>Ga0190273_10000341_pt1 | contig 19250 bp, 14 predicted proteins | sample Popmic504IS_FD_134513 | JGI IMG/M metagenome (GOLD analysis project Ga0190273, IMG submission 134513) | Populus adjacent soil microbial communities from riparian zone of Shoshone River, Wyoming, USA - 504 IS | ecosystem: Environmental > Terrestrial > Soil > Riparian zone > Trees stand | place... | reverse complement strand
GGTAAAGCATAAAGCCGCTCGCGGTCAAAGCGAACATCGGCACGAAGGGCACAAATGAAAGAAAGGGCACGAGCAACGCGAAGTACCATTCATAACGCGGCGAGAGCAGGAGGATAAAGGCGGCGGCCAACACAAAGGCGCGTTTGAGAAAGCTTGCGGGCGAAGCCTCCGGTTTGAATAAAGCCCACGCGCCCAGCGCCGCGAGGATCAATCCCGCGATGATGATAAAGGAGAACGTCGGCACATTCGCTTCTCCGAACAGACGACGCGCAAGGCTCAGGAAGAAAAAACGGCTTCCGCCACGGATTCCCTCCTCCTCTGCATAGCCTGGCAGGTATCCGAGCGCATTGCTGAAGCCTATGCTCACATACGGCAAGTAAGAGACGATGATAGTGAGCGCGAACGCCAGCGGCATACGCCAACCCCAACGCCTATAAAGCGCAGGGAAAAGCAGCAACGGAAAAAGCTTGACCAGCACGGCGCATCCGAGCGCAATGCCGGTCGCCGTCTCATGATTACGCCTGCGCGCCAGCAGCGCTATAAAGACGAAAGCGACGGCCAACGCGTCCACGTGCCCGCTTCCAGCGAACTCCCACACCACCAAAGGATGCCAGGCGTAAACAAGCACACGTTGCAGCGGCAAATTGAACGAGGCGAGCAGTCCCATCAAAGCAAGCACGGTCAGGGCCTCGAAGGCGACCATCGTCGCTTTCATCCACGTGACGGTTTCGCTCAGGCGCGTCGTGCCGTAAAAAACGGACTGGGCCAACGGCGGATAGATGGTGCGCGCAAAATCCTTACGGTTTATCTCCTTGTAGATCGTTTCATCGCGCAGGCTGGATAGCTGCTCGTCCGCCGGAACAAACCTGTAAGGATTGATGCCCGCGGCCTGCACACGACCGTCCCAGATATAGCGATAAATATCATCGGAAAGATATGGCGGCGCGTAGAGAATACTGAGACGAAAAAAGGCCGCAAAGACGATCACAAGAATCAACGTCGGGTAAGATGTCCGTCGAGCGCGCGTGATGGCCCAGGCGGCTATGAGATAAAGCGCGGATTGAAAGAGCGCGAGCTTGATGAACCAGAATATGTCTATAGAAGTTTTAGCCGCGAGCCCGCGCTTGTACATTGCTTGCAGCACAAAGCCCAGCAGCACGAGCAGTAGATTCGTCCAGCTCAGTATTCCGCTCCTTCGCAGCGCGGCCCAGGCCCTTTTCATAAAGCGGCCTCTGTGCGCAAGTCCTGGCCGGGCCAGATGCGCTCGCGTCCTTCAGAATCTATCAGGCGTGCGAGATAGCCGCGTGTGTGCTCTGCCTTATAGCCTGTGAAACCGTCCCGGCGCACGTCTCTGTCGTCTGGCAAAAACAGTTCATCGCAGAGACGATGAAGAGTCGCTCCGTCGTCAACGTCATACCACGCGGGCAACAAATTGATTTCAAGCTTTAGCTCCCTTGCGCGCTCGATGGTCTGACGGAGCACCTGATCTGTGCTCCAGGTGATCTCCTCGAAAAGTCGCGCGTGAGCGCTTTTAAGGCCGATGAGGTAATAACCGCCGTCGTCCGATGGGCCAAGGACTACGCGATCACCCGGTTGGGCCAACCAGCGAACGGCATCAAGCAGAAAGGGGCCGGGCAGCGTCGGGCTGTCGGCGTCGATCAGACATAGTGATTGAAACCCTAGCGCCAGTAAATCTTCAGTCGCATAAAAGAGCCGCTCGCCGAAGGACTGGCCGCGCTGCGCGACGAGCTTGAATCCTTTGTGCAGCAGTCCGTCGAAGGCCGCTTCCGCGCCGACGGGCGTGTAGACGGCCACGCTTTCGCTCGCGCCGATTGCAGCGACCTTTGCGATATTCAACGCCGTGTCGCGCAGAAAACAGATACTGAGCGCAGCGGCCTCCTCGTATGTGAGCGGCGGGACGAGGCGCGTCTTGACTGTCCCGGCCTGAGGAGCTTTGCTCATCACGGCCAGCGCGCACAGCCCGCGCACGCCTTCATTGGGAGGCGAAGATGGGTTTAGAACCTTGTACGGAGTCTCCATTCCCTGATTAATCCGGTCTCAATTGACGCTTGTGTCGGCCCTGACCTGATGCACTATGCCCTTCGCACGCAGGATTTTTTCAGCCTCCGCGAAGTAATCGTGCACGCCTCCCTGCGCGCGAATCCAGTCCAGATAGCGAGCGATCCCCGTCTCCAGATCGACCTGCGGCTCGTATCCGGCAGCGCGTATGCGCGACGTGTCGGAAGTGAGGTGTCGCATCTCGCCCGGACGAAACTCGCCATGCGCTTCGGGCACAACATGGATGCCGAGCGCCTCAGAGATCAGTTGGGCCACACGGCGAATGGTTGTCGCCTGTCCGCTTCCGACGTTGACCGGCAGACCGTCTAGCGCGTCCGTTGTGGCCGCAAGCAGGTTGGCCCGCGCGATGTCCTCGACGTAAGAAAAATCGCGCGTCTGTTCGCCGTCTTCATAGAGCACCGGAGGCATGCCGTTCAAGATGCGCGTGCAGAAGATAGCGATCACGCCCGTGTAAGGATTGAAGATGGACTGGCGTGGGCCATAGGTGCAGGAATAGCGAAGCGCAACCGTAGGCGTCCCAGTCTGCCGTCCCCAGGTTAAGACGAGTCTTTCCTGATCGACCTTGGTGATGGCGTAAACTGTCTCGCCGCCTATGGGAGCGTGTTCGGGTGTGGGCGCTTGCTCAGTCACAGCATCGCACAACGGGCAATGCACGCTAAAATCTCCGGCGCTTAATTGCTCGACCGGCCTGACTGTTGGAAATACCAGTCCATGCTGCGGGCAACGCGCAGCGCCCTCGCTGTAGACGGCCTGTGAAGAAGCGACGACGATCTTTTTCACGGGCAGATTCTCGTCGCGTATGAGCTCCAGCATCTGTGCCGTGCCGAAGCTGTTGACGGCGACGTATTTTCCGATCTCAGGCATATAACCGCCGTAGGCCGCCTGGTGAAAGACAACGTCTATGTCCTCAAGCGCCGCTTTTGTGGTCGCGCGGTCGCGTATATCGCCCTCGACGAATTCTGCGTCCGAAGGTATCCAGGCGGGCTTTCCCTTGCGATGCGTTTGCGGCTCAAGATTGTCCAGGATGCGTACCTTCCAACCTTCTTTGAGCAGCAGGTCTGCGATGTGCGAGCCGATCAGACCCGCTCCTCCCGTGACGAGCGCGCGTCTTTTAATATTCATCATGTTGCTTCCTTAATTTGATTCGTAATTTACAACGCCGACTCTCTCGTTGCCAAGATATTCCGCCAGCCGTTTTGAGACGGACGGGTGAAACGGAAGTTGGGCTTAGTGAAATCCACATACTCACCACCTCAGACACAGAGGACACGGAGGAAGCACGGAGGAAGGAATGCTATTCGACTCTCTGTGCCCCCTCTGTGTGCTCTGTGCCTCTGTGGTGAATGGCAATTTTAATCACAATCAATTTGCAAAGCTGCGCCCTCTTGGTACTATTGCTCTTGTCAAGGTTCGTACGGTCGAGGGAACGAATCAACACCCGCTCGGGAAATTCGACGGCTTCCCCCAGCCCCTGACGAACGACGCGCGCCAAAGCCATCCCCTGCTAATAACAAGATAAGCTCGCTGTTCCTGAAGAGAGAATACATGTACAAGAATTTCGTCGAGATGCTGATCCAGAGCAGCGTAGATGGCATTCTCGCTTTCGACCGTGAATGCCGCTACACGGTCTGGAATCCCGCGATGGAGCAGCTTACCGGCGTTAGCCATGAGGATGTGATAGGCCGCTTGGCCTTCGAGGTCTTTCCTTTCCTCAAGGAGTCCGGCGAGGATCAGTATTTCTACGCCGCGCTCGAAGGACGAAGCGCGATCTCCACAGACAGACCTTTCGTCGTGCCGCGCACGGGGCGCGAGGGTTTCTTCGAGGGACGCTATGCTCCTCTGTATGATGAGCAGGGAGAGATCATCGGCGGCTTAGGAATTATTCGCGACATCACGGAGCGCAAGAGCGCAGAGGACGAACGCGCCCTGCTGATCCAGGAACAGGCCGCGCGCAGAGAGGCGGAGGCCGCCGAGTACAGATTCCTCGAAGAGCTAAGGGAATCGGAGAAACGTTTTCGCCAGTTGGCCGAGAACATAGACGAGCTTTTCTGGCTCACCGATCCCATCAGGTCAGAGATGATTTACGTCAGTCCTGCCTACGAAAAGATTTGGGGACGCTCGCGCGAGAGTCTGTATGAGAATCCAGCCTCCTTTATCGAACACATTCATCCGGATGATCGAGCGCGCGTGTTGGCCGCTCTCCCGCGCAGAACGCTCGGGACATTCAACGAGGAATACAGGATCGTGCGCCCGGACGGTTCTCTGCGCTGGGTCTGGGCGAGAGCTTTTCCGATCCGTGATGAAACGGGCGAAGTCAAACGCATCGCAGGGATCGCAGAAGATATTACCGAGCGCAAACGCATCGAGGCGGATATTCGCGAACAGCGCGAGGTCGTCGAGACAGTCAATCGCATCGGCCAGGTTCTCTCAGCCGAGCTTGATCTGCAAAAGCTCGTGCAGGCCGTCACCGACGCCGCCACTGAGATGATCGGCGCACACTTCGGCTCCTTCTTCTATAACGTGCTGGACGAGCGCGGCGCATCCTACATGCTTTACACCTTGTCAGGTGTAACTCGCTCTGCGTTCGAGCATTTCCCCATGCCGCGCGCCACAGACCTCTTTGGCCCAACCTTTCGTGGTGAAACAATCCTTCGCATAGACGATGTCAGACACGATCAGCGTTACGGCAAGAACTCGCCTTATTACGGAATGCCGCCGGGTCATCTGCCGGTGACAAGTTATATGGCCGTGCCCGTCACTTCGCGATCGGGCGAAGTCATCGGCGGTCTCTTCTTCGGCCATCCTGAAGCGGGCGTATTTACGGAATATGCCGAGCGCATCGTGACGGGTCTGGCCGCGCAGGCGGCCATCGCGATGGATAACGCTCGTCTGTATGAAGCGGCCCAGCGCGAGCGCCGTCTGCTCGAAGCGAGCGAAGAGCGTTATCGCTCGCTGGCTGACGCCATGCCGCAGATCGTCTGGACGGCGCGGCCCGACGGCCATCTTGATTACTACAACCGTCGCTGGTTTGAATACACGGGCTTTACAGAAGAGGAGAGCTTTGCCGAAGAGGGATGGAAGGGCGTGCTTCATCCGGAAGATGTCCTGCCCTGCCAGCAGCGCTGGTACAGGTCTGTTCAAACCGGCGAAGAGTACAAGATCGAATATCGCTTTAGACGCGCTTCGGACGGAAGCTATCGCTGGCATCTGGGCCGCGCGCTGCCTATGCGTGATGCCGGTGGACAGATTGTTAAGTGGTTCGGCACGAGCACCGACATTGACGATCAAAAGCGTGCCGAAGAGGCCCTGCGCTTCATAGTCGAAGCGAGCGAGATACTTTCCGCATCGCTCGATTATGAATCCACGCTCGCGGGTGTGGCGAGACTGGCCGTGCCGCGTCTTGCAGATTGGTGCGCCGTCGACATGCTCGAACAGGGACAGCACCTTCACCGCCTGGCGGTGGCTCATACTGATCCGGCCAAAGTTGAATTTGCTTTGGAGATGGAGCGTCGTTATCCCTTAGACATGAGCGCGCAGTATGGTCTGCCGCAAGTCCTGCGCACAGGCAAGCCGGAGTTGGGCGCGGGGATTCCCGAAGCGTTGCTTATCGACGCCGCACGTGATGAAGAACATCTCAGGATCATTCGAGAGCTTGGAATAAAATCCTACATGATCGTGCCGCTCATCGCGCGCGGTCGAACTCTCGGCGCGATCACTTTCGTGGCCGCAGAATCGGGCAGGCACTACACGGAAGCAGATCTGTCGTTTGCCGAAGACCTGGCGCGTCGCGCCGCGCTGGCCGTCGATAACGCGCGGCTCTATCGCGAAGCGCAGGAAGCCAACCGCACCAAGGATGAATTTCTCGCGACCGTCTCGCACGAACTGCGCACGCCCCTGACGGCGGTTTTGGGCTGGGCGCGTATCCTTCGCTCCGGCGGTATAGATGAAGTGACGGCGCGGCGTGCGCTTGAGACCATAGAGCGAAACGCACACTCGCAGGCGCAGCTTGTCGAAGACCTGCTAGATGTCTCGCGCATTATCACGGGCAAGCTGCGCCTGGATGTTCGCGCGGTCGAGCTTGTATCCGTCATAGAGCAGGCGATTGAAGCGATTCGGCCCGCCGCCGAGGCCAAAGCACTTCGTCTTCAAGTCGTGCTCGATCCGCTGGCCGGGCCGATCTCCGGTGATCCGGATCGCTTGCAGCAGGTCTTCTGGAATCTACTGGCGAACGCCGTCAAGTTTACTCCCAGAGAAGGGCACGTGCAGGTGCGACTCGAACGCGTCGATTCGCATGTCGAGATCGCCGTCAGCGATTCGGGACTCGGAATCAAACCGGAGTTCCTCCCTTTTGTATTCGAGCGCTTTCGTCAGGCGGATGGAACAACAACGAGAGAGTACGGCGGCCTCGGACTTGGCTTGGCGATTGTGCGCCATCTGATAGAGCTGCACGGCGGGCGCGTGCGCGCCAGTAGCGCTGGCGAAAATCTCGGATCGACTTTTACGGTCGAGCTGCCGCTGATGGCTGCTCAGGTTGAAACAGATACTCAAGGGCGCGGTGTGCATCCGACGGCTGAAACTTTCACGGTGCTTGAGACTTCGCCGATGCTGGACGGCGTGCGTGTGCTGGTGGTGGATGACGAAGCGGACGCGCTAGAGTTGATCTCGACCATACTGGAACAGCGAGGGGCGCGCGTGACGACCGTCACGTCCGCCGTCGATGCGCTTCAGTCTGTACAGAGCTTTCGGCCCGATGTCATCATCAGCGATATTGAGATGCCGGCAGAGGACGGCTACACATTGATTAAAAAGATACGCGAGCTTGATGCGAATGAAGGCGGGCGCACGCCTGCCGCTGCGCTCACGGCCTACGCCAGGACTGAGGATCGCATGCGAGCCCTGATGGCCGGTTTTCAAATTCATCTGCCGAAGCCCGTCGAGCCAGCGGAGTTGATCGCCGTCGTCGCCAACCTCGCAGAGCGCACCGGCAAAGCAGTCTCTTCAACAGAGACCGTCAAATCAAACGGCGATCAATAAGCTTCACGAGAGAGCCCCTCTCGCTCCTGTACCACTGAATCTTTTCTCACAGGATTTTTTCTCGAAGCCGCGTTGATTTCTGTGCTCGTAATTTCCCGCTTGTCCTGCTGAAACAATAATTTCATGCCTCACGTATGAAAGCAGACCAAGTCATCTCCGGCGAGGATTGCTGGCCGCCCACTGCTCTTCGTGGGCTTAAGCAATCGCTGCCGGACGATCCCGTAGTCGTAAAAAAATTTGTTCGTATGGGCTCGCTACTAAAAGATGGTGGATTCTCTGCCATCTGTTTTGATAGAGGAATCAACTGATGACTATTAACAGAAGAAACTTCATCAAGCTTTCAGCCATTGCCGGTGGGGCGCTCAATCTGGGACTTCTTCCCGGCGCAGCCATTTTCGCGCAGGAGATACAGCAGGGACGCGCCGCGCCCGTCGAAAAGGCCGCGAAGCCGATGCGTATTCTCATCCTCGGCGGCACAGGCTTTACAGGCCCGCATCAGGTTCGTTACGCGCTCGCGCGCGGCCACAAAGTGACTGTCTTTAATCGCGGCAAGACGCATCCGGGCGAGCTGCCCAAAGAGGTCGAGCAACTTCTTGGCGACCGCAACGGGAAACTCGACGCGCTCAAAGGAAGAAAGTGGGATGTCGTCATCGATAACCCGACGACGCTGCCCGTCTGGGTGCGTGATGCCGCGCAGATTCTCAAAGGCAATGTTGACCGCTACGTCTTTATCTCGACCATCTCCGTCTACAACGATAACAGCAAGCCCGATAAGGACGAGACAGGCTCGCTCTGGAAGTACGAGGGCGCGGACGCGATGAAAGAGACGCAGGAGACTTTGCGCGCCTCTAACTTCCGCCTGTACGGCCCGCTCAAGGTGCTCTCCGAACAGGAAGCCGAGAAGTGGTTTCCGGGAAAAACGCTGGTCATTCGTCCGGGCTTGATCGTTGGCCCAGGCGACCCTACGGATCGCTTTACTTACTGGCCCGTACGCATTGATCGCGGCGGAGAGGTGCTTGCGCCGGGCAATCCGACAGACCCCGTGCAGTTTATCGACGGGCGCGATCTGGCCGAGTGGACTATCCGCATGGTCGAGCAAGGCACGACCGGAACGTACAACGCGACAGGCCCGCGCTCGCTGCTTACCATCGCGGAGATGCTTTACGGCATCAAGGCCGTGACCACTTCGGACGCGAAGTTCACCTGGGTGGACGCGGATTTTCTTGAAGCACAGAAGGTCAGCCCCTGGGGAGACATGCCCGTCTGGATTCCGCCGCGTGGCGAAGAGCTGGGGTTTGCGCGCATCAACATCAAACGCGCATTGGAAAAAGGTCTGACGTTTCGCCCGCTGGCCGACACTGCGCGCGACACGCTCTCCTGGTACAAGACGCTCTCGGCTGAGCGCCGGGCCAAGATGGGAGCAGGGCTCGCTCCGCAACGTGAAACAGAGGTGCTCGCCGCCTGGCGCGCGCGTAAAACTCCGACAACTTAATTCAATTTCGGATTCTGGATTTTAGATTTTGGATTAACGAACGGATTGATCGAAGGTCATGGCCTGCCTTTCAATCCAAAATCCAAAATCCGAGATGTCCCGATGAGGTTTTTTGAGTACAGAAGAGAAGAATAACAAGCGGGGTCATGCGGATCGTGGCACGATGTGGCGAGTATTACGAAAGGCCGTCGATGTCAGGGCCGACGAAGTGCGCGCCCTTGTGCTCTCTTTCGTCTATTACTTCTTCGTTCTTTCCAGCTACTACATCATTCGGCCCATTCGAGAGGACATGGGCGTGGCGGGCGGCGTCGAAAACTTGCCGTGGATGTTTACGGGCACGCTCGTCGCGATGCTCATCGCCAACGGTCTCTTTGCCGCGCTGGTCGCAAAGTTTTCGCGCCGCCGTTTTATTCCCATCGCCTACCGCTTCTTTATACTGAACCTCCTCATCTTTTTTTTCCTGCTGACCGTTATCGGCAGAGACCAACAAATCTGGGTCGGGCGCTCCTTTTATATCTGGACGAGCGTCTTTAATCTGTTCGTCGTCTCAGTCTTCTGGGCCTTTATGGCCGACATCTTCAGCACGGATCAGGGCAAGCGCCTGTTCGGATTTATCAGCGTCGGTGGAACGCTCGGCGGAATCGTCGGCGCTGCCGTGACGGCTCTTCTGGTTCAGCGAGTCGGAGCCGTCATACTGCTCCTGTGCTCTGCCCTCTTACTGGAATTGAGCGCGCAGTGTGTCAGATTTTTTCCGAGCGCCTTTGAAGGCTCGCGCGATTCAGAGAGAGAGAAGCGCAAGGCTGCGGCAGAGGAAGCGCCCATCGGCGGCGGCATCTGGTCAGGCGTGATACATGATCTGCGCTCGCCTTATCTGCTCGGCATCTGCGCATACATGATGCTGTACGCGATCACTTCGACAATGCTCTATTTCCAACAGGCGAATATCGCCTCGCAGGCTTTCACTGATCGCGGCGCTCGCACAGCCTTCTTCGCGCAGATAGATTTGCTGGTCAACATCCTGACGATCTTCGTGCAGGCATTTCTGACCGGCAGACTTCTCAAGTGGCTCGGCGTCGGTATCACGCTCGCGCTGCTTCCGGCCCTGAGCGTCATAGGCTTTACAGCCATGGGTTTCGTGCCGACGCTCTCGCTGCTGGTCGTCTTTATGGTAATCAGACGCGCCGGGAACTTCGCCATCGCCAGACCTGCGCGCGAAGTTCTGTTTACGGTCGTGAGCCGCGAAGACAAGTACAAGGCCAAGAGTTTTATAGACACGTTTATCTATCGCGCAGGCGATCAGATCGGTATTTGGTCGACGCCTGCCATCGGCTGGCTCGGCCTCGGCATGGCTGGCGTTTCGTTCGTCGCCGCCCCGCTCGCGGCCATCTGGCTTATCATCAGTCTCTGGCTCGGCAGACAGCAGGTCTTACTGACGCGCAAGCCTCAGCCTGCGCCTGCGCCGACACCTGCTGCATCATTAGCGGCGGCGGAATTGGCGGAAGGCAGTTGAGCGTTAAAGCATTTTTCAATTGAGGTTATGAGGAGTTCACCACAGAGGCACAGAGGACACGGAGGAAGCACGGAGGTTTGAATGTCTCTCAAGTCTCTGTGTAATCTCTGTGTCCTCTGTGTCTCTGTGGTGAATCTCAAATTTCGCTGACACTCAACTTGAAATAGCGTGAACGAATCCCTAACGTTTCGACGTGCTCGCTCCTGCCGCTTCCGTGAGTGCGGCTTCCGCGAGCGCCGCTTCGGCGGTCGAGTCGCGCATCCAGCGTTGTAGCTTCTCCATATCCTTTGCCACCGTGCGCGAAGCGGCGAACAACACCACGGCCAATAGCAGGCCGAGCGCCGGGATAATGTACATCGCCGTATGCAGCCCCTCTGCGCGGAAAGGCTCCAGGGCCTGCTGCGTCAAATTCGTCACGCCCGCAGCGCCCGCCGCCCGCTTTGTAAAAATGTCGCTCACTATCCCTGTGCCGTAAGGCCCAAGCGATGCGCCGAGCACATACATCGCGAAGAAATAGAGCGCCATCGCCGTACCGCGAAGGCTAGGCTCTATCACGTCCTGAATCGTCGAGTACACCGTCGAGTAGTACGCATACATCAGCGCGCATCCGAGCCCCATCAGAATCATGAACCCTAAGCGATCACCGCCCGCTCTCCCCAGCGCCAGAAAAAGAAACGGCACTGAGCAAAGAATCGCCAGCGCGCCGACGAGCAGGCGACCGTTCGCGCGCCTCTTCATAATCGCATCGCCCAAAATGCCGCCGACGATCAATCCGGGCGCGCCGGACAATCCATAGACGACCATCGAGACGAAGTTCGCCGTCCGTATGTCCGCCCCGTGATAACGCATCAGGTACGGAGTGAGAAAAGAGCCTATGGCGTACATGTTGAAGTTATGCAGCGCTCCCGAAATAATAAGCCAGCGCATCGTCGGCGAAGCGAGCACCAATCTATATGGCGATCCTTCTCGCTGACGAGCGCCGACGTTGTGCGTCTCGCTCGCGCCGCGTCGCGGCTCTCTGACGAAAAGCACTGCGATGGCGCAGAGCAGTCCTGGAATACCCGCCACATAAAACGCCGGTCGCCAGCCATGTGAGCGCGCAATCGTTCCGCTCACGGCAAAGCTCAGCGCGATGCCGACCGGAAGCCCTAGCATAAAAATAGAGAGCGCCCGCGCTCTGCGGCTCGCAGGAAAAAGGTCTCCGATCAGAGAGGTCGCCGCAGGCGCGCAGGACGCTTCGCCGACGCCGACACCCAGACGCAGAACAAAGAGTTGCCAGAAGTTTCGCGCCAGTCCCGAAGCGACCGTCGTCAGACTCCAGACGAACACGCCCGCCGACAGAATCCACTTGCGCCCCATTTTGTCCGTCAGGCGACCCAGCGGCACGCCGACAAAAGCATAAAGAAGTGTAAAGGCCGTGCCCAGCGCGCCCAGCGCCCCGTCGCTTAGTTCCCACTCTTTACGAACCTGCTCTCCGACCGCGCCGAGCACCTGCCTGTCGAAAAAATTCATCGTGTTGATGGCGAACAAAACCCACAACGCGAACCAGACACTCTTGCGCTCTTGATTCATCAGGCAGGCCTCTCTCCTGGAGACGTATTGATAAAGGATTTAGGGCGACGAGCGCGCAAAAATACCCGCGCACGAAATGCTTGACGTTACTTCATTCTGGTGATACTTTACCGACCGTTCGGTAGCCATCATACCCCACTAGCGGGCTTTGTCAATTTCCTTTTATTCAGAAGAAATAAATTAGACCCAGGAACTTGCCGGTCAGTACTTTATTGGAGCATCAAGCGTTAAAGAAGCTGCCTTGTGCTGAAGGTCTGGATGTTAGCCATCATGATCCCCACGCTCTAGAAGGAGATGAAATGAGAAGCCTATTCAGAATTTGTTTGTTGTTCTCACTGGTCTGTATGGCCGCAGTCGTGCCCGTTTTCTGTCAAGCTTCGGGATCGACCGCAGAGTTGCGCGGGCAGGTCACAGACTCGAACGGAGCCGTCGTTCCCGGCGCGACCGTGACCATCACAGACGTGGGCAAAGGGACGACACGCACGGCCACAACAGATGATGACGGCATGTACATCTTTCTAGCCGTGCCGCCCTCCGATTACCAGCTCAAGGTCGAAGCGGCCTCGCGTAACTTTGCTGCCAGTTCGACGAACATAACCTTGACCGTCGGTCAACAGGCCAACATTCCTGTGCAACTGACGGCGGCGGGCGTGGCGGAAACCGTCAACGTCGTGGCGGGCACGGAAGTAGTCGAGACTGATCGCACGTCTCAATCCTCTGTCATTGACGAGCGGCAGATCACCAACCTGCCGATCAGTCGTCGCAACTATCTGGATTACGCGCTGCTCACGCCGGGCGTCACGGACTCGGACAACATCGCCGACTCATCGGACTTCCGTGTGGCCCAGACGCCGCAGTCAGGTCTCTCCTTTGGTGGTAATAACGGGCGCGGCAACTACGTCGCCGTCGACGGAGTAGAGACGCAGGGCTCTTCGGGCGGCGTGGTTCAGGTGGTGAGCCAGGAGGCCGTGCAGGAATTTCAGGTGCTGCGCAACAGCTACAACCCCGAGTTCGGAACCGCCTCGGGCGGCGTCATCAACACGATCTCCAAGTCCGGCTCGAATCGCATCAGCGGCAGCCTCTTCGGTCTCTTCCGTCATCAGAAATTCGATGCGCGCAATCCATTCGACTTTGCGCCCAACGGTAAATCGCCCTTTAGTCGCCAGCAGTACGGCGGCTCAATAGGCTTTCCCATCAAGAAGGACAAAACTTTCGGCTTCGTCGCCGTTGAGCGCTTTCATCAGAAAGAGACAGCGTTCGTCAATCTGCTTCAAGACCCTTCGATCTTCCAGATCACTTCGTCACAAAACGCGCTCTTTACTTTCCTGCAAACCGCGCCGGGCGTGCCCGCGCCGTTTATCGCGGGCGCTGCGGGTCTTCGCGCCGCGCTGACCACGACGGCTGCCGCTTATCCGCGCACCATAGACCTCTTTACAAGAGAGAGCGGCCAGTTCCCCTTCGACTCGAACCAGACAACATTTTCCGCTCGCATAGATCACTCTTTCAGTGAGCGTGATAACGGCTATGTGCGCTTTAGCCTTAACGATCAGGTCTTTGAGAATCAGGCGGCGGGCGCGCTCACTGCCGTCTCTCGCGGGCGCAAGCTCGACAGCTTCAACGGAAGCATGCTGCTCTCGGAGGTTCATCAGTTCAGCCCGAACACGGTCAATGAGGTTAAACTTCAGTTCAGCTACATTCGCCAGGGCGTCTTTCCGAACGACCCCAACGGGCCTGAATTTAACATAGAGGGTTTCGGCAACTTCGGGCGCGACATCTTTCTGCCCTCAGAAACCATTGAGCGTCACTACGATTTCGTCGACAACGTAACGCATATTTACGGCAACCATACTTTCAAGTTCGGCGGTAATCTGTTCGCATGGAAGATCGGAACGAACAGTGAAACGTTTGTCGGCGGGCGCTTCAACTTTACGCCGCAGATTCCGCTCTCCAGCATCATCGGTTTGAACCCTGCGCTCGGCCCGGCGTTTCTTACAGGTCTGACGACCTTCTTGACGGCAGCCCAGCCGAGCCTGCTGCCCGCGCTCGCGACGCCGATCAATCCTTTGCAAGCATTCAATCTGAGATTGCCAACCGTCTATCAACAGGGCTTCGGCGACCCGTCGGCGAGTTCATGGACGGTGCGCACGGGCGTCTATTTTCAGGATACCTGGAAGATTCGTCAGAACTTTACGCTCAACTACGGGCTGCGCTATTCCATCAATAACGAGCCGTACAACATCCGCACCGACAAAAATGATCTGCAACCGCGACTTGGTTTCTCTTGGGATCCCTGGAAGGATGGCAAGACTGTGATTCGCGGCGGCGCAGGCATCTTCGCCGGGACGGTCAACAATGCTGTCGCAAACGTGACCTCGGAACTCGCGGGCTTCGGCGATCCCACGGAGATCAATATCGTGCTGGCGACGGCCACCTCCAATGCTTTGGGCCTGCCCAGTTCCTTCGCCGTCTACCAGACTTTGCAGGCGCTGACCAATAACTTTTCGCGCCCGATCACGGCAGCAGACGTGTTCGCCGTCGCGCCTCCGACCACGGGCATCTTTCCAGGCTTCACTTCGACGCGCATCATACCCAGAGCAGGCGGGCCGCTTGAAGTGCGTTTCCGCGCCGATCCGGGATACAAAACGCCAGAGTCCTATCAGGCGAGCTTTGGCGTTCAACGTGATCTGGGCCACGGCTTCTCGTTCGAGGCAGACTATCTGTTCGTGCGCGGCATCTACCTGACGCGCAACCGCGACATCAATCCGTTCAAGCTCACAGGCCCGCCCAGCGCGCTCAATCCCAATGGTGGGCCAACCTTTATTCGCCTGACGCTCACGCCCGGACTCTCCAGCGACTTTGCAGTGCCGCGTATCCTGCAAGACAACATTTACGAGTCGAGCGCCAGTTCCTTCTATCACGGCGCGACTTTTTCGTTGCAGCGCAGGTTCGCCAACAACTTCAGCATCAACGCGCACTACACCTTCTCCAAGTCGATTGATGAAGTGACGGACTTTAACAGCGACTTCTCCGCACAGAATCCTTTGAATGTGCGGCTGGATCGCGCGCTCTCGGCCTTTGACCAGCGCCACCGCGCGGTCTTCAGCGGCACATTCCAGAGCCCGTGGCGGAACATAGTCTTACGCGACTTCCTGTTCTCGCCGATCTTTATAGCGGGTTCGGGCCGTCCCTTTAACCTGCTGCTGGGCTTCGACGCCAACGGCGATAGTCGCACGCAGACGGATCGTCCAGGCACTGTCGGACGCAACACAGGCTTGGGCGCTCCCTTCTACAGCTTCGACGCGCGCCTGGCTCGCCGCATCAAGTTCGGCGAGACGAAATTCCTTGAGCTGACACTGGAAGGCTTCAATCTTTTCAACCACACAAACTTTCAAGGCGTCAACAACATCGTCGGCACATTGCCGCTGGCCGAGCGCAATCTGCTCGAAACTTTCACAGTCCGAGGCGATAGCACCAAAGCCCCTACGCAACCGCTCGGGTTCACCTCGGCTTCGAACTCGCGCCAACTGCAATTCGGTATCCGGTTCAATTTCTAAGCGACCGGAGACAGTCTGAAAACCGTGGAGGGAGAGCCATGCGTAAGCCTCTGGCTCTCCCTCTTTTTGAGCGACCCATTCTGTTTTGGATTTTCGATTTTGGATTTTGGATCGGCGCGTTATTAAAGTTGAAAGCCGGACTCCAAAATTCAAGACAGACGAATCTTTAATCCAAAATCTAAAAGCCAAAAGGTGATGATGTCTGCTCCGTTTATAGAATTTAAGCGCCGTCTGCGCTGGGCCGATGCTGATGCGGCGGGTCGCCTGCACTTCCCACGCATCTTTGAGATCGTCGAAGAGGCCGAGAGCGAACTGCTGCGCGGAATTGAATGGCCCATGGACGTGCGTCGCAGGAATTATGATTTCCCGCGCGTTCATCTTGAATGCCAGTTCCACCGCATACTTGCGCTCGACGCGCCGTTTCGCCTGCGGCTCAACGTAGGCAAGCTCGGACGCACTTCGATCCGTTACGACTACACGGTTTTCGATGCCGACGAAGCGCTGGCGATTGAGGGCACGATGACCGTCGTGGTCTTGCAGGACGGCAAGCCGACGGAGATACCAAAGGAATTGCGCGCGGCGCTCGGCGGCGAAGCATCCGACACATGATGAATAGAACCGAATCCATTATCGGCATGCTCTCTTTTATATGATAACGTCTGCGGTCTGGCTTTTGATTCGCAGATGAGGAGAAAGAAATGTCGCAGCCAGTGTTAGCTGACCGGCAGCCCACAGAAGATTTCAATCAACCGCCGCCGCTCGAAGATTACAACATGTTCAAGCAGGACGCGCCGCTGTGCGAGGCTCTGCGGCGTGAAGGCGGCGATTGGGCCGAAGAGCAGATGAGCCGCTTCGGCGAGCTGATGGGACGCGGCGAGACTCTGCGCTTGGGCGAATCGGCGAACCGCCACCCGCCGACTTTGCGCACGCACGACCGATTCGGAAACCGTATTGACGAAGTAGAGTTTCATCCGGCGTGGCACGAGTTGATGCGAATCGGCATCACGCACCAGCATCATTCGCTGCCCTGGACTACGCAGCGCGCGGGTGCTCACGTCGCGCGTGCTGCGCTCAACATGCTGCGCCATCAGGTGGACGAGGGCGCGAGCTGTCCCTTAACTATGACCTTCGCGGTCGTCCCTTCCTTACGCCTTCAACCAGAGCTGGCCGCTGAGTGGCTGCCGCGCGTTCTCTCAGACGAATACGACCCGCGTGTTCTACCCGCTCAGGAGAAACGCGGCGTCCTCTTCGGGATGGCGCTGACGGAAAGACAGGGCGGCTCGGACGTGCAGACCAATACGACGCGCGCCGTCCCTGTGACGAAAAGCGGCGCGGGCGAAGAGTATGAGCTTAACGGGCACAAGTGGTTCTGCTCTGCTCCCATGTGCGATGCTTTTTTAACTCTCGCGCAAGCCCCTAAGGGACTGTCCTGTTTCCTGCTCCCGCGCCTTCTTCCCGACGGCACGCGCAACGGTTTTCACCTCGAACGATTAAAAGAGAAGCTGGGCAATCGTTCCAACGCTTCGAGCGAAGTAGAGTTTCGCGGCGCGCGTGCGCGGATGCTGGGCGAAGAAGGACGCGGTGTGCCTGTGATTATAGAGATGGTCAGGCACACACGTCTGGATTGCGCGTTTGGTTCGGCGGCCACTATGCGCCGCGCCCTGGCAGAGGCCACGCATCACGCAGCACACCGCCGCGCCTTCGGCAAAAGATTGCTTGAGCAGCCCCTGATGCGAAACGTGTTGGCCGATCTGTGCATTGAGGTCGAGGCGGCGACCGCTCTGGCCCTGCGGCTCGCGCGTGGTTTCGACGAGTCGCCGCACGACGAAGGCCAGCGACTCTTTACACGTCTCGCCACGGCAGTCGGTAAATACTGGATCACGAAACGCACCGTCGCCGTCGTAGCCGAAGCACTCGAAGTATTAGGCGGTAACGGTTATGTCGAAGAGTCGCCGCTCCCGCGACTGTACCGCGACGCGCCGCTCAACTCGATCTGGGAAGGCTCGGGCAATGTGCAGTGCCTTGAAATGCTGCGCGCTATAAAAAAGGATGCGGGCACTCTGGAGATGACATTTGAGGAGATCAGAGCGGCGCGCGGCGCGAATCAATACTTCGACGGCTTTATTGAAAAACTTGAGCGCGAAATGCGCGACACCGATCAACTTGAAGCGCGAGCGCGACGCCTCGCGGAGTTTCTGGCGTTGGCCCTTCAGGGCTCGCTTCTCATTCGGCACGCTCCCGCTGAAGTATCGGACGCATTCTGCGCTTCGCGTCTGGCGCGTGATGCGGGCCTGGCCTTCGGGACGCTTCCCCCGGACACTGCTTTCGACAGGATCATCGAACGCTCAAGACCGAAGATTTAATAATGCGGCGCTTGATTCCCTTATTATCACGGAGAAATATTATGAAGAGCGTAAAATTTCATGAGTTCGGCAATCCTGCGGATGTGCTGCATGTCGAAGATGTACCGCAGCCTGAGCCCGGCGCGAATCAGGTTTTAGTAAGGCTTCGCGCGCGCTCCATTAACCCTTCCGATCTTCTCACAGTGCGCGGGCTCTACGGCGCGCTGCCCAAATTGCCCGCGACGCCCGGTCTCGAAGGCATGGGAGAAGTGGAGACCGTCGGCGACGGCGTGAAACATCTTCGCCCAGGTCAACGTGTGATACCGCTCGGCGTGCAGGGCACCTGGCAGGAATACATTCTTGCCCCGAGCGCACAACTGATCCCGGTTCCCGACGGCGTCAGCGATCAGACCGCGGCGCAGTTCGTCGTCAATCCCCTGACAGCATGGATCATGACCATCGAAGAGCTAAAGGTTCAGCCCGGCGAATGGCTGCTGCAAACGGCGGCGGGCTCGACACTCGGGCGCGTCGTGTTACAGATCGCGCGCCAGCGAGGCTTTAAGACGATCAACGTGGTAAGAAGGCGCGAGCAGGTGGAAGAATTAAAAGCGCTCGGCGCGGATGAAGTGATCTGCACCGCCGACGAAGACCTGGTCGAACGAGTCAAAGAGATCACAGGCAAGGCCGGGCTGACGAAAGCCATCGACGCGGTCGGAGGCCAGACAGGGGCGGACGTGATGCGCGCACTTGGGCGCGGTGGCGTGTCGCTCGTCTACGGACTGCTCTCTATGCAGCCGATGCTGATTGACGGCGGGCGCATGATCTTTACCACGACTACACTGAGGGGATTCTGGCTGACGGAGTGGCTGCGCACAGCCGCGCCCGAACGACAGCAGGCTGTGACCTCCGAGATGCTGCGCGCGATGGCGACCAACGAAATCGTCCCGCCCGTCGAAGCAGAATACCCGCTGACAGACATTCTCTCTGCCGTCGAGCACGCCGAGCGTCCTGGACGCAGCGGCAAGGTGCTGCTCGTCGGTTGAAAGAAGAGATAGATGCTTATTGGAGTAGGGTGATTATTTAACTTCTTTGAGGAAAGTTTCTATCTCGATGTCTGCATCGCGGAGTGCGCCTTTCAACGTGTAACGATCAACTTCATCATGGAAGGGGAAAACAATCACTCGCCCATCTTGATGTTTCATCTTGACGTGACTGCCTTTTCGATGCACTTCAACAAAACCCATGCGAGACAATGCGGCGGAGACTTGCCGCCCTGAGAGCAAAGGTAATTTCATACCGTTAGCTCAACCAGTTCCTGATCTTTGCTTAGCTCGGTTGATCCGGGTTCCAGATACAAATCTATGGCTTCGCGGATGTTTTCGAGGGCTTCTTCCCTGGTTTTTCCCTGAGACCAACAGCTTTTGAGAGATGGGACATGAGCCACAAAATAGCCGTCTCCGCCGCGCTCGACTATTACTTTGATATTCATAAGCACTCCGCCGTCTATTGAATCTTAATCTTGCCTGAAGGTTAGTGCGTTTTGTTGGAATGGTCAACGAGCAGCCCGGTGATAAAGCACCGGGTCAAACGCATCCGGCCACACTCGCTGCCTGCCTTACCACTTGAGGATTCCGCGCGCGCCTTCGCCGCTCGCGAGCGCGTCGAGC
>Ga0190273_10000340_pt1 | contig 19257 bp, 21 predicted proteins | sample Popmic504IS_FD_134513 | JGI IMG/M metagenome (GOLD analysis project Ga0190273, IMG submission 134513) | Populus adjacent soil microbial communities from riparian zone of Shoshone River, Wyoming, USA - 504 IS | ecosystem: Environmental > Terrestrial > Soil > Riparian zone > Trees stand | place... | reverse complement strand
TCGGCTTCCTGACCGGCATCTGGGCGGACGGCTGGGAGAAGCTGAGCTTCATCCCGCTGCTGGTCGTCACGCCGCTGACTTTCCTGGGGGGCAGCTTCTATTCCATCGACATGCTGCCGCCGTTCTGGCGCACGCTGACCCTCTTCAACCCGGTCGTCTATCTGATCAGCGGCTTTCGCTGGGCCTTCTTCGGACAGGCGGACGTCGGCATCGGCGTGAGCCTCGCCATGACGCTGGGCTTCCTGGCCCTGTGCCTTACCGCCGTGACCTGGATCTTCAAGACTGGGTGGCGGCTGAAGACGTAGGTCCCTTCTCCCCTCGCGGGAGAAGGTGGCCTGCGGAGCAGGTCGGATGAGGGGGCTCTCAGACCGATCAGCTTCGTTTTGGCGGCTCGGCTTTCAAAGCGGATGACGTGGTGCGCCCCCTCATCCGGCCCTTCGGGCCACCTTCTCCCGCGAGGGGAGAAGGACCTTGGACGGCGGCGCCCTTCCTGCTAATCCCCGGCCATGACTTCGGTTCGGAGAGCTTCGCGAATTATCCGCCCGGCGTGACGCCGCCGGTTGGCATGTGCGCGCGCCGGGTCTGAGCAAGCCCCGAAACTCCGAACAGAGATGAGTCCCATGGCCGACGACACGCCGAGCCGCGATTACCGCGAAACCGTCTTCCTCCCCGACACCCCGTTTCCCATGCGCGCGGGGCTGCCCAAGCTCGAGCCCGAAATCCTGGAGCGGTGGGCGCAGATCGATCTCTACAAGGCCATGCGCAAGGCCCGGCAGGACGCCGGCGCGCCGCTGTTCGTGCTGCACGACGGCCCGCCGTACGCCAACGGCGCCATCCACATCGGCCATGCGCTGAACAAGACGCTGAAGGACTTCGTCGTCCGCTCGCGGTTCGCGCTCGGCTACGACGTCGATTACGTGCCCGGCTGGGACTGCCACGGCCTGCCGATCGAGTGGAAGATCGAGGAGGAGTTCCGGGGCAAGGGTCGCGCCAAGGACGAGGTTCCCGCCGCCGAGTTCCGTGCCCGCTGCCGCGAATACGCCGGCCACTGGATCGAGGAGCAGGGCCGCGAGTTCCGCCGCCTTGGCATCCTCGGCGACTGGGAAAACCGCTACGCCACCATGGACTACGCCAGCGAGGCGACCATCGTCGCCGAGTTCCACAAGTTCATGCTGTCGGGCCAGCTCTACCGCGGCTCCAAGCCCGTGATGTGGAGCCCGGTCGAGCGCACCGCCCTCGCCGACGCCGAGGTCGAGTACCACGACCATGTCAGCCCCACGATCTGGGCGCGCTTTCCCGTGGTCGAAGGCTCCGACGCCGCCACCGGCGCCGACGTCGTCATCTGGACGACCACCCCCTGGACCATCCCGGCCAACCGCGCCGTCTCCTACAACCCCGAGATCGCCTATGCGGTGTTCGAGGTCGAGGCGATGGAGACCGACCTGGCCTTCGAGCCGTGGGCCAGGCCGGGCGACCGCTTCATCGTCGCCGAGAAGCTGGCGGCCGAGGTATTCGGCGCCGCCAAGGTCGCCAAATGGCGCAAGGTCGAGAAGGTCGACTGCGAAGGCATGGTGCTGGCCCACCCGCTGGCCGGCCTCGACAGCGGCTACGGCTTTGCTGTGCCGATGCTGGCCGGCGACCACGTCACGGAGGACGCCGGCACAGGCTTTGTCCACACCGCCCCGGGCCACGGCGCCGACGACTACATGATCTGGCTGGCGCACGGTCACCGCGACATCCCCGAGACCGTCGATCCCGACGGCGCCTACTTCCCGCACGTGCCGCTGTTCGGCGGGCTGAAGGTGCTGGAAACGGAGGGCAAGAAGGCCGGCAAGTTCGGCCCGGCTAACAACGCCGTCATCGACAAGCTGATCGAGGCCGGCAAGCTGCTGGCGCGCGGGCGGCTGGAGCATTCCTATCCGCACAGCTGGCGCTCGCGGGCGCCGGTTATCTTCCGCAACACCCCGCAGTGGTTCATCCGCATGGACGAGCCGCTGAGCGACGGCCGCACCCTGCGCGAGACGGCGCTGGAGGGCATCGAGGCCACCGCCTTCCACCCGGCCGGCGGCAAGAACCGCATCCGCACCATGGTCGAGAGCCGCCCCGATTGGCTGATCAGCCGCCAGCGGGCCTGGGGCGCGCCGCTGGCCATGTTCGTGGACAAGGAAACCGGCCAGCCGCTCGCCGACCCGGAGATCAATGAGCGCATCGTCAGCCTCGTCCGCCTGGAGGGCGCCGACGCCTGGTTCACCCGGCCCGTCACCGACTTCCTCGGCAATCACGACCCCGACCTGTACGAGAAGGTCGAGGACATCCTCGACGTCTGGTTCGACTCGGGCTGCACCCACGCCTTCACCGTCGAAGGCCGCGACGACAGCCATTGGCCGGCCGACCTCTATTCCGAGGGCTCGGACCAGCACCGCGGCTGGTTCCAGTCCTCCCTGCTCGAAACCGCCGGCACCCGTGGCCGCCCGCCCTTCAAAGCCGTGCTGACCCACGGCTTCACGCAGGACGAGAACGGCGAGAAGATGAGCAAGTCCAAGGGCAACACCATCGAGCCGCAGGTGGTGACCCGCGAGTCCGGCGCCGAGATCCTGCGGCTGTGGGCGGCGATGGTCGACTATTCGGAAGACCAGCGGATCGGCAAGACGATCCTGGCCACCACCACCGACGCCTATCGCAAGCTCCGCAACACCTTGCGCTATCTGCTAGGCGCCCTGGCCGGCTTCTCCGACGAGGAGCGCGTCGGGCTGGACGAGATGCCGCCGCTGGAGCGCTACATCCTGCACCGGCTGTGGGAACTCGATGGCCAAGTCCGCGCCGCTTACGAAGCCTACGCCTTCTCCGACGTCATCCGGCCGCTGATCGAGTTCTGCCAGGGCGACCTCTCGACCCTGTTCTTCGACATCCGCAAGGACGCCCTCTACTGCGACCGCCCCGACAGCGTCCGCCGCCGGGCCGCCCGCACGGTGATGGACGCGGTGTTCGAGCGCCTGACCATCTGGCTGGCCCCGCTGCTGTCCTTCACCACCGAGGAAGCCTGGGCCGTCCGCCATCCCGACGCCGGCTCCAACTGCCTGAGGGTGATCCCCGACACGCCGGCCGAATGGCGCAACGACGCCGAGGCCGCGCGGTGGGAAAAGGTCGAAGCGGTGACAGCGGCCGTTACGTTCGCCCTGGAAACCGAACGTCGCGAAAAGCGCATGGGCGGCGCCTTGGAAGCAGCCCCTGAGGTGGACGTCGATGCCGATACCTTGGCCGCTTTCGCCGACCTGGACCCAGCGGAAATCTTCCGCACCAGCCAGGCCGTTCTGAAGCAGGCCGGCGAACTCGCTGTCAGGCCGTTCCGAGCTACCGGCGCCAAGTGCAGCCGCTGCTGGCGGTTCCTGCCCGAGGTCAAGCCAACCACGGGCCTCTGCCTACGCTGCGAAGACGCCGTCGCTATGTGGGATGCACGTGCCGCTTGATTTACACCGCTCATCCCGGCGAAAGCCGGGACCCAAGCTGACTTCCGTATGGGCCCCGGCTTTCGCCGGGGTGAGCGGATAGAAAGAGAGCCCCGTGAAACGAACCTCGTTCTCCGCCTACCTCGTCGCCGCCGTGACCATCGCGCTCGACCAGCTCAGCAAGTACTGGGTGCTCAACGTCTTTGACCTGCCGCACAAGGCCAGCGTCTGGATCGGCGGGCCGTTCAGCCTGACGATGGTGTGGAACCGCGGCGTTTCGTTCGGCCTGCTGAAGGCCGAGGTCGATCTCGTGCGCTGGGCGCTGGTCGCCTTCTCGCTGGCGGTCGCGGGCTTCCTCGCGGTTTGGGCGCGCAAGATCGAGCGGCCGCTGCTGGCCCTCTCGGTCGGGCTGGTCATGGGCGGCGCCGTCGGCAACGCCATCGACCGCGCCCGCTTCGGCGCCGTTGCCGATTTCCTCGATTTCAAGGCCCTGCATTTCCCCTGGGTGTTCAACGTCGCTGACAGCGCCATCAGCGTCGGCGTCGTGCTTTTGCTGATCGACAGCTTCGTTTCCGAGCGCAAACCGGCGGTGCGCGTTTAAGCCCGTTGTCGCCGAGCCCCGGAATGAGGTATCGAGGCAGTCCGATGAGGCCGGGGGCGGCCTGCTGGAGCACTTACCGCATGAATCCGTACCGCGTAGCAGCCGCCGTCGCGCTCGCCGGCGCCCTTGGACTTGGCGGCTGCCAGTCCGCGTCGAAGGCGCTGGGCATGAGCAAGGTGACCCCGGACGAGTTCCGCGTCGTCACCAAGCCGCCGCTGATCGTCCCGCCCGACTTTTCGCTGCGTCCGCCCTCGCCCGGTGAGCCGCGCGCCGCCGAGCTGCAGCCGGAAAGCGCCGCCCGAGCCGCCTACGCCAACGCCGCGCTGGCCGCCAACCGCAGCGCCGGCGAGCAGCTGCTGGCCGCCAAGGCCGGGGCCGCCGCCGCCGACCCGCTGATCCGCTACGTCGTCGACGACGAGTTCGGCGACATCGCCCACAAGGAAAAAAGCTTCGCCGACCGGGTGATGTTCTGGCGCAAGGACCAGCCTCGCCAGCCGCAGCTCGCGCCCAGTGAAACCGGCGAATTCGTCGACGCGGCCGCCGAGGAAGCGCGCCTGCGCTCGCTGACCGGCGGCAAGGCGGTGATCATCTCCCGCCAGGGCGAAAGCCGCTTCAAGCTGCCGGGGCTTTAAGCCGGAATCGGCGTAGGATGGGTGCCTTATGCCCATCCGCCGCCTGCCTCCCGAAACCGTCAACCGCATCGCCGCTGGCGAGGTGGTCGAGCGCCCGGCCAGCGCCGTCAAGGAGCTGGTCGAGAACGCGCTCGACGCCGGCGCCACGCGCGTCGAGATCGAGGCTGACGGCGGTGGCCTCTCCCGCATCCTGGTGGCCGACGACGGCTCGGGCCTGTCGCCCGAAGACCTGATGCTGGCGGTCGAGCGCCACGCGACCTCCAAGCTTTCGCCGCAGGCCGACGGGACCTGGGACCTGCTGCACATCTCCACACTCGGCTTTCGCGGCGAGGCGCTGCCCTCGATCGGCTCGGTGGCGCGGCTGTCCATCGCCTCGCGCGCGAAAGGCGCGGCCGACGCCCATGCCATCCTCGTCGAAGGCGGCGCGGTGAGCGATGTCGGCCCGGCCGCCTTCCCCGGTCCCTGCGGGGCGCGGGTCGAGGTTCGCGACCTCTTCTACGCCACGCCCGCGCGGCTGAAGTTCATGAAGTCCGAGCGCTCCGAGCAGATGGCCATCGCCGAGGAGGTCAAGCGCCAGGCCATGGCCCACGAGGCCGTCGGCTTCACCCTCGACATCGACGGCAAGCGCGCGCTGCGCCTCAACCCCGAACACCCCGGCCCCGAAGGGCGCCTCGCGCGCCTGTCAGCCGTGCTCGGCCGCGACTTCCACGACAATGCGCTTCAGATCGATCAAGAGCGCGAGGGGGTGCGGCTGTCGGGGTTCGCCGGCCTGCCGACCTACAACCGCGGCAACGCCGGCCACCAGTATCTGTTCGTCAACGGCCGCCCGGTCCGCGACCGGCTCCTTCAAGGCGCGCTGCGGGCCGCCTACGCCGATTACCTGGCCCGCGACCGCCACCCGGCCGCCGCGCTCTATCTCGAAGTCGACCCACAGATGGTCGACGTCAACGTCCACCCTGCCAAGGCCGAGGTGCGCTTCCGCGACCCGGCGCTGGTGCGCGGCCTGATCATCGGCGCGCTGCGCCATGCGCTGGCGGGCGCCGGGCACCGGGCGTCGACCACGGTAGCGACGGCGGCGCTGGGCGGTTTTCGCGCGCAATCAGTCCCCTCGCCCGCCGGCTTCTCGGCCTGGAGCATGGGCGGCTGGACGCCCGCGCCCGGCCCCTCGAGCCTGCCCGGCATGGCCCAGGCCACCGCCCGCGTCGAGGCCGAACCGGCGCAGGAATACTCCGCCACCGTCATCGACCCGGTCGACTATCCGCTCGGCGCGGCGCGGGCGCAGGTTCACGAGACCTATATCGTCGCCCAGACCCGCGACGGCGTCGTCATCGTCGACCAGCACGCCGCCCACGAACGCCTCGTCTATGAGCGGATGAAGGGCGAGATGGCTGAGGGCGGCGTCATGCGCCAGACCCTGCTGCTGCCCGAGGTCGTCGAGCTCGACCCCGCCGAGGCCGACCGCGTCATCGCCAGGGCCGACGAACTCGGCCAGCTTGGCCTGATCATCGAAAGCTTTGGCCCCGGCGCCGTACTGGTGCGCGAAACTCCGGCCCTGCTCGGCGAGACCAACGCCGCGGGCCTGATCCGCGACATCGCCGACGACCTGGCCGAGAACGGCAGCGCGCTGGCGCTCAAGGAACGTCTCGAAGAGGTCTGCTCGACCATGGCCTGCCACGGCTCGGTCCGGGCGGGGCGCCGGCTCACCGCCGCCGAGATGAACGCCCTGCTGCGCGAGATGGAGGCCACGCCGCACTCCGGCCAGTGCAACCACGGCCGCCCGACCTACGTGGAGCTGAAGCTCGCCGACATCGAGCGCCTGTTCGGCCGGCGCTGAAACAATCTGGGCTACATAGCTGTTGAGGCCGCATGGAACTGCACCGCGGCCGCCTCATCGACCATGTCCACCTGCGCGCGAAAGACCTCGCCGCCACCAAGCGCTTCTACGCGGCCATCCTCGACGCCATCGGGGCGCCCTACACCGACGGCGGCTCCTACTTCAACGCCGACGAGCTGTGGATCGACGCCGGCGAGCCGGCCACCCACGTCCACCTCGCCTTCCAGGCCAAGGACCACGAGACGGTGCAGCGTTTCTATGAGGCGGGTTTGGCGGCGGGCGGGAAGGACAACGGCGGACCGGGCGAGCGGCCGAACTACCACCCCGGCTACTACGCCGCCTTCCTGTTCGATCCCGACGGCAACAACATCGAGGCCGTCTACCACGGCGAGGCCGACTACTCGGCCCCGTCGGTTGTGATCACCTTCTGAGCTGAGCTATAAGACCGCTCCACTTTCGTGAGGCTTGATGTCCGGGATTGTCCGAGGCGCGGCCCCGGAGCGGCGCTCCTAAGCTGCTCCCGTGAGGCCCTGAGACCTGCCACCCGCGCCGCGACCGCGCGCGGGACGGCTGTTCCACGCCTTCCACGGACCAACTCAAGTGAACATCTCAAAACCGCAGCAGCGCACGCTGCATGCGCTCGCGCAGGGCGGCGTCGTCGTGCTCGAACGTAACAACCGCGGCGACATCGTCAGCGCCCAGTGCCGCACCCGCGACGGCTGGGTGCTGGCCGACTGCAACATCGGGGTCTTCAAGGCCCTGAAACGCCGTCGGCTGATCGCCAGCCAGAACGGCCAGCCCTACCGCATCACGCGCGAGGGCCTGGTCAACCTGCGCTCGCAGCTCGACAACCGGGTCTCAGCCCGAGGCTGGTGACCACCGAAGGAAATGGACGCGCGCAACGCCATACTTGCGCGCGTCCAGGACCTCATAGCCGGGCGCTTCCAGCTCGGGCTCGCCCGCGCCGCGCTCGAAGACGATCAGCGCCTCCGGGGCCAGCCACCCACCCTCGGCCAGCCCGGCCAGCGCCTTCTCCCCCATGCCGCTGCCATACGGCGGGTCCAGGAAAGCCAGATCGTAGGGCGCGCCGTCACCGGCCGGCTTCTGGCCAAGGTCGGTGGCGTCGCGGCGATGCACCCGCGTGCGGCCGAACAGGCCAAGGGCCTCGATGTTCTGGCGGATGGCGCCTCTGGCCGCCTCGTCGGTCTCGACCAGCAGCGCCCAGGCGGCCCCCCGCGACAGGGCCTCAAGCCCCAGCGCGCCGGAGCCGGCGAACAGGTCGATGACCCGGCGGCCATGCAGGCCGGGGGACCAGGGCGCGTGCTCGAGGATGTTGAACACCGCCTGCCGCGCGCGGTCGGAGGTCGGCCTCGTGGCCTCCCCCGGCGGAGCAACGAGCGCGCGGCCCTTGAACGTCCCGGCGACGATCCGCACTAGGGCTTGGGCCCCTTCTGCCCGTCGACGTGCCTGGCCTTGGGCGCGGGCTTGCCGCGGAAGGTCTTGGGCTTCTTGGCCTTGGCCCAGCCGGCCTTGTAGACCTTCTTCGGCTGGGCGGGACCGGACGAGCCCTCGGCGGGCGGCGGGCGCGGCTTGCGCCGCTGCGGGCGGGCGCCGTCGGCCGCGGCCGCCTTTTTGGCGCCCTTGAACTGCACGGCGTCGCCCTTGGGCAGGTTCTGCGGCGCGATGTGTTCGGCCAGCAGCTCGCGGATGACGCGGGGCCCGACTTCCTCGACCTGGCTGGGCTCCAGCGTGCCGAGCGCGAAGGGGCCGTAGGCCAGGCGGATGAGCCGGTTCACCTTCAGGCCCAGCGCCTCCAGCACGCGCCGGACTTCGCGGTTCTTGCCTTCTGAGAGGGAGACGGTGATCCAGATGTTGCGGCCCGACGCCTTGTCGAGCCTGGCCTCGATGGAGCCGTAGCGGACGCCTTCGACAGTGATGCCGTCCTTGAGCCGGTCCAGCTTCTCCTGCGTGGTGTCGCCGAACGCGCGCGCCCGATAGCGGCGCACCCAGGCGTTCGACGGCAGCTCCAGCGCCCGCGACAGCGCCCCGTCGTTGGTCAGCAGCAGCAGGCCTTCGGAGTTCAAATCTAGCCGCCCGATGGAGATCAGCCTCGGCAGCCCCTCCGGCAGGGCGGCGAATACCGTCGGCCGCCCCTTGGGGTCGGTGTGCGAGGTCAAAAGCCCCGTGGGCTTGTGGTAGCGGAACACCCGCGTCGGCTCGGCCTCGCCCACCACGGCGCCATCCAGCGTGAGGATATCGCCGGGCTCGACCTTCACCGCGGGCGTGGTCAGCACCTTGCCGTTCAGCGCCACGCGGCCGGCTTCGATCAGCCGCTCGACCTCGCGCCGCGACGCCACGCCCGAGCGCGCCAGCACCTTGGCGACCCGTTCGCCCCCGGCCTGGGCACCTTGACCGTGGGTGCCCGTATCGATTGGGTGTTCGTCGTGGACCATCTCGAGCCCTCTATGCGCATCGCCCTCGAAGAGGCGCAAGCCGCCGCCGCGCGGGGCGAGACGCCCGTGGGCGCAGTGATCCTCGATCCGGCCACGGGAGAGATCGTGGCGCGCGCCGGCAACGGCCCGATCGGGGCGCACGACCCCACCGCCCACGCGGAGATCGTCGCCATCCGCACGGCGGCGGCAAAGCTCGGCAACTACCGGCTAACGGGGCTGACGCTGGTCGTCACCCTGGAGCCCTGCGCCATGTGCGCCGGGGCGATCAGTCACGCCCGCCTCGGCCGCGTCGTCTTCGGCGCCGAGGACCCCAAGGGCGGCGCCGTCGTCAATGGCCCGAGGTTCTTCGAGCAGCCCACCTGCCATTCCCGGCCGACCGTCACCGGCGGCGTGCTGGCGGTGGAAAGCGCTCAGCTGTTGCGTTCATTTTTCAAGGCTCGCCGCCAAAGCTAAGCCTTGCGGTCTGTCGTACACGTTCTATATTCGTTCTGTTTGTGCCCGTCGAGATGACGCGCGTCCCATAGAAGGAATGGTCGGATGCAACTTCCGAACCCTGAGCTCGCCAAGGCGTTTTTGTGCTCGTTTGTCAGCACTCTAGGTACCGCAGCAGCTAAACTGCTCATTCAAATAATCCGCCACGGGTTAGGCATCTGACGCGCTAGACGAAGTCTTCCTGCAGGCGAAAATCGAGACGGTCTCTGATCGCCGGCCAGTCGGAGTCGGTGATCGAGAAGACGACCGTGTCGCGCAGGTGTCCGGTCCAGGTGACCATGTGGTTGCGCAAGGTGCCTTCCTCGGTGGCGCCGAGCTTCAGCACCGCCGCCTGGCTGCGGGCGTTGCGGCTGTCGACGTTAAACTGCACGCGGATGGCGCCGGCGTCGAAGGCGTTGGCCAGCATCAGCCGCTTGGTCTCCGGGTTCACCGGCCCGGCGCGCACGTCGGGATGGAGGAAGGTCCAGCCGATCTCCAGCCCCTTATGGAGCCGCCGGATGTTCAGGTAGCTCGAGGTGCCGACGACGCGCTTGTCCGACAGCCGCCGGATGGCGAAGGCGATGCGCTCGCCGCGCTCCTGCTCGGCCAGCAGGGCCTTGAACCAGTGGCCAAAGCCCTCGCCGCAGCCGTTGACGGTCAGGATTTCCCAGGTGGCGGGGTCGCAGTCGATGGCGCCGCGCATCTCCTCGGCGAGGTCGGGCGTGACCGGTTCGAGCCGCACATAGCGGCCCTTCAGGACTTTGGGCTTGATGATCATGACCCTTATGGTCGTGCTTGATTGCGGCTCGCGCAAGGGTGCTTGCACGGCGCCGCCCCCTCAGTCAAAATGGCTTCAAACAACCGTTTGAACCTCGAGGAAACGCCATGGACTTTGATCTGACGCCCCGCCAGCGGGAAGTGCGCGACCGCGTCAAAGCCTTCATCGAGGAACACATCGTCCCGGCTATTCCTGAGTACCAGCGCGAGATGAACGTCGAGGGCAAGGAACGCTGGAAGGTCGTCCAGGTCGTCGAGGAGCTGAAGAAGAAGGCCAAGGCCGCCGGCCTGTGGAACATGTTCATGCCGCCCCACAGCGGCCAGACGCATGTCGACGACAGCTTCGAGTTCGAGGGTCTGCAGCTCAACAACCTGGAATACAGCCTGATCGCCGAAGAGCTCGGCAAGGTCGGCTTCGCGTCCGAAGTCTTCAACTGCTCGGCGCCCGACACCGGCAACATGGAAGTCTTGATGCGCTACGGCACGCTCGAGCAAAAGGAGCGCTGGCTGCGCCCGCTGATGAACGGCGAAATCCGCTCGGCCTTCCTGATGACCGAGCCGGGCGTGGCCTCCTCCGACGCCACCAACATCGAGACCCGCATCGAGCGGGACGGCGACGACTACGTCATCAACGGAACCAAGTGGTGGTCCTCGGGCGTCGGCGATCCGCGCTGCAAGGTCGCCATCGTCATGGGCAAGACCAACCCCGATGCTCCCCGCCACCAGGCGCAGTCGCAGATCCTGGTGCCGCTGGACGCGCCGGGTATCGAGATCGTCCGCATGCTGCCGGTGTTCGGCTATGACGACGCGCCGCACGGCCACGCCGAGGTCATCCTCAAGAACGTGCGCGTGCCGGTCATCGACGGGCTGATCCTCGGCGAAGGCCGCGGCTTCGAGATCGCGCAAGGCCGGCTTGGCCCGGGCCGCATCCACCACTGCATGCGCACCATCGGGGTGGCCGAAGTGGCGCTCGAGAAGATGGTCAAGCGCCTGATGACCCGCAAAGCCTTCGGCAAGTACATCGCCGAGCACTCGGTCTGGGAACAGCGCGTCGCCGAGGCCCGCACGGACATCGAGATGTGCCGGCTGCTGTGCCTGAAGGCCGCCGACATGATGGACAAGGCCGGCAACAAGTCCGCCCGGCTGGAGATCGCCATGATCAAGGTCGCCGCGCCGAAGCTCGCCCTGAAGATCATCGACGACGCCATCCAGGCGCACGGCGGCGGCGGGGTGACCACCGACTTTGGCCTGGCCCGCTCCTACGCCGGAATCCGCACGCTGCGGCTGGCCGACGGTCCGGACGAGGTTCACAACCGCACCATCGCCCGCATGGAGTACGCAAAGTATGGCGACCTCGCCGCGTTGAAGCGGGCTCGCGACGCGCAGGAGCTGGAAGTGGCGGGCATCCGCTAGCGGCGCCACAGTTATGCTCCACTTAACGGGCTTTCATTGATGTAAGCTGGCGGAGGGGAGAGTGGCATGAAGATCTGGTTGCTGGCCGCCGCGGCGCTGTCGCTGGCGAGCCCCGCGTGGGCGCAGGAGACACCCGCCCCGGCGGCCGCCGCCGAGGGGGCGGTGGAAACCGTCGCCGTCCCGGTCGAAGCGCCCGAGCCGCCGGAGCCGCCCAGCCAGTACGGCGAGTGCATCCCCAGCCTCATCCCCGCCGGCGCCCGCTGCCGCGTCATGGGCCTGCAGACGCTCGGCGACGTCGCCGGCGGGCAGGCGGGCTGGGCGCTCTATTCCATCAGGGCGCCGAAGGGCCGCTCCGGCCTGTCGGTGCTGACCAACCCCGGTTTCGTCGGCAGCATGCTGGTGTCCGATGCGGCGGTGGAGGACTGGGTGACCAGTCCCTATCCCGTGGCCGGGGTCTTCAAGAGCGCCGAGACCGAGTACGTCGTCATGTCGATGCGCGGCGACGACGGGCCGGAGGCGAGCGCGGCCTACAGGGTCGATCCCACCGGCTGGACGCCGATGGACGCGGCGGGGCTGCAGTACGAAGTCGCCTCCAAGGTTCACAGCCTGACCGGCGGCGCCTGCAAGATCGTGGCGGGCGGGATGAACTGGCGGGCGTTTGCGCTGCGCTACGACCTGATGGGTGAGGACGGCTCGTGCGGCGCGGCCTACCTGAACCTGGGCGTTGAGAACGGCGCCCTGAAGGTGACCCAGGCGATGGCGGTCAAGCCGGACCTCACACCAGTACGCCGCTCGCGCGGGCGGCGGCGATGAGGGCCCAGAACGGCAGCGTCAGCGTCGCCGCCATCAGGAACTCGAAGATGGTGGCGCGGACGTTGAAGGCCGTGCCGGCGTCGTCCTTGACCATCGTATAGCCGCGCCCGATCCCCGCGCCCGCCCAGGCGAGCGCCAAGGTCAGCGCCATGGTCGCCCCCACGCCCGGCGCATACCCCAGCGCCGCCGCCACCCCGCCGTGCGACAGCAGGAAGAGGCCGCCGTAGGTGGCGCGGACCTCCGACACGGAGTGCCGCTTCTCGGGGTCCAGCCGCAGGCCGACCATGCCGACGACATCCTCCGGCCGCGCCAGCGCGTAGCCCCCGAGCGCGCCGCCGATGCAGCAGGCGATGACGGCCAGGAGGATAGCAAGGTCGGGGCTGCTCATGCGTCGGAAGGTGGACGAGCCCGCCCGCCGGTTCAAGCGACCCGGCGCGGCTGGCGTTTGGGGGCGCTCTCGGCTGGGCCGATGTAGTCGCGGGTCAGCGGCACGACGTCGATCTTCCTGGCCAGCTGCAGCTGGAAGACCATGTGGTCGCGGTGGCGGAAGGCGATCTCGCTGGCGGCCAGGTAGAAGTCCCACATCCGGCAGAAGCGCTCGTCATAGAGCTCCAGGATTTCCGGCCGCCGGGCCTCGAACCGCTCGCGCCAGTGCCGCAGCGTCTCGGCGTAGTGCAGCCGCAGGATCTCGATATCGGTGACGATCAGCCCGGCCCGCTCGACCGCCGGCAGCACCTCCGACAGAGCCGGGATATAGCCGCCGGGGAAAATGTATTTGGCGATCCACGGCTGGGTCAGGCTCGGCCCGTCCGAGCGGCCGATGGAGTGGATCACCGTCACCCCGTCGTCGGTCAGCAGCCGCGCGACGCCGTCGAAATACTCCTGATAGTTGGGCCGGCCGACGTGCTCGAACATGCCGACGGAGACGATGCGGTCGAACGGCCCTTCGACGTCACGATAGTCCTTGAGCAGGAACTTCGCCCGGTCGGCCACGCCCCGCCGCTCGGCGCGGTCGTTGGCGGTGGCCAGTTGCTCCGTCGACAAGGTCACGCCGGTGACCTCGGCCCCATACTCCTGCGCCAGCGTCAGCCCCATGCCGCCCCAGCCGCAGCCGATATCGAGCACCTTGGCGCCCGGATAGAGCAGCATCTTCGCAGCAATGTGGCGCTTCTTGGCAGCCTGCGCCTCCTCCAGGCTCATGCCCTCCTCGGGGAAGTAGGCGCAGCTGTACTGCATGTCCTCGTCGAGGAAGCGGCGGTAGAGATCGACCGACAGGTCGTAATGATGGGCGACGTTTTTGCGCGCCTGGGCCCTGGCATTGGCCTGCTGGAAGAAGTCGGCGATGCGCCGCCGCACCGGCCCCAGCCGCTTGCGCCGCCGGTACTTCAGGTTACGCCCGACAAGGTCGAGCAGGTCGAAGATAGAGCCGTCCTCGACGATGAACTTGCCGTCCATGTAGGCCTCGCCCAGTCCCATCGCCGGATTGGCGCCGATACGGGCGGCGGTGGCGTAGTCGCGGATGAAGACGGTGAGATGCGGCTGGCCCTCGCCGGCCGTGAACACCCGCCCGCCGCCGATGCGCACGGTCAGCGTGCCTTCATGCATCATGGACGCCAGATAACTCTGAAGTCCCATTGAGACCCCCCTTGCGGACGGTTCAGCTTCCCTCGCACTCCCTTACCCAAACACGGTTCCGCCAAAATCAGAACAGGTGTTCGCCTTGACAGCCGCGTGGCTGGAGCCTACTTCCGTCCCGCGCTTGGCACTCTCTTGTGGCGACTGCTAGCAGCACCGCCTGGGCGCGCCCAAGCCTCCCGATTTCAGCAACTGTTCGGAGACTCCGAAGATGAAGTTTCGTCCTCTTGGCGACCGCGTCCTGGTGAAGCGCGTCGAGGAAGAAGAAAAAACCAAGGGCGGGATCATCATCCCCGATACCGCCAAGGAAAAGCCACAGGAAGGCGAAGTCGTCGCCGTAGGCCCCGGCGCCCGTGACGACAACGGCAAGGTCCAGCCCCTCGACGTCAAGGCCGGCGACCGCATCCTGTTCGGCAAGTGGTCCGGCACCGAGGTCAAGGTCGACGGTGAAGACCTGCTGATCATGAAGGAAAGCGACGTCCTGGGCGTGGTCGAGCGCTAAGCGCCCCCACACCCGCGTCACACATCAACCCAAGTAGGAAAGGCCTCCAATCATGGCAGCCAAAGACGTCTATTTCTCCTCCGACGCGCGTGACCGCATGCTGCGCGGCGTCAACATCCTCGCCAACGCCGTGAAGGTGACGCTCGGTCCCAAGGGCCGTAACGTGGTCATCGAAAAGTCTTTCGGCGCCCCGCGCTCGACCAAGGACGGCGTCTCGGTCGCCAAGGAAATCGAGCTGTCGGACCGCTTCGAGAACCTCGGCGCCCAGCTGATCCGCGAAGTTGCTTCCAAGACCAACGACAAGGCCGGCGACGGCACCACCACCGCCACGGTGCTGGCCCAGGCGATCGTCGTCGAGGGTCTGAAGTCGGTCGCGGCCGGCATGAACCCAATGGATCTGAAGCGCGGCGTCGACAAGGCCGTGATCAAGGTCGTCGAAGAGATCAAGAACACCTCCAAGAAGGTCACCACCAACCAGGAGATCGCCCAGGTCGGCGCCATTTCCGCCAACGGCGACAGCGAAATCGGCGACATGATCGCTAGAGCCATGGAGAAGGTCGGCAACGAAGGCGTCATCACGGTCGAGGAAGCCAAGTCCCTCGAAACCGAGCTGGACGTCGTCGAAGGCATGCAGTTCGACCGCGGCTACCTTTCCCCGTACTTCATCACCAACGCCGACAAGATGGAGGCTCAACTCGAAGAGCCGCTTATCCTGCTGCACGAGAAGAAGCTCTCCTCGCTGCAGGCGCTGCTGCCCGTCCTGGAAGCCGTCGTCCAGTCCTCGCGTCCCCTGCTGATCATCGCTGAGGACATCGAAGGCGAAGCCCTGGCGACCCTGGTGGTGAACAAGCTGCGCGGCGGCCTGAAGGTCGCGGCCGTCAAGGCTCCGGGCTTTGGTGACCGCCGCAAGGCGATGCTGGAAGACCTCGCCATCCTGACCGGCGGTCAGGTCATCAGCGAAGACATCGGCATCAAGCTCGAGAACGTCACCCTCGACATGCTCGGCAAGGCCAAGAAGGTCACCATCACCAAGGACGACACTACGGTGGTGGACGGCGCCGGCGACAAGGAAGGCATCGAAGCCCGCATCGGCCAGATCAAGCGCCAGATCGAGGACACCACCTCGGACTACGACAAGGAAAAACTGCAGGAGCGCCTGGCCAAGCTGGCCGGCGGTGTTGCGGTGGTCCGCGTCGGCGGCTCGACCGAAGTCGAAGTGAAGGAAAAGAAGGACCGCGTCGACGACGCCCTGAACGCCACCCGCGCGGCCGTTGAAGAAGGCATCGTCCCCGGCGGCGGCGTGGCTCTCCTGAAGGCCTCGCGCGCGCTGGACGGCATGACCGGCGACAACCCCGACCAGACGGCCGGCATCGCCATCGTCCGTCGCGCCCTGCAGGCCCCGATCCGTCAGATCGCCGAAAACGCCGGCGTCGAAGGCTCGATCGTGGTCGGCAAGGTGCTGGAGAACCCCTCCCCCACCTTCGGCTTCAACGCCCAGACCGAAGAGTACGTGGACATGGTGCAGGCCGGCGTCATCGACCCGGCCAAGGTGGTCCGCACCGCCTTGCAGGACGCGGCCTCGGTCGCCGGCCTGTTGATCACCACAGAAGCGGCCATCGTCGAAGCGCCCAAGAAGTCCAACGGCGCTGGCGGCGGCATGCCCGGCGGCGGCGGCATGGGCGGCATGGGCGACATGGACTTCTAGGAAGTCTCGCCATCCGCTGAAGACAGAGAGAGCCCTCGGTGGAAGCGCCGGGGGCTTTTTCTTGCGTTCCCTTCTCCCCTCGCGGGAGAAGGTGTCGGCGCAGCCGACGGATGAGGGGGCTCTCAGAACTCTCCGCTCATCGGCGCCTCAACCGCCGCCAGGATCGCCGACAACACCAGCTCCGGTCCCCGCTCGATTTGCGCGTTGCTGAACCGCATGACCCGGCAGTTCTGGCTCCGCAGCCAGACATCGCGCGCCGCGTCATGCTCAGGATCGTGCAACGGACCATCGGCTTCCACGATCAGCCGGTGCCGCATGCAAACAAAGTCGGCGACGTAGCGGCCGATAGGAACTTGCCGCCGGAACTTCAGGCCGCCTAGGCGCCTGTCGCGCAGGATCTTCCACAGCAGCCGCTCGGTCGCGCTCGGCTCGCGGCGCACCGACTTCGCGAAAGCGAGCTTGTCCCCCATACGGCCAAGCTAGCCCTTCTCCCCTCGCGGGAGAAGGTGGCCGCGTAGCGGTCGGATGAGGGGGCTCTCAGAACTATCGATAGGCAGTTGGCGGATAAGGCGGTGCGCCCCCTCATCCGTCAGCCTTCGGCTGCCACCTTCTCCCGCGAGGGGAGAAGGGCAATTCAAACAAAGCCCCCGGCGTTTCCACCGGGGGCTTTTTAGTCGGTTCGCTCGGCCGCTTACTTGGACGGCGAGGTGTCGGGGGTGTTGTTGGTGGTGGCGCCGCCGTCGGCGTTGCCGGCTTGTTGCTCGATGGCGTCGGCCTTGGCGTTCAGCTCGGTTTCCTGAGCTTCGTTCGGCGTCGCCGCCGCCTGGGCTTCGAGGTTGTCGGCCGTGGCTTCGGCTTGCTTGTCGGCGGGGCTGCTGCAGGCGGCCACGCTGAGAGCCGCCGCAGCGGCGGCGAGGATGATGGTCATTTTCATGGGATAATCCCTCCAGTTTGCCATCCCTAAACGCAGCTTGGCCGTGTTGGTTCACGGATTCGGCATGAAGATTTGATCGCCCGTCGGGAACAAGCCGGAAGTTATCCGCGCGCGGCCAAACCGCCTCATCATCTCCCTCACTCCACCGCATGGGGAGGGCGCGGGGCCTCGCGTCATCGCGCGCGGCGGGGGCGGCTTTCGGTGTACGCGGCTGGCGAGCTCTCTTGCGTTCATGTCGCCAGGTAGAACGAAACACCAAGGGCCGTGCGGAGCGTCATCCTTCGCCACCTGCACTGCCTCTTCCGAGGCGCTCCGCCGCTCCCCAACTCCACGGCAGCCGCCGGTGGAGCAAAACTCCTTATGCGCGTAAAAAGACTCGAATTACACGCATGAGTCGAGTCACACGTGCTGCATGGTCAAGTTTAGCCACGCCTTGCGGGGGGCGGTGGTGGCGATAGCGCTGCTGACTCCCGCCACATCCGTGAACGCTCAACAGAGCGACGCCGCGATCAAGAAAGCGCTCATCAGGCAGTCGATCGACAGCTACTCCGGGAGCTGTCCCTGTCCCTACAACACCATGCGCAACGGCGCCTCGTGCGGCGGGCGCAGCGCCTACAGCCGGCCCGGCGGGGAGTCGCCGCTCTGCTACGCCAGCGACGTCACGCCGGCGATGGTGCGCGCGTACTAACAGAGCCCCGGTCGGTAGGCGCTCACCCAAACACCGTCATCCTCAGGCTTGTCCCGAGGACCCATGCGTGGCGAGGCGGATGGATAACGCGCCGTGACCGCCACGCTATATCACCGAGGCTGGTGTTCATGGTCCTCGGGACAAGCCCGAGGATGACGGCGGGGGTTGGCTTAGCTCGGATGAGCCTGCGGTTCGTCCTCGTCCTCGTCGAGACCCTCGGCCAGCCGCGTGCCGCCGGCGTCGTCGGCGGCGATGTCGGCCTCGTCAGGGTCTCGCCGGCCCGCCTCGGCGGCTTCCTCGAGCGCGTGCTCGAGGTTGTCGCCGTGGCGCTTGACGTTCTGAGGGTCGGAAGACTGGCCCATCAGTGCTGCGTCCCTTCCAGGCCGTGCTTGAGGGCGCTGATCTGGTCGTGGCCGGACTTTACGGAATCGTACGCCCGGGTCACCGTCTCGCGGGCGGCCATGGTCAGTTCGTCATCGCGCATGGCGGTTTCGAACTTGGCCTTGATGAAGTCCTCGCCGCGCTCGACCTCGTCGATGACCTGCTTGTCGTCGCCGCCCATGACGGCGTCACGAATCTTCAGGAAGGATCGGTGGGCCTTGGCCAGGGTCGAGCCGTCGTCCTCGACCTCGCCGCCCATGCGGGCGACCTCGCTGCGCAGCTCGTCCATGACGCGGCGGCGCTCAAAAGCGCGTTCTTCGAAGATGCGGCGGAACTCGGGGTTCTTCGCCTCCTGGGCGGCCTTTTCGTAGCCGTCGACGCTGTCGATGGTGGTTTCGATCAGGCTGTTGAGGACGTGAACGTCGTGGTGGGCGGCGTCGGCCATGTGGGATGCTCCGCTGGCTGATGGGTTCGGGACCCTTTCAACCCTCGGCGCGCCACAAGGTTCTGGCCCAGCTTACTCGGCCGGGATCACGTTCTCGGACTTGCGAGCCATCAGCTTGTCGAACTCGCCCCAGACGCCTTCCGGGCCGTGCCACTGACCACGCGTGGCGGCCTTGGAGTATTCGGTCGAGCGGGCCTCGAAGAAGTTGGCGTGCTCGACGCCGCTGATCAGGCTCTGCAGCCAGGGCAGCGGGTTTTCGGTGACGCCATAGACCGGCCGCAGGTTCAGCTGGCGCAGACGCCAGTCGGCGATGAAGCGGATGTAGCCCTTGATGTCCTCAGGGGTCATGCCCTGGATCTCGCCGGCTTCGAAGGCCAGGTCGATGAAGCGGTCTTCCAGGCTCACCACCGTCTCGCAGCACTGGACGATGTCGTCGGCCACGGCCTTGGTGACGCAGCCGGTCTCCTTGGCGAAGGCGTGGTAGAGCTTGGTGATCCCCTCGCAGTGCAGGCTCTCGTCGCGCACCG
>Ga0190273_10000339_pt1 | contig 19291 bp, 22 predicted proteins | sample Popmic504IS_FD_134513 | JGI IMG/M metagenome (GOLD analysis project Ga0190273, IMG submission 134513) | Populus adjacent soil microbial communities from riparian zone of Shoshone River, Wyoming, USA - 504 IS | ecosystem: Environmental > Terrestrial > Soil > Riparian zone > Trees stand | place... | reverse complement strand
CGACGAGTTCGCGACCGCTCTGAGGGCGGTCGGCGAGCCGATCCGGGGCCTTCCGGTCAAGGACATCTCGATCGGCCAGATGCTCGACGGGCTGTTCACCATCACCCGCGACTTCGAGATGCCGACCCAGCCGCACCTCCTCCTCCTCCAGAAGACGATGGTGATGGAGGAAGGGGTCGCCCACGCGCTCGATCCCGACATCAACATGTGGGAGACGGCGGAGCCCTTCCTCAGGGAATGGGTGCGCGGCGAGCTTGGGCCGGAGGCGGCGCTGGCGGACCGGATCGTGAGGGATTTCCGGACCTTCGCGAAGATCCCGGAGCTGATCCGCCGGATCGACCATTACTACCCGCCGCCGGGCGCCGCGCCGCCGGATCCGCCGCTGGCGGAGGTGGTGGTGGTGAAGCCGCGGAGGTACTGGCGGTATGCGCTGACCGCGCTCGTTTCGGCGGCGGCTGGCGCTGCGGGCGTTTGGCTACTATTTTGAGGCCATGACCCGCACGGATGTCCTCGACACGGTCAGGCCCCTCGCGCCGGAACTGAAGCGGCTCGGCATCGAAAAGCTGTTCCTCTTCGGGTCGGTCGCAAGGGAGGAAGCAGACGCGAAGGACGTCGACCTCCTGTACGAGGCTTCTCCTGGGTCCATCGATTTCTTTGAGCTGATGGATGCGATGGAGCGACTCGAGACCGCGTTGGGAAAGCCCGTCGACCTCGTTCGGCGCGATCTCCTGCACCCTCGCATACGGCCTCGCGTTGAGGCGGACCTCATTGAGATTTACTGATGCGTCCAGGACCTGACGGCGACGCCCTCTACCTCGACATGATTCTGGAGATCATCGAGCGGATTCAAGGAAGCCTGGACGGGCTGGACCCTAAATCGTTCGCCGAAGACAGGGACAAGGCAGATGCAACCGCGCTTCGCCTCTCGGCGATAGGGGAAATCGGCCGCAAGCTGTCTGAGGAGTTGCGGGCACGCCATCCGGAAATCGATTGGGTTCGCATGTTTAAGCTGCGCAACATCGTTGCACATCATTACGATCGGCTGGATTTCGACATCATCTGGAACGTGGCCACGAATGCGCTGAACCCTCTCGAGGTCGCCTGTCGGCAGGAGCTGGCGGAAATCGACAAATGAACAGCAAACGCATCCTGCTCATCGTCGGCGGCGGGATTGCGGCCTACAAATCGTGCGAGCTCGTCCGGCTGATTCGTAAAGCAGGCGGGAGCGTGCGTTGCGTGCTGACGGCGGGCGGGGCGCAGTTTGTCACGCCGATGACTCTGGCGGCCCTTTCCGAGCAGCCGGTCCACACCAGCCTGTGGGACCTCAAGGACGAGGTCGAGATGGGGCATATCCAATTGAGCCGCGAGGCGGATCTGGTCGTGGTCTGCCCGGCGACGGCCGATTTGATGGCGAAGATGGCGGCGGGGATTGCCGACGATCTCGCCACCACCCTCCTGCTCGCCACCGACAAGAAGGTGCTCGCGGCGCCGGCGATGAACGTGAGGATGTGGCAGCATGAGGCGACCCGGCGCAACGTCGAGCGGCTGCGCGCGGACGGGGTGACAATTCTCGAGCCCGACGAGGGCGAGATGGCGTGCGGGGAATATGGGCCGGGCAGGCTGCCGGAGCCGGAGGCCATTCTTCGAGCCATCGAAGATCAACTTTCCGTTCGGGCTGAGCCTGTCGGGGGGCAGGAAAGGCCTTCGACAGGCTCAGGCCGAACGGGGGCGCTGGCCGGCCGTCACGTCGTCGTCACCGCCGGCCCGACCCACGAGCCGATCGATCCGGTTCGGGTGATCGCCAACCGCTCGTCCGGCAAGCAGGGCTTCGCCATCGCGGAGGCGCTGGCAGCGGTCGGGGCGCGGGTCACCTTGGTCGCCGGGCCGGTGGCGCTCGCGACCCCCACGGGGGTCGAGCGGATCGACGTGGAGACGGCTCGCGAGATGGAGGCCGCCGTCGAGGCGGCGCTGCCTGCAGACTCGGCCGTCCTCGTCGCCGCGGTCGCCGACTGGCGAGTGGAGCCCTCCCCCGCCAAGCTCAAGAAGGCCGCCGGGGCGCCGAAGCTCGACTGGCTGCCCAATCCAGACATCCTCGCAGGCCTCGCCGCCAGTCCGCGCCGACCGCGCTTGCTGATCGGCTTCGCGGCCGAGACCGACGACGTCGTAAACGTTGCGCAGGCGAAACGAGCAAGCAAGGGGTGCGACTGGATCGTCGCCAATGATGTATCGGGAGACGTGATGGGGGGCGACCGCAACCGGGTCCACCTGATCACCGCCGCCGGCGTCGAAAGCTGGGAGGAGAGCGCGAAGAGCGAGGTTGCGCGGCGCCTCGCCGGGAGGATCGCCGCCGCCTTGGAGGGAGAGGATGCGAAGGAGCCTGCTGCTTCTGACTCCGCTGGCGAGGCTCGCTGACCTCGCTCTCCTCCTCTTGCGCTGGGTGACCGGCGCCTTCCTCGTCTATCAGAGCCACGACAATGTGCTGAGCCCGGCCCGGATGGCGGAGTTCGAAAGATTCCTCATCCAGTTCCACTTCCCGATACCCGGACTGATGGCGCCGCTCTGCGTCTGGGCCCAATTGCTGTGCGGAATCGCCTTCGTCCTTGGGCTTCTCACCCGCTGGGCCGGACTCGTCACGGCCTTCGTCTTCGTCGTCGCGGTGTGGATGGTGCACTGGCCGCAGGATTTTCCGGGCTGGTGGCCGGCCCTGATCCTGATCTTCCTCGGCCTCCTGTTTGCAACCCAGGGAGCCGGGCGCTACTCGCTCGATCACCGGATCGAGAGGCGCGATGATCGACATAGAAATAAAACGGCTTTCGGGCGGTGAGGGCCTCCCCCTCCCCTCCTATGCGAGCGCGGGAGCGGCCGGCCTCGACGTCGTCGCCGCCGAGGATCTGACGCTCGCCCCGGGCGCCCGCCACGCCGTCGCCACCGGCTTCGCCATCGCCATCCCCGCCGGCTACGAAGTCCAGGTCCGGCCGCGCTCCGGCCTTGCCCTGAAGCACGGCATCACCTGCCTCAACACGCCGGGCACGATCGACAGCGACTATCGCGGCGAGGTGAAGGTGATCCTCGCCAATCTCGGCGGGGAGCCCTTCGAGATCCGCCGCGGCGAGCGCATCGCCCAGCTGGTGCCGGCGCCGGTGCTCCGGGCGGCCTTTCGCGAAGTGGACGAACTGGGCTCCACCGAGCGCGGGGCCGGTGGCTTCGGCTCGACCGGCCGCTGATCCGAATCGCGAGACCCCTTGCCCTCCTGTTCCGACAGGAGGAAGATAGGCGGGCCACTTCAGGGGAATGATCATGCTTGGATCGATCGCCGCCGCAATGTTGCTCACCGCTGCCAGTGGACCCATCCCGGTCGATGTCGGGCGCGCCAATTGGACCGCGCTGCCGCCGCTCAAGGCGGTCGAGCGGGTCATGCCGTCCCCCGAGATGGTCGACCGGGTCGAGACGATGTTCGAGAGCGGCGCCTGCACGATCCGCGGCCAGAGCGCGAAAAAGTTCGACATCACCATCCCCTATGCGGTGCTGGTCGAGCCGGACGGAAGCGCTCGCCGGGTCGTGGTCGCCGAGACCGGGTGCGCCGAGCTCGAGACCTATGTCGGAGTCATCGTCTCGGCGATGGCCCGCGAGGGCGATTTCAAGGCGACCGGCCAGGCGAAGGCGCGCTGGTTCGCGAGCGAGCTCAACTTCAACCTGCAGTGAGCCTGGCCGACGCGCAGCTCGACCGCTACGCGCGGCACATCGTCCTCAAGGAGATCGGCGGCGAGGGCCAGCGCAGGCTCCTCGACTCGGCGGTGACATTGGTCGGCGCGGGCGGCATCGGCTGTCCCGCGATCCAATATCTTGCCGCCGCCGGTGTCGGACTGCTGAGGGTCATCGACGACGACATTGTCTCGCTCGACAATCTCCAGCGCCAGATCCTGTTCGGCACTAAGGACGTCGGCCTTCCCAAGATCGAGGTGGCTGCCGAAGCGGTGATGCGCCTCAACGACGATGTCGACTTCAACATGCAGAGCAAGCGTCTCGACGGCGCCAATGCGGCGGGGCTGCTGGCAGGAGCGGACGTCGTCATCGACGGCAGCGACAATTTCGCCACCCGGCTCGTCGTCTCCGACACCTGCACGGCCCTCCGCATCCCGCTCGTCTCGGCGGCGATCGGAATGTTCCAGGTCCAGGTCGGCACCTGGCGCGGATGGGAGCCGGACCGGCCCTGCTATCGCTGCTTCGTCGGCGACGCCTTCGACTCCGACGATTGCGACAATTGCGCGGAGCTCGGCGTGCTCGGGGCGACGGCGGGGATCGCCGGGAGCTGGGCGGCGATGGAGGCGATCCGGCAGATCGTCGGCTTCGGCGAGGAAGCGATGGGCAAGGTCCACGTCTTCGACGGACTGGCGCCGTCGATGCGGACCCTGAAGATCGCCAAGGATCCCGGCTGCCGGGCGTGCAGCGCCTAGCTGCCCCCCGGCGAAGGCCGGGGCCCAGCCGCGCCGTCGGAAGACTGGGTCCTGGCCTTCGCCGGGAAGCATGACCGCTCAGGCCGGCAGCTGGCCGAGCGCGTCGCGCAGCTGCAACATGGCGAGGATGAACAGGCCGCCGCCGAACACCAGGTCGAAGCCGCGCACCGGCCGAAGCCGCTCGCCGCGCGGACGGTGGAAGGTGAGGTCGATCATGGTTGCGATCACGATCCACGCTCCGCCGAGCGCCGCCAGGATCGAAAGCATTATGAACGGCCAGAACAGGCTCTCGTAGGGGCCGAGGAACGCCCACAGCGCCAGAGCCAGCAGCTCGGCCGTGACGCTGAGACCGACGAGACCCCAGGGGCGCCGCATCAGCTCTTCTTCTTGGCCGGCGCCTTCTTCGCCGGAGCCTTTTTGGCGGCGGGCTTGCGGCCGCGCCCCTTCTTGGCCGGTGGGCCCTTGGCGGCGCGTTCGTCGATCAGCTGGGCGGCTTCCTCGAGGGTGAGCTGGTCGGGCGCGAGCGACTTGGGCAGAGTGGCGTTGGTGGTGCCGTCGGTCACATAGGGACCGAAGCGGCCCTCCATCAGCTTGATCTCCAGCTCGGTTCGGGGGTGAGCCCCGAGCATTTTCAGCGGCTCGCGCGAACCGCGGGCCCGGCCGCCGCCGGCGGCGGCCTCGGCGAGCTTGACCACCGCCGCGTTCATTCCGGTCTCGAACACCTCGGCGGTCGAACCGAGCTTCGCATATTTGCCGTCATGGGCGAGATAGGGGCCGTAGCGGCCGATCGAGGCCGTGATCGGCTTGCCGCTTTCCGGGTGGGCGCCGACGGTGCGGGGCAGCGACAGCAGGCGGATCGCGAGGTCGAGGTCGAGCTCCCCCGAATCCTTGGGGATCGAGGCCCGTTTCGCCTCCTTCCCCTGCCCCATTTCGATATAGGGACCGAAGCGGCCGGTCTTGCGGCTGATCTCCTCGCCGGTCTCGGGATGCTTGCCGAGGATCTCCGGCCCCTCGTCGGCGGCGCCGTCCTCGCCGCCCTGGCCGAAGCGCCGGGTGAACTTGCATTCGGGATAATTGGAGCAGGCGACGAAGGCGCCGAAGCGGCCGCCGCGAAGCGACAGCCGCCCTTCGCCGCAGGCGGGGCAGAGGCGCGCATCGCTTCCGTCCTGCTTGTCCGGGAACAGCCAGGGCGACAGGAAGTCGTCGAGCGCGGCGGTGATCGCGGAGGGCTGCTGCTCCATGATCTCGGCGGTCTTCGGCTTGAAGTCCTTCCAGAATTCCTCGAGCACGGCCTGCCACTGGGCGCGGCCGCCGCTGATGTCGTCGAGCTCGTCCTCGAGATGGGCGGTGAAGTCGAACGAGACGTAGCGCTCGAAGAAGCGCTCGAGAAAGGCGGTCAGAAGCCGCCCGCTCTCCTGCGGGATGAAGCGGTTCTTCTCGAGCTCGACATAGCCCCGGTCCTTCAGGGTCTGCAGGGTCGCCGCGTAGGTGGAAGGCCGGCCGATGCCGAGCTCCTCCATCTTCTTGACCAGGCTCGCCTCCGAGTAACGCGGCGGCGGCTGGGTGAAATGCTGCTCGGCGACGACCTTCTTCTTCGCCGGCGAATCGCCTTCGCGAAGCCGGGGCAGGCGCCGGGATTCCTCGTCCTCGCTGTCGTCGCGGCCTTCCTCGTAGAGGGCGAGGAAGCCGGGAAAGAGGACGACCTGGCCGGTCGCCCGAAGACCGGTCTGGCCGGTGCCGTCGGTGAGCTCGGCGGTGGTCCGCTCGAGCCGGGCCGAAGCCATCTGGCTGGCCAGGGCGCGCTTCCAGATCAGCTCGTACAGACGGCCATGGTCGCCCGAGCCGGCGCGGTCGAGGCCGAAATCGGTCGGGCGGATCGCCTCATGGGCTTCCTGGGCGTTCTTGGCCTTGGTCTCGTAATGGCGCGGCTTGTCCGGCACGTAGCCGGCGTCGAAGCGGGTGGCGACGGCCCGGCGGGCGGCGGAGACCGCCTCGGGGGCCATCTGCACACCGTCGGTGCGCATGTAGGTGATCGAGCCGTCCTCGTAGAGCGCCTGGGCGATGCGCATCGTATGGCTGGCGGCGAAGCCGAGCTTGCGCGCCGCCTCCTGCTGCAGGGTCGAGGTGGTGAAGGGCGGCGGCGGATTGCGGCTGAGCGGCTTGGTCTCGACCGAGACGACGGCGAAGCGGCCGGCCTCGACCGCGGCCTTGGCCGCTTCGGCGGTCCCGGCATCGCCGATCGACAGCCGATCGATCTTTTCGCCCTTGAAGCGGACGAGACGGGCGAGAAATTCCTGGCCGTCCGCCTCCATCAAGGCGGCGACGCTCCAATATTCCTGGGCCCGGAACAGTTCGATCTCACGCTCCCGGTCGACGACCAGGCGCAAGGCCACCGACTGGACCCGGCCGGCCGACTTGGCGCCGGGAAGCTTGCGCCACAGCACCGGCGAGAGGGTGAAGCCGACCAGGTAATCGAGCGCCCGGCGGGCGCGGTAGGCGTCGATCAGATCCTCGTCGAGGGCGCGCGGATGCTTCATCGCCTCGGTTACCGTCGCCTTGGTGATGGCGTTGAAGGTGACCCGCTCGACGTCCGCCGGGAGCGCCTTGCGCTTCCTCAGCACCTCCTGGACGTGCCAGCTGATCGCCTCTCCTTCGCGGTCGGGATCGGTGGCGAGGATCAGCGTATCGGCCTTCTTCGCCTCGTCGGTGATCGCCTTCAGCTGCCGCGCCTTGTCGGCATAGGTCTCCCACTCCATCGCGAAGCCGGCGTCGGGATCGACCGAGCCGTCCTTGGGCGGCAGGTCGCGGACATGGCCGTAGGAGGCGAGCACTCGGTAGCCGGTGCCGAGATACTTCTCGATGGTCTTGGCTTTGGCGGGCGATTCGACGACGACGAGCTTCATGGGGATCCTTCACGCGTACGCGTATAGGGTGGGGATCAGCCGGGAGCCTCGTCAAGCGCCCTCGTCATCCCGGCGAAGGCTGGGATCCCGGCGGGTGAAAGACGCGGCCGTCTTCGCGCCCTGAGGCCTCAGCCTTCGCTGGGGGACGGATCCGCTATCGTTCCGGCGCCGGCGCGAGTGCCGAGTCCGGGAGATCGCCGGCATATGATAAGTTGAAGTTGCGAATCGACCGGCGGAAGGACATCATCTCCTTCTGGAAGGGAGACTCAACAAATGTCGGTCAGTGGGGCTGGTCTCGGCGAATGCAACGGGCGAAGGGCGGGCAGGTTGATCGACAACCCTCTGGACAGGCTCAATGTGGTGCGTGGACTCGCGGCGCCGATTATCCTCTTCTCCCCGTTCTGGTACGGATTCCCGGCCGGCTATGAGCTGGTTTCCGCCCTGGCCGTCTTCTTCCTGATCGGAGAGACCAACTACATACTCCATCTCCACGTGCACCGGCCATTTGCAACCAAGACCTGGCTCAACCTGCTCCTCGACCTCACCATGGGCATATCGACCGGATGGATGGCGTCCAACTGGCGGATCCAGCATCGGTACGGCCATCATTGCGGTATCGACACGCCCTATCGCGCGGCGCAGGCGTGGGAGTGCGCGAAATTCTCGCCTTTGCGGGCGGTGTCATTCTCGGCGCGTTCGGTGGTCAGCAGCTTCGTCCATCCCCTCGCGGAAGCCTATCGGAAGGGGATTTTGCGGAACGTCCGGAGCCCGTTGAACTACCGCTGGGCATTCGCCGAGCAACTCCTGCTCATCCTCCTCGTCCTTGCGTTGCTCGCCTGGAAGCCGCTGCTCGTCCTGTCCTTCCTGCTGCCGTGGTATGCGCTGATCGCGTTCATCTCCCGCTACGTCGACTATCTCAACCATTATGGGTGCGACGAGCGGAGCGGGAATCCGTACGAGCGCGCGAACAATTCGCTGAGCCGGAGCTTCAACTGGGGGTGCAGCAATTTCGGCTACCACACGGCTCACCATCTACATCCGACGGCGCACTGGAGCGAGCTGCCGCGCCTTCACGCCGAGATCGCCCATCGCATCCCGGACAGGCATCTCAAGCCGTTCAGCTGGTCCTGCCTGCTCTTCCCCTATCATTGCCTGCTTGCGCGGCGCGGACGGATGTGACCGGCCGCCCGGGCGGCGAGCGGACTATTGCTCCCACCGCGGATAATCCGGCGGAAGCACGCACTTGCCGCCCTCGTAGCGGCCGACCGAGCGGATCACCTCGCCTTCCCTCGGCTCGACCCGGCGGCCGGAGATCTGGCTGTCGAGGACGCGGCGCACCAGCCGGTCGAGTCGGGTGACGAGGAAGCAGTCGACCGCAGGGGTGGCGTGGGGGTTGCCGATGCCGCTGTCGTCGGTGAGGAAGATGTAGCGGGACTGGGTCGCCGCGGCCATCGCCCGCATCACATATTCGGCGACGTCGCCGACCCCGGAAGCGGCGACGGGGACGATCTGGATGCGCTTGGCCCGGGCCGCCTCGGCGGCGCGCCAGGCCTTGCCGATATTCTCGTCGTGCGGGGGCGCGTCGGCGACGAGCAGGAGCGACTTGACCGCGTCGGGGCGCCAATCCTGGGCGACGGCCCGGGCGAGGGCGAGGTCCATCGCCTCGGGATAGTCGCCGCCGCCGTCGGCATACTGGGCCTGCAGATTGGCCTGCATCGAATCGATATTGGAGACGAACGGATAGGTGCGGGTGACATAGACGTCGCCTTCGTCCTTGTAGGCGACGAGGCCGAGCCGGATGTCGAGGCCGGGATGGCTTCGCCTCAGATCGGCGAGGATCGTTCGAAGCTCGGACTTCAGATAGGCGATCTCGTCGCCCATGCTCCCGGTCGTGTCGATGGCGAGCAGAAGGTCGAACTTGCGGACCGGCACTCCGCCGGAGGGCAAGGTGACGCCCTGGCGCTGGGCGCCGGCCCCGTCGGCGATGGCGACGGTTCGGGTCGCCGAGCCGGGGACGCTGAGCCGGACGCTCCGGCCGAGCCGGTCGAGGCCAGGATAGAAGACCGCCGTGCCGTCGGCGACGGTGGCGAGCGAGAGGCTGTTGCCGTCGGCGCAGGTCAGGGTCACCCGGGCGAACGGCACCGGCCGTCCCGATTCGTCTTGGACCGCGACGGTGAGCACCCGCCTCGTGTCGAGCCTGGGCAGGCCCCGGAGGTTGCTGTGCTGGAGGAAGCGGCCGGCATAGGAAGCGTAGAGCTCCGGGTTGAGCAGATCGTCATGGTCGCCGGCGGTGAGCAGCCCGGATTGCGGCTGCGGCCGGGGCGGACGGTGATAGCCGGGCGCGGCCCGGGCCTCGTCTGCATAGCCGTCGGCGGTCGATACGGGTGCCGAGCTCTCCCGGGCGGTCGAGGCCACCCGGCTGCCGGTGACGGTGCTCGAATCGCCTTCGCTCGGCGCTTCGGCCGCGGACAGATCGGTCATATCCTCCGAGGCCGGCGGCTCGTACATCGGCGAAGGAGGCGGAGGCGGGGGTACGGGGGGCGCGGGCGGCGGCGGTGCCATGACCGGCGAGGCCGAATCGTAGGCACCGTCCGAGCGGTAGCGCTGCTGCTGGGGGTGGATCGGCTTCGCTTCGGGCGGCAAGGCCGGCAAGGCGGCGGCTCGCCGGCACAGCGGCTCGCGCGCCTGCGCCGCGGCCGTCGGGGTGAAGGCGCCGGGTACGACAGCGACGAGGACGAGGCTGAGGGCGCTGACGCTGAGAAGTCCGAGGCGGGTCGCCTTGCGCATATATGCTCCCCTTTTCGTGCATGTTACAATGTTACACAGATCAGCAGGAGGAACCTTAACCCAGGCTGACGTCCTCGGACCGAATGTGATGATCGGGTACAATCGCGGCATGTCCTTCTCCCTGGTGACGGCGGCTCACCATCGTCCGCCCTCAACTGGGACGCGCCGTCGCGGGAAATCCTTGGAATTTTTTTCTCGCCGGCGGAGGCGACGCCCGGCGGAGCAGCGGGGAGCTCAGGCCAGGCTGACCCTGCCCCCCGCATGGCGCTCAAGCCGGCCGGCAAGCTCGAGCTCGAGCAGCACCGTCTGGATGACCGCGGGCGGAAGGTCCGACTGGCGAAGGAGCTCGTCCACCGGGACCGGAGTGCCGTTGAGCAGGGCGGTGACGGTGTCGCGGGCTTCGTCGTCGGCCTCGGCGGGAACCTGGGGCATGGCGTAGCTCCTGTCGGGCTGGCGGAACGGGCGGATCCGCGAGGGGCTGATCGCCTCCAGCACGTCGTCGGCGGACTGGACGAGGGTGGCGCCTTCGCGGATCAGCTGGTTGCAGCCCTGCGCCCGCGGGTCGAGCGGCGAGCCGGGCACCGCCATCACCTCGCGTCCGCATTCGGCGGCGCAACGCGCTGTGATCAGCGAGCCCGAGCGAGGCGCCGCTTCGACCACCACCGTGCCGTAGGCGAGGCCGGCGATGATCCGGTTGCGCGACGGGAAATGGCGGGAACGAGGCTCGACTCCCGGGGGCTGCTCGGAGACGACGAGGCCGCGCTCGGCGATCGAGCGCTGCCGAGCCTCGTTCTCCGGCGGGTAGAAGATGTCGACCCCGCCCGCGACGACGGCGATCGTTCCGGTATCGAGCGCCCCGTCATGGGCGGCGGAGTCGATGCCCCGGGCGAGTCCGGAGACGACCACCGTCCCCGCCTCCCCGAGCGCCTGCGCCAGCGAGCGTGCGAACCGGCAGGCGGCGGCCGAGGCGTTGCGGGCGCCGACCATCGCCACCGACGGCCGGTCGAGCAGGCTCGGATGGCCCATGACGATCAGGGCCGGCGGCGCCGTCTCGAGCTCGGCGAGCAGGGGCGGATAGAGGCCCTGGCCGAGGAACAGGTAACGGGCTCCGATCCGCCCAACCTCGTCGATCTCGCGCTCGATCGCCGAGCGCGAGGCCAGCCTCGGCGCCCGGCCGCCGCCGCGGGCGGCGAGATCGGGGATGGCGTCGAGCGCCGCGGCGGCCGAGCCGAAGCGGGCGAGCAGCTGGAAATAGGTGATCGGACCGATATTCTCCGAGCGGATCAGCCGCAGCCGGGCGATCTGGTCGCCCGACGGCTCAGGCACCGCCGCCGACCCGCGACTCGGTCCCGGCGAGGAGCCGGGCGATATTCTCCCGGTGACTCCAGAAGACCAGCAAGGTGAAGCCGAGGAACAGCAAGGCGAGGTCGAAGCGTCCCGCCAGCGCCGCCGCAAACGGGGTGACGAGGGCCGCGGCGAGCCCGCCGAGCGAGGAGTAGCGCGTGAGGAGCAGAGTGCCGATCCAGGTGGCGGCATAAGCCGCTGGAACCCAGGCCGCGAGCCCGTCGGCCAGGACGAAGCCGAGCACGACTCCGAAATAGGTGGCGACGCCCTTGCCTCCGGCGAAGCGAAGCCAGACCGGCCAGAGGTGCCCGATCATCGCCCCGATCGCGGCGAGCTGGACGGTGCCGGGAAACAGCCGTTCGGCGAGCAGCAGGGCCGCGGCGCCCTTGGCCATGTCGAGCAGCAGGGTCGCCGCGGCGAGGCCCTTGCGGCCGGTCCTCAGAACGTTGGTCGCGCCGATATTGCCCGAACCGATCTTCCTGAGGTCGCCGGCCCCGGTCAGCCTGGTGAGGATGACCCCGAAGGGAATGGACCCCAGGGCGTAGCCGAGGAGCAGGGCGGCGATAGCGGCGACGATCGGTTGCATGTCCATGTCCCCTGCGGAACTTTAGCAAATCGCAAAGCGGAAGCAATGCCTTCATCGTAATCCGATGAACGACGCCGCCTTGCCGCCGTCCGCTCTGCCGCTAAACGGGGCTCGTGACCAGCATCCGTCCCCTCCTCATCTTCGATTCCGGAGTCGGCGGACTCTCCGTCCTCGGCGCGATCCGGGCGCTCCTGCCGACCGCTCCGCTCGTCTACGCCGCCGACAGCGCCGGCTATCCCTACGGCACCAAGCGACCGGCGGAGATCGAGGCCCGGGTCCCGGCCCTGCTCGGCCGGCTCGCCGAGCGGTTCGACCCGGAGCTGCTCGTCATCGCCTGCAACACCGCCTCGACCATCGCGCTCGACGCGGTCCGCGGTGCGCTCGATCTGCCGGTGGTCGGAACGGTGCCCGCGATCAAGCCGGCCGCGGCGCTTTCCAAGACCCGGACGATCGGAGTGCTCGGCACCGAGGCGACGGTGCGCCAGCCTTATGTCGACCGCCTCTCCGCGCAATTCGCCGCCGACTGCAACGTCATCCGCCACGGCTCGGCCGAGCTGGTCGACCTCGCCGAGGCGAAGCTGCGCGGCGAGTCGGCACAGGCCGGCGCTTATGAGCGGACCCTGCAGGGCCTGTTCGAGCAGCCGGGCGGCGACCGTATCGATACGATCGTCCTCGCCTGCACCCACTTCCCGCTGGTCGAGGAAGAGCTGGCCGCCGCCGCCCCTCACCCCGTCCGCTTCGTCGACGGCAAGGAGGGAATCGCCCGCCGAACCGCCTGGCTGAGCCGCCATCTGAGCTGGGCGGAGGAGGGGCCCGAAGGCGTGGCTTTGTTCACCGGCCGCGGCACCGACGTCGAAGCCTACCGGCCCGGACTCGCCCGCTATGGCCTGACGAGGCTCGAGCGGCTTTAACCCCTCTCCCGCTTTCCGCGGGAGAGGAGGGGCCCAAGCGAAGCTTGGGAGGTGAGGGTCTGTACCGCTGACTCCGCAAGACCCTCACCTCCACCGCTTCGCGGCGGGCCCCTCCTCTCCCGTGAAGGACGGGAGAGGGAAACCTCCGTCTAGCCAATCGGCCCGGAAATCGGCTAAGAAGGCCTCAGGGACTCCCGGGGAGCAGGCGTGGACTATAATCGCATCTTTGCGCAGGCCATCGACAGGCTGCATGAAGAGGGACGCTATCGCGTCTTCATCGACATCCTGCGCAACAAGGGCGCCTTCCCCAACGCGCGCTGCTTCGCCGGCCATAACGGGCCCAAGCCGATCACCGTCTGGTGCTCGAACGACTATCTGTGCATGGGCCAGCATCCCGACGTGGTCGCGGCGATGGAGGAGGCGCTCCACGACGTCGGCGCGGGCTCGGGCGGAACCCGCAACATCGGCGGCAACACCCATTACCATGTCGAGCTCGAGGCCGAGCTGGCCGACCTCCACGCCAAGGAATCGGCCCTCCTCTTCACCTCGGGCTACATCTCCAACGAGGCGACCCTCTCCACCGTCGCCAAATTGCTGCCCGGCTGCATCATCTTCTCCGACGAATTGAACCACGCCTCGATGATCGCCGGGATCCGCGCCTCGGGCTGCGAGAAGCAGGTCTTCCGCCACAACGATCTTGCCCATCTCGAGGAGCTGCTCGCCGAGGCGGATCCGGAGGCGCCCAAGCTGATCGCCTTCGAGAGCGTCTATTCGATGGACGGCGACATCGCCCCGATCGCCGCGATCTGCGACCTCGCCGACAAATATGAGGCGATCACCTATCTCGACGAGGTCCACGCCGTCGGCATGTACGGCCCGCGCGGCGGCGGCATCTCGGAACGCGACGACGTCGCCCGCCGGGTCACCATCATCGAAGGCACGCTCGGCAAGGCGTTCGGGGTGATGGGCGGCTATATCGCCGCCGACCGCAACATCGTCGACGTCGTCCGGAGCTATGCGCCCGGATTCATCTTCACCACCTCGCTGTCGCCGGTGCTGGTCGCCGGGGCGCTGGCGAGCGTCAGGCACCTCAAGGCCTCCTGCGCCGAGCGCGAGGCGCAACAGCTCAACGCGGCCCGACTGAAGGCGATCTTCGACGAGGCGCGGCTGCCGGTGATGCCGTCCGTCACCCATATCGTTCCGCTGATGGTCGGCGATCCGGTGAAGGCCAAGAAGATCAGCGACATATTGCTCGCCGAGTACGGCTGCTACGTCCAGCCGATCAATTATCCCACCGTCCCCCGCGGCACCGAGCGCCTGCGCTTCACCCCGGGCCCGCGCCACGACGAAGCGATGATGCGCGAGCTCGCCAAGGCGCTGGTCGAGATCTGGGACCGCCTGGAGCTTCGCGCCGCGGCCTAGACCCGAGGCCGCAACCTGAAGGAGGAGAGGATGGCCCGACTTGGACGCCATTCGTTCAACGATCCCGAGGGCAATCTCTACGAAATTGACCTCGACCTGGAATATGGTCCGCTGGATTGGGACGGTTTCGACACCGTCCTGCGAGCATCCCGGACCGATGCCGTCACTGGCAAGGTAGAAAGGGTTGAGTGCACGGTCAGACTGAATGCGGCGGACGCTTTGATCGAGGTCAGACTGCACGAGAAGTTAATCGCAACTATCCCACTCGGTTCCTTTAACGTCGAGGGGGCTGCGGATCCCGACGACGATCTCATCGACAGCGCCGATCTGCTGCGAACCATCTTTAATGCGCCCGAGGGCCTCGAGGCCGCCATCGACGCACTCCCGGTGGAGCCGGGGCTAGGTTGCCTGGTCAAGGCGGGCGTGAGTACGACGGTCGGCCAGATCATCGCTTGTAATGGTCGGATGGCTGCGAATCTAAAGGGCAAACGGAAGGTGCTGCAGATCTTGCGTTGCTTGGGAGTAAACTCTCATGTCATGCTAGCCAAAATCACTTGGCGAACCCTTCGCTGCATTGCCTTTCTCGGCAACTGAGGCTCGTCGGAATCGGGCCTACCACTATCGCGGACGGTCGCTGGCCGTTTCCGCGGCGCAGTCGGCAAAGCCGGGTCCGAAAGGGCATCTAACATCCGTTCTCGGCGACTGCGCCTGCCAAACTCTGGTGGCAATGCCCCGGCCCATCCACTACACGATGTAGCTCAAGCCCAGCTTTGGAGTCCCCCGTGGCCGAGCGCATCGCCATCGTCGCCGATCATGCCGCCTTCGAGATGAAGATGCTCCTGATCGAGCATCTGCGCTCCGGCGGCTACGAGGTGCTCGACCTCGGCACGACCTCGACCGACAGCGTCGACTATCCCGATTACGGCTACCGGATGGCCGAGGCGATCGCCTCGGGCGAGGCGGAGCGCGGGGTCGCCCTGTGCGGCACGGGGATCGGCATCTCCATCTCGATCAACCGCCATCCCGCCTGCCGCTGCGCCCTCGTCTCCGAAGGTCTCTCGGCCCGCCTGGCCCGCGACCATAACGACGCCAACGTCGTCGCCATGGGCGCCCGGCTGATCGGGATCGAGGCGGCGCGCGATATCGTCGACCAGTTCCTCGCCACCCCGTTCGGCGGCGGCCGCCACGAGCGCCGGGTCGATAAGCTGAGCCACCCCCATTTCGCCAGGGAAAATGCATGAGCACACGCTCCGCCTTCGATTTCGCCGACGTCCAGCATTCGGGCTTCTTCACCGGGCGCCTCAGGGAAGCCGATAGCGCCGTCGCCGAGGCGATCGCCGCCGAGCTCGACCGGCAGCAGAACCAGATCGAGCTGATCGCGTCGGAGAACATCGTCTCGAAAGCGGTGCTCGAGGCGCAGGGCTCGGTTCTGACCAACAAATATGCCGAGGGCTATCCGGGCCGGCGCTATTATCAGGGCTGCGCGCCGTCGGACGCGGTCGAGACCCTGGCGATCGAACGGGCCAAGCAGCTCTTCGGCTGCGGCTTCGTCAACGTCCAGCCGCACAGCGGAGCGCAGGCCAACGGCGCCGTGATGCTGGCGCTCGCCAAGCCGGGCGACACGATCCTCGGAATGTCGCTCGACGCCGGCGGCCACCTCACCCACGGCGCCAAGCCGGCGCTGTCGGGCAAATGGTTCAACGCGGTCCAGTACGGCGTTCGCCGCGACGACGACTGCATCGACTTCGACCAGGTCGAGGCTCTGGCCAAAGAGCACCGGCCCCGCCTCATCATCGCCGGCGGCTCGGCTTACCCGCGCCATATCGACTTCGCCCGCTTCCGCGCCATCGCCGACGAGGTAGATGCGATCTTCATGGTCGACATGGCCCATTTCGCCGGGCTGGTCGCGGCGGGCGAGCACCCCTCCCCGTTCGGCCACGCCCATGTCGTCACCACCACCACCCACAAGACGCTGCGCGGGCCGCGCGGCGGCATGGTCCTGACCGACGACGAGGCCATCGCCAAGAAGATCAACTCGGCCGTCTTCCCGGGCCTCCAGGGCGGGCCGCTGATGCACGTCATCGCCGCCAAGGCGGTGGCGTTCGGCGAGACCCTTCAGCCCGGGTTCAAGAGCTATGCGAGGGCCGTCATCGCCAACGCCAAGGCGCTTGCCGGCCGCTTGAAGGAGCGCGGCGCGGATCTCGTCTCGGGCGGCACCGACACCCATCTCGCCCTCGTCGACCTGAGGCCGCTCGGGATCACCGGCAAGGATGCCGACGAAGCGCTCGAGCGCGCCTCGATCACCTGCAACAAGAACGGAATCCCCTTCGATCCACTGCCCCCGGTCAAGACCAGCGGAATCCGCGTCGGCTCGCCCGCCGGCACCACCCGCGGCTTCGGCACCGCCGAGTTCCGCGACATCGCCGACATGGTCGCCGACGTGCTGGAAGGGCTTCGGGACCATGGCGAGGAGGGTAACGGCGCGGTCGAGGCGGAGGTGAAGGACCGCGTGCGCGCCCTCTGTGCGCGCTTCCCCATCTACCAGGATCAATAGTGCGCTGCCCCTTCTGCTCCCATGAAAACAGCCAGGTCAAGGACAGCCGCCCCACCGAGGACGGCGCCTCGATCCGCCGCCGCCGCCAGTGCGAGGAATGCAGCGCCCGCTTCACCACCTTCGAGCGGGTCCAGCTCCGCGACCTGACCGTCGTCAAGGCCGGCAACCGCCGCGAGCCGTTCGACCGGACCAAGCTCGAGCGCTCGATCGCCATCGCCTGCCGCAAGCGGCCGGTTCCCCCCGAGCGGATCGACCGCCTCGTCTCCTCGCTCCAGCGCCAGATCGAGACCAGCGGCGACAGCGAGATCGCCTCGACCCGGATCGGCGAGCTGGTCATGGCCGGCCTGAAGGCGCTCGACCCGGTCGCCTACATCCGCTTCGCCAGCGTCTACAAGGATTTCCGCGAGGCGAAGGATTTCGAGGAGTTCGCGGGCGCCGTCGGGGAAGCCGGCCAGGAGTGAGCCCGCCTCCCGCGATCGTCCTGGTCCGGCCGCAGCTGGGCGAGAATATCGGCAAGGCCGCACGCGCCATGCTCAATTTCGGACTCACCGACCTGAGGCTGGTGGCGCCGAGGGACGGCTGGCCCAACCCCTCCGCGGGGCCCGCGGCCTCCGGCGCGGATATCGTGCTGGAGCGGGCGCGGGTGTTCGACACGGTGGCGGAGGCCGTCGGGGATTGCGCCGGTGTCTATGCCACCACCGTCCGCAAGCGCGGATTGGTCGTGCCGGTGATCACGCCTGAGGAAGCGGCGCGGGAGATCAGGGGGCGGGCGGAACCCGCCGCCATCCTGTTCGGGGCAGAGCGCTCGGGGCTGGAGACGGACGAGGTCGCGATCGCCGGCAAGATCGTCACGGTGCCGGTGAATCCGGGCTTCACCTCGCTCAACCTCGCCCAGGCGGTGATCCTGATCGCCTACGAATGGTCGAAGCGCGAGTCGCTTGCCGTTCCGACGCTGGGCGACCCTGCGGAGCCGCGGGCCAGCCACGAGCAGCTCGAGGGGCTGATCGGCCAGCTCGACGAGGCTCTGGTCGCCGCGGACTATTTCCACCCGCCCGACCGCACCCCGGCGACCCGCAACACCATCCGCACCATCCTCACCAAGGCGGGCTGGTCCAACCGCGAGGTGCAGGCGATGCGGGGGATCATCCGGGCGCTGGTGACGCCGAGGCGGCGCGGCTGAACCGTCATTGCGAGCGGAGCGAAGCGCCCCTCGCAATGAGGATCAGCGCCGCAGATAGTCGAAGCGGGCGAATTCGTAAGTGATCGAAGCTTCGACGAGGAGCTCGTAGAGATCCCTCGCGTCATGGGTCGGCACTATATGCTTGCGCGCCAGCCGTTCCACGTTGGCCAGCACCTGCGCCTTGCGCCCCTCGTCGCGGACCGCCCCCCGCTCCGGCTTGATCCGGGCCGCGGCGTCCATGTAGCGGAAGCGCTCGCCGATCAGGGCGACGATCTGCTCGTCGAGGCGGTCGACGCCGTGGCGGACCTCGGCCATGGTCGTGCAGGCGCTGGGCGGAGTGCGTTCGGAGCTCATCCCTGCTCTTTAGCGCACGCCAAACGCCTGTCGAGGTTGACTTTGGCGCCTCCAGAGGCCATCTACCGCGCTTCGCAATTGGCCCCGCACCCCGGTGAAGCGGCGGCCGCGCATGGCAGCAGGCCATGCGGTGCGGTTCCGGGAAAGTCGAAACAAGCAGATTGGACCTGAGATGAGCAAGCGCAGCAGCGCCAAGTACAAACTCGACCGCCGGATGGGCGAGAACGTCTTCGGACGGCCCAAAAGCCCCGTCAACAAGCGCGAATACGGCCCCGGCCAGCACGGCCAGCGCCGCAAGGGCAAGATGTCGGACTTCGGCATCCAGCTCCGCGCCAAGCAGAAGCTCAAGGGCTATTACGGCGACGTCACCGAGAAGCAGTTCAAGCGCACCTACACGGAAGCCGCCCGGATGAAGGGCGACACCGGCCAGAACCTGATCGGCCTGCTCGAGCGCCGTCTCGACATGGTCGTCTACCGCGCCAAGTTCGCGCCGACGATCTGGGCCGCCCGCCAGCTCGTCAGCCACGGCCACATCCGGGTCAACGGCACGAAGTGCAACATCGCCTCGCGCCGGGTGAACGTCGGCGACGAGATCACCTTGGGCTCCAAGGCGCAGGAGATGGCGCTGGTGATGGAGGCGCAGGGCCTCGCCGAGCGCGACATCCCCGAATATGTCGCCCCCGACGGCACCGCCAAGGCGACCTTCACCCGGGTCCCGACTCTGGACGAGGTCCCCTATCCGGTGCGGATGGAGCCGAACCTGGTCGTCGAGTTCTACTCGCGCTGATCGACCGGT
>Ga0190273_10000338_pt1 | contig 19294 bp, 16 predicted proteins | sample Popmic504IS_FD_134513 | JGI IMG/M metagenome (GOLD analysis project Ga0190273, IMG submission 134513) | Populus adjacent soil microbial communities from riparian zone of Shoshone River, Wyoming, USA - 504 IS | ecosystem: Environmental > Terrestrial > Soil > Riparian zone > Trees stand | place... | reverse complement strand
GCCAGCGCCGGCGGCAGCGCGGCCAGCCACTGGTTCGCCTGCTTCCAGTCGCCGGCCCACAGCGCGGCGCGGACGCGCCATTCGTGCGCGCGATCGTCGAGGCCGGCATCGTCGACCTGGCGGAACGCGGCCACCGACTGCGGCAGCCGGCTCCAGGCCGCACCCAGCGCGACTTCGCGGCGCAGTTCTGCGGGCGTCGCCGGCGACGCCAGCGCGCAGGGCTGGCCGCAGGCGGCGAGGAAGGAATCCAGCCGCGACGCGGTGCCCAGCGGACTGCGGCGGCCGAGCTTGCCGACCGCGGCCGCGATCGCCTCGGGATCCTGGGCCAGCATCGCGGCCGGGCCGGCGGCGGCCAGCGCGTCGAGCTCGCTTTCGGGCGTGCGCAGCAGCCGTGTCCAGCCGCGCAGCTGCGGCGCGCGCTCGGGCGGCAGCGAGCGCAGCAGGAATTCGGCGAGTTCGGCATTGCCGGCCTGCAGCGCCAGGCGCGTGCGCTTCTCGGTCAGCTCGGGCGTGAACCAGCCGCGGTTCCGGGCCCATTCGAAAGGTGCGACGCAGGCGTCCGGCAGCTGCGCGCCGGTGGTCCACAGCTCGAGCACCGCGGCGCGCAGCGGGCCGCCGGAGGCGGCCGTGTCGGCCGCCGGCTCGGCGGCGATCATCGCCTTGAGCCGCTCGCAGCGCAGCCGCGGGTCGGCGCGGGCTTCCAGGTAATTCAGCAGGAACGGCTGCCAGGTATCGCGGCGCGCCAGGTCCAGCAGCCACTCGCGCCGCAGGTCGCGCGTCGACGGCAGGTCGCCGTCACGCTGCAGCAGCGCGGCGATCGCGGCGTCGTCGGCGCCCAGGCCGAAGCGCAGCGGCGCGCGCAGCCGCTGCGCTTCCAGGTACGGATACAGCACGTAGTTGCGCAGCGCTGCCGAAGCTTCGCCGGTGGAGCCGGCCGCGGCCGGTGCCGGCATCGCATCCAGCGACTCGAGTTGCTGCACGAATTCGGCGCGCACCGCTGATTCGTCGGACGCGATGGCGACGGGCGCCTGCGCCTGTGCGGCCACCGGCAGCGCCGGCGTCAGACTCAACGCCAGCCCCAGCACCGTGGCGGCGCGGCAGCTTGGAAGTAGGCTCATGCCTGCATTCTAGTGCAGCCCGGCTGACTCGCCGCTGCCGGCGCGCAGCCCGCGCTGGACAAAGTATCCCGCTGTCCCCCACGCCTGCCGGAGCCGCTGCTACCATCGCCGGCATATCGAATCGCATCGAAAAAAGTTCGAAGGGAACCATGGCCAGCTTCAAACGCAAGGCCTGCGCCGCGACGGTGCTGACCGCCCTGGTCTCGGCCTGCGCCAGTAGCGGAGGCAGCGGCAGCTATTACGACATCCCGCCGCCGGCGACCGCGGGCGCGGCCAGCCGGTACCAGGTCTATGACAGCGGCGAGCCGCCGCGTCCGGCCTTCGAGTCCGAGAGGATTCCGCCGCCGTCGGCACTGGCGACGCCGGCCTACAAGATCGCCTCGCGCGCCGAAGAAGAGCAGCGCAACACCGCCGAACGCCTGGCGCAGTGGCAGCGCAGCGGCAGCGGCCTGAGCTCGGTGACGACCACCGGTGCGATCACCAGCGGCGTGCAGCCGGCGCTGGTGCCGGTGGTGCAGACCACGGTGGTGCAGGGCGCGCCTGTCGCCGGTTACGCGAGCACCGATTATTACGCCGGCACCCGCGACATCGGCGCCTCCGCCAGCATCCCGCCGATGCCGCAGAGCGCGCGGCCCGGCGAGTGCTATGCGCTGGTGCGCACGCAGGAGCAGTACCGCGGCCTGCAGCGTGCTTACGTCGCCCGCCCCGGCTACGACGGTGTGCAGCTGACGCCGGCGCGCTACCAGAGCGCGGCGCAGGACTCCGTCACCGAGCAAGGCTACGAGCGCCTGGAAGTGACGCCGGCCACCTACAGGACCGTGACCGAACAGGTCGAGATCAGCCCGCCGACGCTGCGCTCGCTGGCCAGCGAGCCGAGCTACGAGACCGTCACTGAAAAAGTGCTGGAAAAGCCGGCGACACAGACCTGGAAGCGCGGCCGCGGCCCGATCCAGAAAGTCGACAACAGCACCGGTGAGATCATGTGCCTGGTCGAAGAGCCGGCGGTGTATCGCACGGTGACGCGCAAGGTGCTGAAGACGCGGCCGACGATGCGCCCGGTGCAGGTGCCGGGCGAATACCGCACCGTCACCCGCCGCGTGATCGACCAGCCGGCGCAGGTGCGCCGCGTCGCGGTGGCGGAACAGCACTCGACGTCGCAGGTGCAGAAGCTGGTTGCACCGGCGGCCTACCAGCGCCTGCGCGTGCCCGACCAGATGGCCAGCTATACCGTGCGCGAGTTGTCCGCGCCTGCGTTGCTGGAATGGCGCCCGGTGCTGTGCGAAACCAATATGAAGGACACCACCGTACGCCGCGTCCAGGACATGCTGCGCAGCGCCGGCTTCGATCCCGGCCCCAGCGATGGCCGCGCCGGACCGCGGACGCTGGATGCGCTCAACGCCTACCAGCGTTCCAAAGGCCTGCCGGAAGATCGTTATCTGAACCTGCAGACGCTGCAGTCGCTGGGCGTGGCTTACGGCTGAGGGCTTGAAAAGCCTGGCTTGATCCCTTCCTCCCGAGCAGGCCGCAGGGCCGTATCCAGGACACTCCGAACCGCAATGCGTCCCTCGATACGCCTGCTGCGCTGGGCTACTCGGGAGGAACGGGCATAGCGAAACTTCTCCTGCTATTCCGCGTCGTCGAAGCGCTCGCGCAGCGTGTCCAGACGCGCGCGGTTCATGCCGAAATCCGAGGGCCCGAAGCGCGACGCCGAGCGCACATGGATCACCGATTCCGAGGGCACCACCAGGAACTCGACGTCGTGGACCATGCCCAGCAGATCGGTGTGGAATTCGGCGTAGATGTAATCCCGCGTTTGCGTCACCAGCGTGCAGCGCGGCTCCTCCAGCAACACCGCCAGCAGCCGCGTCATCGCGTCGCCGGCGCTGCCGGCGTACTTGAACGGGTGGATGTGCTGCGCCCCGAGCTCGCCGCGCACGTCTGCCTGCTGCTGGCTGCAGACACAGGTGGACTTGTCTTCGGGACAAGGGCTCAGCTGTCCGTTGTGGACGCCGAGATTGTCGGGGCGTTTGCCGGTGATTTTCAGCAGGCTCATCGTGGGGTCCGGTCGCAGCGCAGGGTGATCAGACTTCGAGCTTGTGCTCGTCCGGCAACATCGTCACGCCGCGCAGCGGGCTCGCCAGGATCGCCTCGCGCAGCGCGGTGATGGCGGCCAGCCGCGGATAGGTCTTGCGCCATACCAGCGCGATGCGGCGCATCGGCGCCTTGGGCGCGAAGGGCTTGGCGATGATCAGCCCGGCCTCGTCGCTGCGGTTCTCGATCGACGAGCGCGGCAGCACGGTGATGCCGAGGCCGCCGGCCACCATGTAGCGGATGGTTTCCAGCGAGCTGCCGGTCTGCGGCCGCGGGCCGTCGCCGTCGGGTTCCACGCATTTGGGGCAGGCCTGCACCACCTGTTCGCGAAAGCAGTGGCCGGGGCCCAGCAGCAGCAGCTGTTCTTCGGCCAGCCGCCGCGCCGGGATTTCGGTCTCGTTTTTCCAGCGATGGTCCTGCGGTATCAGTACGACGAAATCCTCGTCGTACAGCGGCCATGCCGCGAGCCCCTGCAGGTCGATCGGTAGCGCCACCACGGCGACGTCGAGCTCGTTGTCGCGCAGCTGTTCGAGCAGCTTGGCAGTGAAGTTTTCCTCGATCACCAGCGGCATCAGCGGCGCGCTCTGGCGGATCACCGGGATCAGCTGCGGCAGCAGATACGGCCCGACGGTGTAGATCGCGCCGAAGCGCAGCGGCCCGACGAGTTCGTCGCGGCCTTCGCGTGCGAGGTCGTCGATCAGCTTGGCTTCGGCAAGCACGCGGCGCGCCTGCGCGATCACGCGTGCGCCGACCGGCGTTGGCCGCGCTTCGCCGCGGTTGCGCTCGAACAGCAGCACGCCGAGCTCTTCCTCGAGCTTCTTCACCGCGACCGACAGCGTCGGCTGCGAGACGAAGGAGCGCTCGGCGGCGCGGCCGAAATGGCGTTCCTTTTCCAGATTGACCAGGTATCGCAACTCGGTGAGCGTCATGCCGCCAGCATAGCGGATGCTGCCGTGCGCTCAGAGCCAGTCGCGCGGCTGCAGATATTGCGCGAGTGCGGCCTCGGCGCTGCCGCTTTCCGGCTGATGGTCGTAGCGCCAGCTCGCCAGCGGCGGCATCGACATCAGGATGGATTCGGTGCGTCCTCCGGACTGCAGGCCGAACAGCGTGCCGCGGTCGAACACCAGGTTGAACTCGACGTAGCGGCCGCGACGCATCAGCTGCCAGTCGCGCTCGCGGGTCCCGTAGGGCAAGTCGCGCCGGCGTTGCAGGATCTGCAGATACGCCGGCAGAAACGCGTCGCCGACGCTGCGCTGCAGGCCGAAGCTGGCGTCGAAGCCGCCTTCGCTCCAGTCGTCGAAGAACAGGCCGCCGATGCCGCGGGTTTCATTGCGATGCTTGAGTACGAAGTACTCGTCGCACTGCTTTTTGAGGCGCGCATACACGGCCTCGCCGAACGGTGCGCAGGCACACTGTGCCGCGCGATGCCAGTCGCGCGCATCGTCCTCGAACACGTAACACGGCGTCAGATCGAAGCCGCCGCCGAACCACCACACCGGCGCTTCCCCGGGCTTTTCCGCCAGGAACATGCGCACGTTCATATGCACGGTCGGAACGTAGGGATTACGCGGATGCAGCACCAGCGACACGCCCATCGCGCGGAACGAGCGCCCCGCCAGCTCGGGCCGCTGCGTGCTCGCAGACGGTGGCAGCTTGTCGCCGGCGACAAGCGAGAAACCGACGCCGGCGCGCTCGAACAGCTCGCCACCTTCGAGGATGCGGGTGATGCCATTGCCGCGCAGCGGCGCATCGTCGGGCTTGCGCCATGGGTCTGCAGCGAAAGGCTTGCCGTCGGCGGTGCTCAGCGCATCGCAGATGCGGTTCTGCAGGTCGCGCAGATAGGCTTCGACGGCGGCGTCGGGACTGTGGTGGTCGCTATTACTGGCAAAACTCAACGGTGGCTCCGCGGGCTAGGGTCAGGATGCGTGGCGAGCACGCATCCTAGCCGTCCTTGCGGCCCTTGGCGCCGGCGCCGCGGCTTCTACGGCGTGGTCTTGATCGCGAAGTTGGTATCGGACACGTCGAAGAACACGTTGCCCTTGCACTTGAGCTTCAGCCGCGCGGTGCCGGTGTCGAGCACCGGCAACGTGACGTTGGTCTTGCCGGTGTTCGAGACCTTGCGCAGTTTCTTGGTGAAGCTCTGGCCGCCGTCGGTCGACAGGTACACGTCGATCGTCGAGCACGACACCGGCGCGAGGTTGGTGCCGGCGACGTCCCAGGTCACTTTGACGGTGCTGCCGGCCGCGTAAGTTGCGGCGGTGTTCGGCGTCAGCAGCTTGAACGGCCCGGCGGTATCGGTGACCGCGAAGCTCAGCAGCGAGCTGGCGACGCCGCCGGAATCCGGCGCGACCTGGCCGTCGCGGACGTTGAGCCTGAAATTCATCGTGCGGCTCACCGTCGGCAGCACCTCGCCGATGGTGTGCTGGTTGTTCAGCAGATCCGACAGCTGCGGAAACACGCGCGTACTGCTCTTGCTCGGCAGGAAGGAGCGGAACAGCGGCGCCGTGGCGGCCGGCGAATCCGGCGAGCCGGCCGCGCCCAGGTCCATCTCTTCCCATTGATATCTGAGCTTGTCGCCGTCGGCGTCGGTGCTCTTGACCGCGGTCAGCTCGAACGGCGTCTCCCTGGGGATCGTGAAACCGCCGCTGCCGGCATTCGCGGTCGGCGCCTGGTTGTTGCTGGCGCTCAGCACCGCGCAGCTGTTGCCGGTGTCGTTGCGCGTGTAGTCGACGATCTCGTCGAAGCTGACCGAGTGGAAATAATCGTCGCTGTGCGGCGCGAGATCGTCGGCGCCGCAGATGCCGGCGTAGGCCATGATCGTGGTGCCGCTGCCGGGCTCGTAGGCGGTGGAGGCATTGCGATTGCCGCCGCCGCAGGCGCCGGTTTCGCTGTTGAACGTGTGATTGGCGCCGAACTGATGGCCCATCTCGTGTGCGACGTAGTCGATGTAGAAGGCATCGCCGATCGGCTCCGGCAGGCCGGTGACGCCGGCGCCCTTGGAGCCGCTGCAGACGACGCCCAGGCCGGCGACGCCGCCGCCGCCGGTGCTGACCACGTGGCCGATGTCGTAGGCCGCCGAGCCGATCGCCAGATTCAGCACGCGGGTGTTGGTGTTGACCATCAGGCCGCCCGAGCTGTTGGCGTACGGGTCCAGCGTCGGGTCGGTGTAGATGATCGCGTCCTCGTCGGCGATCAGCTGCAGGCGCACGCCGACTTCGCGCTCGTAGACGCCGGTAACGCGATTGACGACGTTGACCAGCTCGGCCAGCACCAGGCTTTTATCCGGCGTGGCGTTGTCGGGGTCCTGGAACTGCGCGTATTCGCCGGTGGTCGCGAGTGCCAGCCGATACGTGCGCAGATCGCCGGCGATGCTGACGGCGCTGGCGCTGATCGCGCTGCTGCTCGCGGCGCGCGGGGAGAAGCCCGACAGCGCGTGGTCGACCACGTCGGGCGCGCGGCGGCGGCTGGGCATGTCGCGCGTGTAATAGACCTGATGGATGCGGGTTTCGCCGCGGCGCAGCGGATCGATGAAGACCGTGCCCTTGGCGGTGAAGATCTGCGCGTGGAAGCCGCGCGGGCCGATGTCGAAGCGGCCGGTGATGCTGGCGTCGCTGTCGCTGACGCCGGAGAACGTGCGGATCTGCGGATAGCGCGCGGCCAGCGCCGGCGCCATCACCGCGGTTTCGGCGATGCGGAAGCTGAGGCTGCTGCCGTCGGGCATCGGCAAGTTGATCCACGGCCGCGCCGGCAGCGGCGTGGACGCAAGCGGCAGCGCCGCGAGCTCGGCGAGCAGCGCGGCGCCGTCGAGATCGAAGATGCGGGCCTTGCCCGGCTGGATCAGCCGCGGGCTGCCGAGCGTGCTCGCGGAGGCCGAGGCATCGGCCCACAGGCTGGACGACGCGGCTGCGGCCGGGCCACAAAAGAACGCGGCCATGCAGCAGGCCGCGACGACGGGAGGCAGGGTACGCATCGGATTTTCTTCAGCGAGCGGGGAGCCCCGGGTTTTAGCAGCTGGCCGCAGGTCCCGACAGGGGAGAGCCCCTCAGGCGCGGATGGTGCGTCCACTCAGCAGATCGCGAATGATCGTCGGCCGCGGCGCGCGGCCGAGCGGGCCGGGCAGGACGTCGATGCTGCGGCCGAAGCGCAGGCGCACTTCGGTCAGCGTGCGTGACGGCGCTTCGCCGGCGCGGTTGGCGCTGGTGGAGACCAGCGGCCCGACCGCGTCGCAGAGCTCCACCGCGGCCGGATGCCGGGTGATGCGCACCGCGATCTTGCTGCTGCCGCCGGTGATCCAGCGCGGCGCCTCCGGCGTCGCCGGCCACAGCCAGGTGTGCGGGCCCGGCCAGGTGCGGTACGCGCGGTCCTCGACTTTCTCGGCCATCGGCTGCAGCCAGTGTTCGATGTCGCCGAAATCCGCCGCGATCACGATCAGGCCCTTTTCGACCGGCCGCTGCTTCAGCGCCAGCAGCCGCATCACCGCGGCTTCGTTGTTCGGATCGCAGCCCAGGCCCCAGACCGCTTCGGTCGGGTAGGCGAGCACGCGCCCCGCGCGCACGGCGCGCACCGCCATGCGCAGATGGATCGGGCTCAGCACCGGAGCGCGGGCGCCGGAATTCGGAGGCGTATTGGAGGCCACGGGCTAGGGCTTTTTCTTCTTGGCCGCCGGTTTCTTGCTGGCCTTTTTCGACGCGGCTTTTTTCGCTGCGCTTTTCTTGGCGACGCTCTTGCTCGCAGCGGTCTTGGTGGTCGCGGCTTCTTTCTTTGCCGCGGCGCCGGTGGCCTTCTTGGCTGCCTTGCCCTTGCCACCTTTCTTGCCGCCGTTGGCCTTGTCCTTCTCTTCGGCCTCGTTCAAGAAGAACTCGCAATCGAGCGCCGACAGCGTTTCCGGATCGCGCGTCTTCGGGATGTTCGCGCGGCGCGTGCCGTCGCTGATGTACGGCCCGAAGCGGCCCTTGATGATGCGGATGCCGGCGCCTTCGAAGACCTTGATTGTCGCCGCTTCCAGCGCCGCGGCTTTCTGCTCGATCAGCTCGATCGCGCGCGGCAGGCCGATGGTGTAGGGGTCGTCGTCCTTCTTCAGCGACACGAAGGCCTTGCCGTAGCGCGCATACGGCCCGAAGCGGCCGATGTTGACCTCGACCTCGTCGCCGTTTTCCAGCGTGCCCAGGCGGCGCGGCAGCTGGAACAGCGCCAGTGCGTCGGCCAGCGTCACGGTGTCGATGCGCTGGTTGGCGCGCAGGCTCGCGAAGCGCGGCTTGTCGACGTCGTCCTTGGTGCCGATCTGCACGAACGGCCCGTAGCGGCCGAGCCGCGCCGATACCGGCTTGCCGGTCGCCGGGTCGATGCCGATCTGCCGGGTTTCGCTGACTTCCTGGCGCGTCAGCTCCATCTTCTCGTCGACGCGCGGCTTGAACGAGCCCCAGAAGTCGGCCAGCAGCGGCACCCATTCGCGCTCGCCGCGCGACACCGCGTCGAGGTCGTCCTCGAGCTTGGCGGTGAACTCGTAGTCCACGTACTGGGTGAAATGGTCGGTCAGGAACTTGTTGACGATCATGCCGACGTCGGTCGGCGTGAACTGCTTGCTGTCCAGGCGCACGTACTCGCGTGCCTGCAGCGTGCTGATGATCGACGCGTAGGTCGACGGACGGCCGATGTCGAATTCTTCCAGCGTCTTCACCAGGCTGGCTTCGGTGTAGCGCGGCGGCGGCTGGGTGAAATGCTGCTCGGCGTCGAGGTCCAGCAGGTTCACGGTTTCACCGACGACCAGCACCGGCAGGCGCTTGTCGTCCTCGTCGTCCTCGTCGCTCTTGTCGAGCGGATCGGTGACCTTGATGTTGTACGCGGCCAGAAAGCCCGGCTCCAGCAACACCGAGCCGTTGGCGCGGAAGGTGTGCTGCAGGCCGGCTTTCAGATCCGCGGCGACGGTGTCGAACACCGCCGGCGTCATCTGGCAGGCCATCGTGCGTTTCCAGATCAGCTCGTAGAGCTTGGCCTGGTCCGGCGTCAGATAACGCGCCACCGATTTCGGCGTGCGGCCCGCCGAGGTCGGGCGCACGGCTTCATGCGCTTCCTGCGCGTTCTTGCTCTTGCTCTTGTAGTAACGCGCTTCGGACGGCAGCGCCTTGTCGCCGAATTCGCGGACGATGACCTTGCGCAGTTCAGCGATCGCTTCCTGCGCCAGGCTCACCGAGTCGGTACGCATGTAGCTGATCAGGCCGAGGGTTTCGCCGCCGAGGTCGACGCCTTCGTACAGCTGCTGCGCGGTGCGCATCGTGCGGCTGGAGGTGAAGCCGAGCTTGCGGTTGGCCTCCTGCTGCAGCGTCGAGGTCGTGAACGGCGGCGATGGGTTGCGCCGGCGCTGTTTCTTGTCGACCGCGACGACTTTCAGCGAGCCCTGGGCCGCGGCGAGGATGCGGACTTTCGCGGCCTCCGAACCGCCGGCGTCGGTCAGCGTGAACTGCTCGACCTTTTGCCCATCGAGTTCGGTGAGCTTGGCGCCGAAGCTCTGCGCTTCTTTCTGCGCGCGCGCGTCCAGCGTCCAGTATTCCTGCGGAACGAAGGCGCGGATCTCGAGCTCGCGTTCGCAGATCAGGCGCAGCGCCGGGCTCTGAACCCGGCCGGCGGAGAGGCCCGGCTGGATCTTGCGCCACAGCAGCGGCGACAGATTGAATCCGACCAGGTAATCCAGCGCGCGGCGCGCCTGCTGGGCGTTGACCAGGTCGTAGGCGATGTCGCGCGGGTTGGCGATCGCGTCGTTGACCGCGCGCTCGGTGATTTCGTGGAACACCACGCGCTTGACTGGCTTGCCCTTGAGCGCGCCTTTTTCCTTCAGCAGCTCGACCAGATGCCAGCTGATGGCCTCGCCCTCGCGATCAGGGTCGGTCGCCAGGAACAGCGCGTCGGCCTCCTTTAATGCACTGATGATCGCGCGAACGTGTTTCTCGTTGCGGTCGATGATCTGGTACTTCATGTCGAAGCTGCCGGAGGTGTCGACGGCGCCATCCTTCGGCACCAGATCGCGCACGTGACCGTAGGACGCCAGGACCTCGAAGTCCTTGCCCAGATACTTTTTGATCGTCTTCGCCTTGGCCGGCGACTCGACGATGACCAGGTTTTTGCTCATTGCACCGCTGCTGGGAACCACTGCATACCGCGGGCAGGGAGCCCGTGGGACCGTGCTTATAAGGGCAAGCCGCCGCCAATGTCTAGCGACGCGTTCCGCCGCCGCCGGCCGTTTCGGCAGCCGGAGCCTTGAACACGCACGGAAAAAGGGCCGGCGATGGCCGACCCTTTTTGGGGTACTGCCGACTCCGCTTCGAACTCAGTTGCTGCCGCAGAGGATCGCCAGCAGCGGGATGCCGGCGATCACGCAGCTACCGCCGGTAGTGCCACCCGTGCCGGCGCCCAGGCCGCCGGTCAGCGTGCTCAGCACCGTGGTGACGATATTGACCACCGGCGCCAGCGGCGTGCCGGCAAGCGCGCCGCCGCTGCCGCCGGCAGCGGTACCGCCGGCCAGCGCGTCCATGATCGCGCCGGTGATCGTCGGCAGCAGCGTTTCGATCGGCGCCAGTACCGGGGCGAGCACGCTCAGCAGCGAGTTGCCGAACACGGCCGAGGTCGGCGAGGCGCCGACACTGCCGCCGAGCAAGGTCTTGAACTGCATGATCGCCGCGGCGATCTGGGTGCTGATCGCATCGCTGCCGGACTGCGATTCCAGCGTCGCCAGCGGTACGACCTGGGTCAGCAGATTGGTCAGCACGTGGGTCACCAGGGTCTGCAGCGCGGTGCTCGCGGCGGCGGCATTCATGCTGGTGGCGGCGGTCATCAACGCGGTGAGATCGGTCAGCGCGGTTGCCACCGTGGTCAGCGCGCCACCGACGATCGGCGCTTCGTAGGCTGTCGACGGAATCTGCGCCATCGCGGTCTGCATCGCGGTGTTGAGCTGGGCGACCAGCGCCGTCAGCGTCGCCAGCGACGGCGTCGGCGCGGCGCCCGGTTCGGTGCCGATGGTCGCGATGATCTGCGCCAGCACCGGCTCCAGCTGGGTGGCCAGCGGTGCCAGCGGCGTGCCGTCGAGCGCGTGCAGCGCGGCCTGCAGCTGGGCCAGCGACAGCGTGTTGGTGGCGCAGCCGCTGACCTGGCCAGCGAGGCCCTGCAGCAGCTGGCTCAGGTTGACGACCATCAGCCGCATGGACGCGGCCAGCGCTGCCGGATCGGCAGTGCCCGGATTGGCGGCGCTGGCCTGCAGCGCGGCAAGGACCGTGTCGGCGATGTCGAGCACGCTGCCGTTGACGATGGCGTCGCTGCACTGGACGACGGTATCCAGCGGCGTGCCGGTGACGGCGCTGCCCAGCGGGTCGAAGACCGAGGTGGTGAGCTGGCTCTGGACCGGGTCCAGCGGGCCGACGACCTTGGCGCCGGTGATCGTGGTGCTGGCCGGAGCCGGATCGGTGGAATCGCCGCCATCACCGCCACCGCCGCCGCAGGCGGTCAGCAGGGAGGCGCCGAACAGCGCGGCCGCGCCGAAGGCGCGCTTGTAGGGAAGGTCGAACATGTGGGAAACCCCGGTTGCGTGGTGATGACGGCTTCACCATCGCAAGAAGGCGTGTAAGACAAATCCCACAACAGAACAAGTGGTTAAGTCGGCACGGACCAACGGTCCACAACCGGGTAGTCAAGGCGCTTCGTCGCCCGTACCCCGGCTTTTGTCGGGCCTGCCAGCTTCGGTCGCGCGCATGACGCGCAATTCAGATGTGAGCGCCGCAGCTCGTGAGCCGCTGCGGCGCCAGCCGACATCCTCAGTGCAGGTAGTCACCCTGGTAATAGACCAGGTCTTCCATGTGCTCGAAGGCTTCTTCGGAGTCCGGCTGGTTGATCAGCACCAGCAGGCAGACCCACTTCACCCGTTCCAGGTCGATTTCGTCCTGGAACGCCATCAGCCGGTCGATGACGACCTCGCGGCTGGAGGAATCCAGGATGCCGAGCTGCTCCAGGTTGTGCAGGAAGCCGCGGCATTCCACCGACAGCTTCGCCATCTCCTCGCGCGCGTACATCCGCAGCGAACGCAGCGCGCCGCCGGCGCCGTCGTGCACCGGCTTCTGGCGGTTTTCGGAGAGCCCATCGAGCCAGGAGAAAGCGTGTTCCACTTCTTCGACCGGAAAGCCGGCGGCGGTGAGCTCGTCGCGCAGCGTGTCCTGGTTGTCCGTATCGGAGAATTCCCCGTGCTGATAGTTCTCGAAGAGATACATCAGCACGTCCAGCACCGTTTCTTTCATGTCGATCCCGTTGCGTCGTTCAAGAGGATTTGCGACCTGCTGTGCCAGCACCGCCCTCGCGTGAGCGGTATCAGTTCACCTTAAGGGCGAAGTGATTATTTGTCTACATATTGTATTTGTTGGGCGCTTCTCCTAACATTTTCGTCCCACTACTCGCGCATACGTCGGATGACGCGGCCGCTGCTGTCGGTAGCGATCCAGCCTTCCAGTTCCAGCCTCAGCAGGCCTTCGGCCAGAGCCTCCGCGGTGGTCTGCAGGCGCCCGATCAGCGGGTCCACGGCCATGGGCTGATCGCCGATGGCCTGCCAAATTCCTCGCAAGTCGTGGGCCGGTTCGGCCGGCGGCGCTTCTTCCGCAGGCATCGGCCCGACCGACAGGGGCTCGACAATGGCCTCGCTCAAGGCGGCCGACAGCAGGCCGGCGAGCTCTTCGACGATGTCGTCGACAGTCTCGACCAGGCGTGCGCCCTGCCTGAGCAACTGGTGGCAGCCGCGCGCCAGCGGGTTGTGGATCGAGCCCGGAATCGCAAACACCTCGCGGCCCTGCTCGGCTGCGAGGCGCGCGGTGATCAGCGAGCCGGATTCGCGCGCCGCCTCGACCACCAGAATGCCGAGCGACAGCCCCGAGATCAGCCGGTTGCGCTGCGGAAAGTTCTCGGCCAGCGGCGGCATTCCCGGCGAGAACTCGGAGATCAGCAGGCCGCGCGCGGCGATCGCATGCGCCAGCTCCTTGTGCCGGGCCGGATAGACGCGGTCGAGGCCGGTGGCGCAGACCGCGATCGTCGCGCCGCCGGCGGCCAGCGCGCCGCGATGCGCGGCGCCGTCGATACCCAGCGCCAGGCCGCTGGTCACCACCAGCCCACGCCCGCACAGCGCCGCGGCAAAGGACTGCGCGGTGTCCAGCCCCTGGGCGGTGGCATTGCGCGAGCCGACCACACCGATCTGCGGCAGCCGCAGCAGCTCGACGTCGCCGATGCAGAACAGGCCCGCCGGCGCGCCGTCGATCTCGCGCAGCCGCTGCGGATAGCGCGGGTCGGTGTAGACGACCACGTGACGATCCGCAGCGCCATCAAGCCAGGCCCGGTCCAGATCGACGCGTTCGGCGTCGGGCTCGGCCAGGCCCTGGCAGGCGGCGCGCGACAGCCCCAGCCGGCTCCAGGCGCCGCGGCCGGCGGCCAGCGCGGTGGCGGCGTCGCCGTATTGCTCGATCAGGCGCAGCGCCAGCGCCGGGCTGATGCCGGGGGCTCGCAGCAGCCACAGCCAGGCGCGGAGTTCGTCGTCGTTCATGGCCCGACGCTAGGGCGCGGCCGCGCGCATCGCAAGGACGCGCGTCTCGGTGCGCGCGTAGAACCGCGCCGTGGTCAATAGCGCGACGGTAGCGGCTTCTCGACCTTGTCCAGCAGATGCGCCGGGCGGGTCACGTTCATGACCAGGCCGTAGGACAGCCGCGGCGTGGTCTTGAAGACCAGCAACTGGCCGGCCGGTTGATCCGGCAGCTGCACTTTCTTCTTGCCGTGCGGGTCGGCGACCAGGCCGCCGGACTGCATGATCTGCAGCACGTGACCGGCTTCCAGCCCGTGCCGGGTGCCGCGGTTGATCGCGACGACCTGGAACTGGCTGATCTGCGAGATGCCGTCGAACGCGGCGATGATGCGGCCGCCGATCACATGGTCCGGCGCATGCGGATAGAAGTCGGTCTGGAAGGCGTCGGGCTCCACCGGCAGCAGGCGGTCGCCGATCAGCGCCTCGCGATACGTGCGCGACAGCACCGCGGTCGCCGGCTCGCCGGGATCGCGGACCTCGACGGCGCCGATCGGGATCGCCTCATAGCCGATCACCGAGCCGTCGTCGGGGTCCTTGTAGGTCTGGCCAGGCCGCACCAGCGCGTACGACCAGGGCTCCTGCGGCGGCAGCTTGCGCACATAGATCAGCGTGCCTTCGCCGCCGATGATGGGTCGTCGACGAAGGCGAGCAGGTAGGGCGCGGTCTCCAGCTCCTGGGTCGTGACCAGGCGCGGGCTGCGCAGGAAATCGCGGATCGCGTCGATCGGGATCGTCGGGATCGCCGATTCCAGCGGCAGCTCGCGTATCCGCGGCGACAGCCGCTCCAGATCGCGGTCCAGCCCCAGCCGCGGCCGGCCGTCGACTTCGGTCAGGCGCAGCACGTCGCCGGGGTAGATCAGGTGCGGATTGCGCACCTGGCCGTTGACGATCCAGATCTCCGGCCATTGCCAGGGATCGAGCAGGAAGTGGTTCGCGATGTCCCACAGCGTGTCGCCGCGCTTGACCACGTAACTCAGCGGTGCGCCGGGGCGCAGCACCGGCGCCGGCTGCGGCCGGACTTCGGCCTCGGGCGCTGCCGGGGCTTGCATCGGCTGCGGCTCGGGCTCGGCCATCGGCGACCGGCTGTCGATCGGAACCTGGGCGGCGCAGGCCGCCAGCAGGGCGGCGGCCAGGGCCGACAGTACCGCGACGCCAAACTTAGGCGGCGGCGTGCGGTCGAACCGGTACAGCGAGCGACTATACTTTCTCATGCAAGCCGTCCCTCTCGCGGCTGGCTCCCCTGTTCAGGCCGATGATGCGTAGGCCGGGGGGTTCAACGATAGATGCACAACGTGTGTAGCAGATTCGAATACTAAGCCATGGCCCTGTTGCCGATTCTTCATCATCCCGACCCGCGGTTGCGCATCAAGGCGCGACCGGTCGCCGACTTCGGCCCCGAGCTGCAGAAGCTGGTCGACGACATGTTCGAGACCATGTACGACGCACCGGGCGTTGGCCTTGCCGCGACCCAGGTCGGGGTCAACCTGCGCCTGGCGGTGATGGACGCCGGCGAGGATGCGCCCGAACCCCGGGTGATGATCAACCCCGAGGTGCTGGAAGCTGCCGATCGCGTCGAGATGGACGAAGGCTGCCTGTCGGTGCCCGACGCCAGCGAGAAGGTGCAGCGCTACAACCGCCTCAAGGTCCGCGCGCTCGACCGCAACGGTGCGCCCTACGAGCTCGAGGCCGAGGGCCTGCGCGCGCAGGCGATCCAGCACGAGATCGACCATCTCGACGGCAAGCTGTACATCGACTATCTGTCGTCGCTGAAGCGCGAACGCATTCTCAAGAAGCTGCGCAAGCAGCAGCTGCGCGAAAACGCGTGACGGCGCAGCTTCGGTGGCCCGATTGAGGCTCGTCTTCGCCGGCACGCCGGACTTCTCCGTCGCCGCGCTCGATGCGCTGCAAGCCGCCGGCCACGACATCGTCGCGGTCTACACCCAGCCCGATCGCCCGGCCGGGCGCGGCCAGAAAACCCTGGCCTCGCCGGTGGCGCTGCGCGCTGCCGAACTCGGCCTGCCGACATTCAAACCTTCCAGCCTGCGCGGCAGCGAACCGGCGATCGGCGGCCTGCGCAAGCTGGCGCCGGATCTGATGGTCGTGGTCGCCTATGGCCTGATCCTGCCGCAGGCGGTGCTCGACCTGCCGCGGCTGGGCTGCTTCAACATCCATGCCTCGCTGCTGCCGCGCTGGCGCGGAGCGGCGCCGATCCAGCGCGCGATCCTGGCCGGCGACGAGCTCAGCGGCGTCACCATCATGCAGATGGACGCCGGCCTCGACACCGGCGCGATGCTGCTGCGCGAGGAGGTCGCGATCACCGCAAGCACCACGGCCGACCAGCTGCAGAGCCAGCTGCGGACGATCGGCGCGCGGCTGATCGTCGAGGCCGTCGCCCGGGCCGAAGCCGGCACGCTGAAGCCCGAGCCGCAGCCCGCGGAGGGCGTTACCTACGCGCACAAGTTCGACAAGGCCGAAGCGCGCATCGACTGGCGCAAGCCCGCGCTCGAACTCGATCGCCAGGTTCGCGCGTTCAATCCGGCCCCGATCGCCTGGACCGAACTCGGCGCCGAGCGCCTGCGCGTGTTCGCTGCCAGGCCGGTCGCCGAGCCGGCCGAAGCCGAACCCGGCACCATCCTGTCGGCCGGTGCCTACGGCGTGTTCGTCGCCACCGGAGACGGCCAGCTCTGCCTGCAGGCGCTGCAATGGGCCGGCGGGCGCGTCACCGACGCCGAGCAGGCGGCGCGGGGCCGGCCGCTGCTCGGAGCGCGTTTTTCGTGAACGGCGGCAACACCGGCAAGACCGAGCTCGCCGCCGAGCTCGAACCGCTGCCGCCCGAGCCCGAGCGCCCCGATTGCTGCAACGGCGGCTGCGCGGTCTGCGTGCTGGAAGGCTTCGACGACGAACTCGAACTCTGGCGCCGCGCCTGCGACGAGGTGCTGGCGCGTCGCGCCGCCGCTGCGGGCAAGTCCGCCGGCTGAGTCGGTGACATCGAGATCCCGTTCGGCCCGAGTAGTCCACGCAGTGGACGTATCGAGGGACCGTGCCTGCCCGTCCGGCACTATTGACGGCGCACGGCGCCGACATCAGTCTGCGCGCCTTCGATGTCGGCGCAGATTTCTGGTCCGGCTGCCGCTTAAACCCTAGCCCGCTGTCGGGGCTACGCTGCCCGCTCAGGCGAATTCATCATGGTCTGGCCCACGTCCACTTCCGCTGCGAAACCCTTGAACGCGCGTGCACTCGCCGCCCGCGCCATCGCGCGCGTGTTCGCCGGCGACAGCCTCGACGATGCGATCGCGGCCGCGCGCCGGCAGATCGCCGAGCGCGATTTGCCGCTGATCAAGAGCATGGCCTACGGCGTGCTGCGCGAGCATGTGCAGCTCAAGGCGCTGGCCGCGCAGATGCTGACCAAGAGCATGGATCGCGAGCCGGAAATCATGGCGCTGATCGAAGTCGGCCTGTACCAGCTGCGGCGCATGCGCATACCGCCGCACGCGGCGGTGGCCGACACCGTCGAGGCGGTGACCGCGCTGGAACGGCCCAACCTGGTCGGCCTGGTCAATGCGCTGCTGCGGCGTTACCAGCGCGAGCGCGACGCACTCGAAGCGGCGCTGCCGCAGGACGCCGAGACGCGCTACAGCGCGCCGGCCTGGCTGGTCGACAGCCTGCGCCAGGACTGGCCGGATCGCTGGGAAGCGATCCTGGCGGCGAACAACGAGCAGGCGCCGCTGGTGCTGCGCGTCAATCGCCGCAAGCTCGGTCGCGACGAGTATCTGCAGAAACTCCGGGCCGCCGGCCTGTCGGCGCAGACCGTCGACGCCGCGCCCGACGCACTGGTGCTGGACAGCGCGGTGCCGGTCGAGCAGCTGCCGGGCTTCGCCGAAGGCGAGGTCTCGGTGCAGGACGCGTCGGCGCAGCTGATGACCGGGCTGCTCGAGCTGCGCGACGGCCAGCGCCTGCTCGACGCCTGCGCCGCGCCCGGCGGCAAGACCACGCATGCGCTGGAATGCGCGCAGCTCGACGTGCTGGCGCTGGACATCGCCAAGGCGCGGCTGCCGCGCGTACACGAAAACCTGCAGCGCCTGGGCCTGCAGGCCCAGGTGCGCATCGCCGACGCCGGCCGCCCGAACACCTGGTGGGACGGCCGGCCTTTCGACCGCATTCTGGTCGACGCCCCGTGCTCGGGTACCGGCGTGATCCGGCGGCATCCGGACATCCGCTGGCTGCGCCGGCCGGACGACATCCCGCGGATGGCGGACCGGCAGCTGCGCCTGCTGACCTCGCTGTGGCCGCTGCTGGCGCCGGGCGGGATCATGGTCTACGCCAGCTGTTCGGTGCTGGCGGCCGAAGGTGAAGACGTGGCCAAGCGCTTCTTGATGAGCCAGCCCGACGCCAAGCACGACCTCATCACCGCGACGCATTGGGGCGAACCCCGGCGCCACGGCCGGCGCATCGCGCCGGGCGGCGGCTTCGACGGTTTCTACTACGTGCGATTCGCCAAGCCGCAGAAGCGCGAGAGCTGAGCGGCACAAAATCCGGCTGGCGCCGGCTTTTGATCAGTGCGCGGGCAGTGCAGGCCGGCCTTGGCAAAATGCAGGCATTGCCGCAATGGTTTTTCAACACCGTTCCGAGCCGCGGCGCGGTTTCCCGCTGCGGATCGGCATTCTTGCACTGCAACAAATGCCGGCGTAAGGTTCGCGCCTTCGCATCCAGTGCACGACGTCGGCCGAGTGAAGATCATTATTCTGGGGGCGGGTCAGGTGGGGGGCACGCTGGCCGAAAATCTGGCTCGCGAGTCCAACGACATCACCGTCGTCGACAAAAGCGCGCAGCACCTCGCCGACCTCCAGGAGCGCCTGGACATCCGCACCGTCCATGGCTTCGCCTCGCATCCGGACGTGCTCAAGCGCGCCGGCGCCGACGACGCCGAAATGATCATCGCGGTGACCGACAGCGACGAGACCAACATGCTCGCCTGCCGGATCGCGCACGTGCTGTTCAAGACGCCGACCAAGATCGCGCGCGTGCGCTCCATGGAATACATACGCGAGAGCAAGCTGTTCGCTGCCGATGCGCTGTCGGTGGATCTGCACATCTCGCCTGAACAGCTGGTCACCGACTACATCCGCCGGCTGATGGAATACCCGGGATCGCTGCAGGTGGTGGACTTCGCCGACGGCCGCGTGCGCCTGGTCGGCGTGCGCGCCTATTACGGCGGGCCGCTGGTGTCGCGCCAGCTCAAGGAGCTGCCGCTGCATCTGCCGGACGTCGACGCCCGCGTCGCCGCGATCTACCGCCGCGGCCGGCCGATCATCCCCGAAGGCGACACCATCATCGAGGCCGAGGACGAGGTGTTCTTCGTCGCCGCGACCGAGCACATTCCGAAAATCATGGCGGAGCTGCGGCGCCAGGACAAACCGGTCAAGCGCGTGATGATCGCCGGCGGCGGCAACATCGGCATGCGTCTGGCGCAGGTGCTGGAAGGCCAGATG
>Ga0190273_10000337_pt1 | contig 19314 bp, 15 predicted proteins | sample Popmic504IS_FD_134513 | JGI IMG/M metagenome (GOLD analysis project Ga0190273, IMG submission 134513) | Populus adjacent soil microbial communities from riparian zone of Shoshone River, Wyoming, USA - 504 IS | ecosystem: Environmental > Terrestrial > Soil > Riparian zone > Trees stand | place... | reverse complement strand
TGAGGCCGGCGTCGCGGCGGGTGACGTCGTGGGCCATCCGCGAGCCCGGCCCGAGGATGCCGGCGACCTGGGCCACCCACCAGCTCGGCCCCTGCACCGGCGGCTCGGGATCGCGGGACTCGAGCAGCCGCGGGTCGACCGCGAGCCAGGGCTGCCGGACGGGCGAGAAGTCGCGATCGCGGCCCCACTGGCGCAGGTGGCCGAGGCGGGTGCGCCAGGTGGTCGGCATCCCGTACTCGGGAAAGCGCCCCGCCAGCGACCAGGCCGAGAGCGGCCGGCCGCGCCGCAGCCGTTCGCGCAGCAGCGTCGGCGAGTGCCAGAAGACGGCGTCGCCGCCCTCGCCGTCGTGGAGGACGCGGACGCCGTCGGCCGCGGCGCGGTCGAGCAGCGGGCGCAGGAAGCTCAGGTTCGGGGTCGGCGAGAGCGCCTGCCAGGTCTCTATGTACGGCGCGGCCGCCGCCATCAGGCCCCCCGGTTCGACCTCCACCGCGGTCGCCCGCAGGCGGTCGTGGGCGGCGACCGCGGCGACCAGCGGCCCCTCGTCGATCTCGGGATGGCGGGGGAAGACGGCCGAGTAGGCACGGCGGGGCCGCTCCTGCTCGCCGAGACAGCCGCAGGAGACGCCGGCGACGCTGGCGGAGTCGATGCCGCCGCTGAGCAGGATCGCGCCCGCCTCTCCTTCCCCCGCGCGGCGCTCGACCGCCTGGACCAGCAGCTCGCGCGCCTGCGCGCCGGCCTCGGCCAGGGAGAGGCCGCGCTGCCGGCGAAACCGCGGCGCCCAGTAGGACCGCGCCTCGGCGCCGCCGGTGCCGAGGGTCAGACAGGCGGCCGGCGGCACTTCCTCGATCCCGGCGAAGAGGGTGCGGTCTTCGGGGATCACCGACGGCAACAGCCAATGGGCGACGGCGACGTCGTCGGGAGGCGGCCGGGTCGGCAGCAGCTCGACCAGGTTGCGCAACTCGGTCGCGAAGGCGACGACGCCGCCGGCGCGGCGGAGGTAGAGCGCGCGCCCGCCGAGCTGGTCGCGGACGACCGCTCCCGTCTGCGTCTGCCGATCCCAGACGACGACGACGAAGTCGCCGCGCAGCAACGGCCAGAGCTCGGGCCCGAGCTGCTCGTAGCCGCGGAGGACCAGGCTCGCGGGGCCCACGCCGGCGGAGGCGCCCAGGCGCCGGGCCAGCTCGCCGCCGTTGTAGAGCCGCCCCTCGAAGAGGCAGAGGAGGCCGTCGCGCTCCTCGCGCCCGACTTCTCCCGCGCAGCCGAGCGCCAGCCCGCCGCGCTCCCGCGCCCAGGCCGGCTCCTCGGCGCCGAGGCTCGCGCGCAGGCGGTCGCGCAGCGGCGCGGCGGCCGCGGCGAGCAGAGGATCGAGGATTCCGACAATCGCCCCCACACCAGAGCAACGGGCGCCGCGAGGCCGTCTTTGCGCCCCGCCCGCACAAGAGTCGTACGCGCGGGTTCGTTGCCTCTATGAGGCCATGGCCATCAAGCCGATCTTCCTGTTCTCGATCTCCCGCGCGGGCTCGACCCTCGTGCAGCGGATCATCGCCGCCCACGACGGCATCGCCACGGCGTCGGAGCCGTGGCTGCTGCTGCCCCACGCCTACACCCTGCGCCCGCAGGGGGTCGACGCCGAGTACGTCCACCCGCTGCTGGTGACGGCGATCGAGGACTTCGCCCAGACCCTGCCCGCCGGCGACGACGACTACGCCGAGGAGCTACGGCGCTTCGTCCTGCGGCTCTACGAGAAGTCGGCCGGCGAGGGCGACGCCTACTTCCTCGACAAGTCCCCGCCCTATTGCCTGATCGCCGAGGAGATCGTGCGGCTCTTCCCCGAAGGCAAGTTCGTCTTCCTCTGGCGCAATCCGCTCAGCGTGATCGCCTCGCTGATCGAGACCTGGGGCCCGTGGCGGCCGACCTTCATGAGCAGCGACCTCTTCATCGGCCTGCCGCGCTTGACCGCCGCCTACGACGCCCACCGGCCGCAGGTCCACGCCGCCCGCTTCGAGGACCTGAGCGCCCCCGACGAAGACGCCTGGCGGGCGCTGATGGGCTATCTCGAGCTCGACTTCGAGCCGCGCGCCCTGACCGACTTCGCCGACGTCGAGCTGCCGGGCCGGATGGGCGACCCGACGGGTCGCAAGCGCTACAAGGCCCTCTCCTCAGAGCCCAGCCAGAAGTGGCGCAAGACGCTGGCAAGCCCCATACGGCGCGAGTGGTGCCGCCGCTACCTCCGCTTCCTCGGCCGCGAGCGCCTGGCCCTGATGGGCTATGACCTCGACCAGCTCCTGGCCGACCTCGACTCCCTGCCGCACTGCACCGAATCGCTCGGCACCGACCTCTGGGAGACGGTCAAGGACGTGGCCAAGGAGCCGGTTCGAGCGCGGACGCGGACGCGGCGAATCGGCTCCCCGCACGTGATTCGCGAGCTGCTGCGGGCCTGACCGCCACCGGCCCCAGGGCCACCCCCGCCCAGGTCCAGAGCAGCAGGGAGATGAACGGCGGCTGCTGCGGGTTGACGAAGGTGACGACGAGGAAGAACGTCACCAGCGCCAGCAGGCCCTGCTTCCACGGCGCCGCCCAGGAAGGTCCCTTGGCGAAGATCGCGGCGCCGAGCCCCCAGACGAGGGTGGCGAGCCACAGCAGCCCGCCGACCAGGCCCAGCTCGACGCCGTAGGAGAGGTAGAGGTTGTGCAGGGGCTGGACGATTTCCGGTTCGCCCAGCAGTTCGCCGGCGCTGCGGCCGCTCATCGGATAGTCCTCGGTCTGCCGGAAGTATTCGAGGCTGTCGTCTTTGTAGCGGTCGAGCCCGAAGCCGAACAGCGGCTTCGCTTCGATCATCCGCACCCCCGCCGCGGTCTGGTTCTTGCGGTCCCAGATGCTGCGTTCGTCGCCCACCCGGTCGGAGGCTTTGCTGGAGAGGCTCTCGGAGGCGACGAGGACCCCGCCCAGCAGGATCGCTCCGATTGCCAGCGCCGGGACGATCAGGCGGCGGGTCGACCGGCTCGTCGCCGCGGCGACGAGCGCCGCGGCGATCGCGGCGATCCAGACGCCGCGCTCGAGCGTGGCAAAGCAGGCGAACAGACAGAGCGCCACGGCGGCCGCGGCGAAGTAGCGGCGCCGCAGGCCGCGCCAGCGACCGAAGGCGATCAGCGCCGCGACCGCGCAGGCGAAGGCCGCGCAACCCTCGGCGACCGACCCCTGGAAGGGGCCGTTGACCCTGCCGGAAGGGTCGATCGAGTCGATTTCGGCGATGTAGGCGGGCCAGACGAGGCCATGGGGGCCGACCGCCTCGAAGACCGCGGTCGCTCCGAGGTAGAGGCCGACCCCGACCAGGGTCGCCAGCAGCCAGCCACGTTCGCGCTCGCCGACGAAGACGGCGGGGGCGATGAGGAAGCCGAGGTAGGGGGCGACGCCGAATTCGTCGACCAGGGCCTGGATCGAGTAGTTGCTGGTCAGGGTGCCGGCGGCGGCGGCCGAGGCGACGAGGTAGAGGACCATCGCCAGCATCAGCAGGTGGACGTTCCGCAGCCGCAGCGGCGGCAGGCTCGCCGCCCCGGGCGCGTAGAGGAAGACCTGGGCGAGGGCGAGGAGGATCGCGAGGCGGTCGAGCGGCAAGCCGCCCAAGCCGATCTGTGCCCAGGCGCCGGAGAAGATGCGCAGCGCCAGCGCGATGCAGAAGGTGACGGCGGGCGGCGCCTCCCAGAGGCGGCGGGCGAGGAGGACGCCGGCGAAGACCAGCACCGGCGTCAGCACCAGCCAGTGGCCTTCGAGCCGCTGCGGCGAGGTCTTGTGGATCAGGGCCAGGGCGACGAGCCCGAGCAGGGCCCAGCAGTAATCGGGAGGGCGCCAGATCGCCCGGCGCGGAGCGAGGCCCTCGCCCCTTTCCACGCCTAGACGCTCCAGCTCGGGAAGTCCTGGCCGGTCAGGGCCCGCAGCCGTTCGGCGTCAGGGGCGAAGAGCTCGACAAGGCGTTCGCGTGTCTCCCCCTCCACCACCGGCTTCGGGACCGTCGGCAGCACCGCCCGCTCGAAGGAGCCCTTGACGCCTTCGCGGAAGCCGCGGGGCAGGAGCCGATAGGGCGCGCGGAGGACCGGCTTGACCTGGGCCAGCAGCGGCGGGTAGCGGCGGTGCTCGCCGCCCTTGAAGAGCTCGGACTCGAAGGCGGCGGACTCGAAGCCGGGGTCGACGCCGAGGAACCCGAAGACCCGGCGCAGGACCTCGGCCCGCTCGGCCCGCAGCTCGGCCTGGTCGATCACGAGCAGGCGGTCCTGCGGGAAGTGCGCCAGGTACAGCTCGAGCTGGCGCGCGTAGAAGCTCTGGCAGGTGAGGTGGAAGAAGTGGGGATCGGCCTCGTCGAGCTCGGCGATCGCCGCCGGCAGCGGCTTCGACTCTTTGCCTTCCGCGAACAGCATCTGGTACTGGGAGACGGTGCGGGCGATCGGGTCGCGGACGACGTAGACGAACCGCGCCTCCGGGATCAGCTCCTTGATCCTTTCCGGCACCCCGGGGCGCCGCGGCGCGCTGGCGTAGCTCGGCGAAGCCTCCCCGCGCACCGAGAAGCTGGGGTCGAAGAGGGCTTCGTATTCGTCGCGCCGCTCCACCCGCCCCACCGGGTAGGGGATCCCGTTGTCGGGGCCGGCGAAGAAGTTGGTCTCCTTGACCGCCGACATCTGCACCTGCGGGTGCTGGTCGAGGTAGAAGTGCAGGCTCGTCGTGCCGGCCTTGGCGGCGCCGATGATGAGGAAGGTCGGAAGGGCCACGGGCTTCTCCTGAAACGCTCCGGCGCCGGCAAAACTTCCGCCTGGCGCCACAAGCTCCGGGCCTGCGGACCGTTGATGGGACAGCGTGTCTACCCAGCCGGCCGACAATCGAGCTACCCCCGAGCCCGGCCGGCGCGGTACCTACCGGGCCGGGTTCTTCTTCGGCACCCTCAGCTTCCTCGGCACCGCCGTCCTCGGCCTGGTCTCGACGATCATCACCGCGCGGATCTACGGGGTCGAGATCATCGGCGAATTCACCCTCGCCGCGGCCCCGGCTGGGATCCTCTTCGTCCTCTCGACGGTGAAGGAGCAGCAGGCGCTGATCAAAGAGATCACCGGGCTGCCACCCCGCCACCCGCGGGTGACGCAGCTCTTCGCCGCCGTCTTCACCTTCTCCTGGGGCCTGACCGTGCTCGTCGCCGCCCTCGACATCCTCGTCTGCTGGTTCGTCTTCCCCGGCCCGCTGGCCAGGCCGCAGCTCTTCGCCCCGGCGGCGGTCAGCGTGCTCGTCTACGTCGCGATCACCAACACCGGCTGGAACGTCGACACGATCTTCTCCGCCTACGTCGCCGGCCGCGAGCTGCTCTGGGTGCGCCTCTGCGAAGCGATCGCCTTCATCGCGATCGCGGTCGGCCTCGGGATCGGCTGGCAGTCGGTCTGGAGCCTGGTGATCGCCACTGCCGGCGCCGGCCTAATCGCCCTGGCGCTGCGGTTCTGGATGATGCGCCGCTACATCCGCACGCGGATCGGCTGGAGCGAATACCGAGCCGGCCTGGGGACGCTGCCCGCCCTGCTGCCCTTCGGCCTGCGCGCCACTCCCGGTCAGATGGCGCAGGGCATCAGCCAGCAGGCGGGCGTCTGGGCGCTCGGCGTCGTCGCCTCGACCAGCGTCGTCGGCGCCTACAGCCGCGCGATCTCGATTCCCCAGCGGCTGCAGCAGGCGAGCCTGCGGGTGACCGAAGTCCTCTACCCGACCCTGGTCGGCCGCCACAACGACGGCGACGGCCACGGCTTCGACCGCGCCTTGGTCGACTCGATCCGCTACGAAGTCGTCGGAATGCTGCTGATCGCCGCCACGATCGGCGGCGCCGCCCACTCGGTCCTCGCCGTCTTCGGGCCCGGGTTCGACCAGGCGAGCACCGCCCTTGCCCTGCTCATGCTCTACCCCGCCCTGGCGGCGATCACCGTCGCCCAGACCCAGGCTCTGTGGGCGGTGGACCGGCCGGGCACCACCAGCGTCATCTCCGTCGCCCGGATGGCGATCACGATCGGGCTGCTGGTCGCCCTCACCTCGCCGTTGGGAATCGTCGGGCCGGCGATCGCGCTGCTCGCGGGCTACGCGGCCGGCGTCGTCTTCGCCGGGGTCGCTCTCCGTCCCTTCCTCCAGAGCCGGCTGCGCTCGACCTGGCCGATCCGCGAGCGGATCGCGGTGCTGCTCGCCTACGGGGCGGGGTTTCTCACCACCCACACGATCGAGGACCTGCTGCCGACGCCGGCCGGCGCCTTGCTCGCGCTGGCGACGGGGGCGCTGGTCTACCTCCCGGTGTTCGCCCTCTGCGGCGGCCTCAACCGGCGCGACCACGAGCGGCTGCGCCAGCTGCGCGAGCTGGTCTCGGCGCGGCTGCGACGGGTCCCCGCCGCCGAGTCGAACCCGGCCTAGTCCTCGTAGCTCAGCGGGTACCGATCACCTTGGCGGGGACGCCGCCGACGATCGCGTAGGGCTCGACCGAGCGCGTCACCACCGCCCCGGCCCCGACGACCGCGCCTTTGCCGATCCGCACCCCGGCGGTGACGGTGACGCCGGTGCCCAGCCAGGCCTCGTCCTCGATCACGACGGGTTCGGGTAGGCGGGACGCGGTCTGCATGGTCTCGCGGCCGGAGACGTCGTGGTTGGCGTCGGTGATGTGGCAGCCGGCGGCGATCATCACCCGTTCGCCGATCTTCACCGACTCCACCGCGTTGACGATCGTGTAATCGCCGATGCCGGTATGGGCCCCGATCTCGATCGTTCCCGGGACCGCCCGGACCACCGAGTAGGGGCGCAACTGCACGAGGGGGTGAAGCCGGACCCGCTTCGGGTTGATGATCCGGGCCCGTTTCCAGATCCGCGGGATCCGTCGTCCCGGCGCCGGCGCCCGCAGCCCGAGCAGCCGCCACTTGACGTAGTTCAGCACCCAGACGGCGATCGTCAGCGCCCGCGAGTTCTCGACCACGCGGCGATACTAGTTCGCGATCTCCCCTAGATGCCCGCGGCGGCTGCTTCGGGCTGCAGCAGCTGCAAGTGCTCCCAGGGGAACTCTTCCAGCAAGGCCTGCGGATAGCTGCCTTCGAAGTAGCCGGTTTTCCCGAGGTACGGGTTGGAGCCGAGGTTGACCGGGTCCTGGGCGTAGAAGGTGACGTTCCTGGCCACGTCCCTGACGTAGATCCCGTAGCGCTGCGCGGCTTCGGCCATCATCAGCGTCAGGCGCGGCAGGTGGAGCTTGGTCAGGTCGAGCGAGGGGTCGATCCGCAGGTGCGCCCCCTCCGGCAGGCTGAGCGGGTCGGCGGACTCGCCGTCGGTCCGGCGGGCCGGCCAGAAGAAGGCGCTGGCGCGGACGTCGGCGAGCGAGATCGCGAGGGCGTGTTCGATCGCCCCCCTTTCGAGATCGCGGAAGGTGATCAGGCCGCCCGCGATCGAGAGCGAGGACGCCGAGGCTCCCCACGACCAGTGCGCGCCCGGCCAGGCGGAGGGCCCGTAGGCGCCCCAGTTGAGGGACGCTCCCTGGACCGCTCCGCCCCAGTCCGCCTTCCACCCGGTCGCCTCCGAAGCCAAGTGCCAAAACTCCCAGAGCCGGTCGGTGCTCGGCTGCCAGACGACGAGATGGGCGTCGCGGCCGCGGGCGGGCAACGCCGTCGGCGGCAACGGCACCGCTCCGAAGGCGGTGCGGAGCGCCGGGGCCGCGTAGGGGCTTTCGAGCCTTACCTCGACCAGCGGCTGGTCGGCGGGGACCGTGTAGATCGGGACGCTGTATGCGGTGGTGGCGATCGCGGGGCCGACGCCGGCCGTCCGCTCCGCTTTCACCTGCGAGGCAAGCGCGGCGACGATGCTCTCCGATTCCGGCTGCAGCGGGGCGGAAGCCGGCACCGGGGCATTCCAGAAGCTCGACGGGGAGAAGAAGCGCGGCGGCGCCGTCGCGCTCGGCAACGGTTCCGCTTCGGGCGCGGGTTCTTCGGCTTCGGGTTCTTCGGCTTCGGGTTCTTCGGAGGCCGGCGGTTCTTCCACGGGGGCCGGTTCTTCTGCGGGAGCCGGCGGTTCCTCGAGAGCTGGAGGTTCTTCGACGACCGGCAGTTCTTCGACCGGCGCCGGTTCTTCTTCGGGAGCCGGTTCTTCCGCTGGCGCGGGCTCTTCCGTCGGCACCGGCTCTTCCGTCGGCGCAGGTTCTTCCTGAGGAGCGGGTTCTTCCTGAGGAGCGGGTTCTTCGACGGGCGCGGATTCTTCAACCGGAACCGGTTCTTCCCGCGGTTTCGGCTTCTTGCCTGCCTCGCCCACTGCGTCGGGCATTTCCTTGCGGGTGACGGTCGAATCCTGGGTCGTCTGCGGGGCGGCGAGGGGCGAGGTGGAAGCCTCGCGCCGCCCGCTCCGCGAGACCTTGGCGCAGCGGCGCGACTTCGGCCTGCTGCGAACACCGCGGCGGTCACCGCCCGCCTTGGCGCGCTTGCAGTGGGCGTGCTGCTTGGCGGCGACCCGCTTCGGCGCCGCCGTGCCGAGCGCCGGCGCGACGGCGATCGCGGCCACCAGAAGCAGCGCGAGGAGGGCGAGGCGGTGTCTTGCGAGCATGAGCTTCATCAACCGCTCGCTCATCGGTGGCACCAAGTCCCGGCGATAGACGGCTGAAGCCGATCTGGACCTCTGTCCTACGCAGGAACACCAGCCTGAACGTCCCTCCAGGCACGCGGGCGTCGCGAAAGTTCGGCCGCAAGCGGGGCGTTGAAGCTATGAAGGGCCGCCCCCGGTCCTTGCCGACGCGATGTGGAGACCGACGCAAAAGCGGGGCCCGATCAGGGCACATTCTCAGGCCGAGACGGGCAACGGCGTCGTGCACGCGCCGCCGCCTCCGATCCCTCCGGCGCCGCCGCTGGAGCGAGATTACGGCGGGATCTTCGAGCCCCCCAAGGGAACGATCTTCTCGGCGATCGCCTACAACCCCTGGCTGGTCGTCGCCTGCGCGGTGCTCTGCTGCGTCGTCGGGCTCGCCCTCGGCGCCGCCCGCTCTCCCGTCTACACCTCCTCCGCGACGCTGCAGGTGGGGCAGGTGAACCCGAACTCGCCCGGCTTCTTCGGCTACGTCCAGTCCGCCAGCGGGCTGGCCACCGCCTTCAGCCGCGCGATCGCCGCCGAACCGGTGCTGAAAGCGGTTGAGCGCAACGCGGGGTTCCCGGCCGAAGAGGCGCTGGAGAACCTCTCCTCGGAGCCGATCCCGCTCAGCCCGGCGTTCCGGATCGTCGCCACCGGCGACAGCGCCGACGCCTCGATGGCGCTCGCCAACGCGACCGCCCAGGCGGTCGTCGTCTACGAGGGCCGGGTCAACGGCTCCAACCCGGAAGCCAAAGCGCTTCTGCGCGAATACCGGCGGGCTTCCCAGCAGGTCCACGAAGCCGAGGCGGAGGTGGGACAACTCGAATCGAGCTCGAGCGGCGACTCGGCGCGGATTCAGGCCGAATCCCGCCGCAGCGCCGCCAAGGTGAGGCTGCAGGCGATCGAAACCGCCTACGTCGCCGCGGTCACCAGTGCCGCGCCGCGGCGGGGGCTGGTCTCGCTCGTCGCCAGCGCGACCAGCGCCAGCAGCGACCGCAAGTCCAAGATCCAGCTCTACGGGTTGCTCGGCCTGCTCGCGGGACTAGCGCTGGGAACGCTCCTGGCGGTAATCCGGGAGCGCCGGCTGACCCGCCCGGCGGGATAGCCGCCTCGTCCGCGGAGGCTGGGCGATTGTCGGCCAACTGGATCTCCCTCCCCTCCCTCCTCGTCGCCTGCCTGACGGCAGCGCTGGTTGCTTCGGGCTGCGGTGAGGCGGCCCGGTTCGAGGCTCCGGCGGCGAGCCAGCGGACGGGCGCCTTCCGCTTCTTCTCCCCGCAGAGCTTCTGGAACCGCCCGGTTCGGGGCGAGACTCCCGACGCCCGCTCCCGCCCCCTGGTCGAGCGGCTCGCCGAGGAAGCCGAGGCGGAGCAGGAGGCGGAGGTCGGGCCCTGGATCAACACCTCGAGCTACAGCGTCCCCCTGGTCAGGGTCGGACTCCGCCAGCCAACCACGCAGGTGCGGCTCGCCAGCCCCTACGACGAGCCGGGGCTACGCAGAGCCTTCGCCGCGGTCCCCCTGCCTTCGGACGCCGAACCGGCCGCGGGAAGCGACGCGCACCTCGTCCTCTGGCAGCCCGCGCGCGACCGGCTCTGGGAGTTCTGGCACCTACGCCGGACGGCGGCCGGCTGGAAAGCGGGATGGGGAGGCGCGATCCGCCAGCTCTCCGATGCCTCGGGCGCCTACGGGCCCTCCGCCTGGCCGGGGGCGACGTCGCTCTGGGGGGCCTCGGCCTCCTCGCTCTCGATCGCCGGCGGCCTGATCACCTTCGGCGACCTCGCCCGCCACTCGATCGACCACGCGCTCGCGCTCTCGGTCCCGAACGTGCGCGCCCGCTTCTACGCGCTCCCCGCCCGCCGCACCGACGGGGTCGCCGCCGATCGGCTGGCCCTGCCGGAGGGGGCGCATCTGCGCCTGCGCCCCGGCCTCGACCTCTCCAGCCTGGAGCTGCCCCCGCTGACGCTGATGATCGCCGAGGCGGCGCAGCGCTACGGAATCTTCGTCCGGGACCGGGCGAGCACGATCTGCTTCTACGCGCAGGCGCCGGCGCCAGGAGCCGATCCCTACAGCGGCCCCGGCGGAGCCTTCGAAGGCAGGACGCCGCGAGAGCTGCTGGAGGGCTTCCCCTGGCGAGACCTCCAGGTCCTGCCGATGCGCCTGCGTCACTTCAAGCGCGGAGAGACCCCGGCGGGGCGGCGGGAGGCGAGGACGTGACCGCGGCCGCGTCGGACCTCGGCCCCGAGCAGGAGCTGATCCTCCGCGCCGCCGCGACCCGCGAGCGTCGCGAGGCCGAACGCGACCGGATCGACGCGCTGCTGCGCGCGGTCGACTGGCCGGCCCTGACCGAGCAGCTGACGCACGGCCGGCTGCTGCCGACGCTGGGGCCGCGGATCGCCGAGCTGGCCGGGGCCGGGGCGCCGGCGGAGTTCGGCGCGGCGGCGAGCACCGCCGTCGAAGCCTGCCGCCGCCAGGACGCGCTGCTGCTGCTGATCGGCCAGCAGGTGATCGAGGCGCTGCGGGCGCGGGGGATCGCCGCGGCGGCGCTGAAGGGGCCGGGCCTCGGCGAGGAGCTGCACGGCGAAGCCGGCCGCCGCCTCTCCAGCGACATCGACCTGCTGGTCCCGGCGGCGCGGCTGCGGGAGGCGGTCGCGGTGGCGAGCTCGCTCGGCTACCAGCAGCCGACCGACCCGGTCGAGGCGAACGGGCTGCCGCTGCTGCACTTCGCGATGCCGCACGGCGAGCTGCCGGCGGTCGAGCTGCACTGGCGGATCCACTGGTACGAGACCAGCTTCGCCGAAGAGCGGCTGCTGCCCCCCGACGGCGCCGAAGCCGACTGGCGGCCCGAGCCGGTCGACCGGCTCGTCGCCCTGCTCCTCTACTACGCCCGCGACGGCTTCACCGGCATGCGGCAGGCGACCGACCTCTCCGCCTGGTGGGATCGCTTCGGCGGCGGCCTCGCCGGCCACGAGCTGGAGGCGCGGCTCGGCGACTACCCGCGGCTTCGCCCCGCCGTCACCGCGGCCGCGCGGGTCGCCGACCGCATGGTCGGCTTCCCCAGCACCCACCTCCTCAACGGGACCCGCCTCGGTGGCCGCGGCCGCGTCGCCGTCGCCCTCGCCGACCCCCGCCCGTACGCGACGATGCAGCAGCTCTACGCCGAGATCGCCCTGATCGACGGCCTGCTCACGCCCCGCGGCGGCTTCGGCGCCTACCTGCGCCGCCAGGTCGCCCCGCCGACGGAGGTGATCCAGGACCACACGGACAAGGGGCTCGGCGCCCACATGACCTCCCGCGCCGGCTACGCCCTTCGCATCCTCGGCCGCTACGCGCTCGCCCTCGGCCGCCTGCTCCGCATCCCCGGCACCGCCGCCCCGCGCTTCGCGACGGATTGAGTGTCGCGTTAATGACCTATATGGCCACAAAAGCGACACGCGCACTTTTCGAGGCTCCCGAACCGTTGATCCACTGAGATGCCGAAGTTTCTCGACCGACTTCTGCTGCTCGCGCAGGGCACCCTCGCGCTCGCCAGCAGCTACCTGCTGGGGCTGCTCGTCGCCGCCCGTGGCTCCGCGACCCGCCCGCCCGAGCCGGCGGAGGCGCCGCCGCTCGAGCTGGCAGTGATCGTCCCCGCCCACGACGAGGAGCTGGGGATCGGCGAGACGCTGGCCTCGCTCGCCGCCTGCGAGTACCCGGCCGAGCGCCGTCGCACGATCGTGATCGCCGACAACTGCGGCGACGGCACCGCCGCGGTTGCCCGCGAGCACGGCGTCGAGGTCTGGGAGCGGACCGACCCCGACAACCGCGGCAAGGGCCACGCGCTCGCCTGGGCGCTGGAGCGGCTCTTCGCCGAGCGGCGGCCACCCGACGCGGTGGCGATGGTCGACGCCGACTGCACCGTCTCCGCCAACCTGCTCGACGCGTTCGCCCGCCATCTCGCCGACGGCGCCGAGGCGATCCAGGTCGACTACGTCGCCGGCAACCCCGAGGACTCGCCGACCGCGGCGCTGCGCTTCGCCGGCTTCGCCCTCGCCGACACCGTCCGTTTCCTCGGCAAGGAGCGGCTCGGCCTCTCCTGCGGCCTGGTCGGCACCGGGATGGCCTTCCCGCGCCGGGTCCTCGAACAGGTGCCCTGGACGGTGACCGGGCTGATGGAGGACGGCGAATACCACATGCGCCTGGTGCTGGAGGGGACGCGGACGCGGTTCGTGCCCGAGGCCTGGGTCAGCCAGCCGGTGCCGACGAGCATGCGCTCGAGCTCCGAGCAGCAGGCCCGCTGGGAAAAGGGCAAGCTGGACATGGTCCGCGCCTGGACCCCGCGCCTGCTCGGTACGGGGATCGCCCGCCAGGACCCGGTGCGGATCCACGCCGGGCTCGAGTGCCTGGTGCCGCCGCAGTCGGTGCTCGCCCTGGGCGGCCTGCTCGGCGCGGCGCTGGGGGCGGGGCTGCGGCGGCCGCGCCTGCTGGCGCTCTCGCTGCTGACGCTGGGCGGCCAGACGGCCTTCGTCCTCGGCGGCCTGCGGCTGGTGCGGGCGCCGGCGAGCGTCTACCGGGCGCTGCTGATGGCGCCGGTCCTGATCGCCAGCAAGCTTGCCCTCTACGCGCGGCTGGCCAGCGGTCGGGGACCGCACGGATGGGTGCGGACCGAACGGGAGGCGAAGCGGTGAAGCTCGCCTACGTCTGCTCGGAGTACCCGGCGATCTCCCACACCTTCGTTCTGCGCGAGATCGAAGCGCTGCGTGAGCTCGGCGCCTCGATCACCACCATCTCGCTCCGCCGCACCCCGGAGGAGAAGCTGCTGAGCGAGCGCGACCGCCGGGCCGCGGCGACCACGGTCTCGATCCTGCCGCCGCGCTGGGGCCGGCTCGTTCGCGCCCACCTCGGCGCGGCGCTGCGTTCCCCCCGCGCCTACCTCGCCACCCTCCGCTACGCACTCGGCCTCGCCCGGCCGGGCCTGCGCGGCCGGCTCTGGCAGTTCTTCTACTTCGCCGAGGCGATCCTGCTCTGGAGCGAGTGCGACGAGCGCGGCATCCGTCACCTCCACGTCCACCTCGCCAACGCGGCCGCCGACGCGACGATGGTCGCCGTCCACTACGGCAACGCCCGCAACCCCGGGCGCTGGTCCTGGAGCTTCACCATGCACGGCCCGACCGAGTTCTGGGAGATCCGCCACTACCGGCTCGCCGAGAAGCTCGAGAGCGCCAGCTTCGTCGTCTGCATCAGCGACTTCTGCCGCAGCCAGCTGATGACCCTCTGCGAGCCCGAGCGCTGGGCGCGGCTGCGCGTCGTCCACTGCGGCATCCCGGTCGAGCAGTTCACCCGCCGCACGCCACCCGCCGAGCCCGGCCCCGGCGCCCGCATCCTCTACATCGGGCGGCTGGTGCCCGAGAAGGGCCAGACGGTTCTGCTGGAAGCGATCGCCGAGCTGACGCGGCGCGGCCACGAGGTCACCGCCACCATCGCCGGCGAGGGCGCCCTGAAGCCGGAGCTGGAAAAGATGGCCCGGCGCCTGCGCCTAAACGACCGCGTCGAGTTCCCCGGCGCTGTCGGCCAGCACCAGCTCCGCGACCTCTACGAAGAAGCGGCGGTCTTCTGCCTTCCCAGCTTCGGCGAGGGAGTTCCCATAGTCCTGATGGAGGCGATGGCGATGGAAGTCCCCCCGATCAGCACCCGCATCGCCGGCATCCCGGAGCTGATCGAACACGAACACGGCGGCCTCCTGATCCCCCCCGGCCGCCCCGACGAGCTGGCCGACGCCCTCGAGTCCCTCCTCACCGAACCCGCCTTCCACCGCGAACTAGCCGCCGGCGGCCGCGCAAAGGTCCTGCAGGAGTTCGACACCGACCGCTCGGCGGCCCAGCTGCTGGCGGTCTTCGAGGAGATGCTGGAGGGTCGCGCGCCCGCCGATCGCCCAGATCCAAAGCTCATTTCCGCGCTTCCCTCCTAGAGCCGGGCGTTTGCGACTGACCCCGGGGGTACTCTAAGAACATGCCCCTCGATCGGGACAGCCTGAAGCTCCTTGCGAATGCTCGTCGCGGTCGCATCGGGTCCAATGGGCGCCCTCGCTTCGATCTGACCGCAGAGGAGATCGAGCGCTCGACCTCAGTGGCGATGAGGCTAGCCGACGCCTCGAAGTCGCAAGCGGCAGCGCGAGCGGCTGCCGACAACGAACAACCCTAGGAAGCAAGCGGCGGAGTAGCTGCATCGTGCCTGGTGCGTTCGACGCGTCTGCCGAGTTCGACCATGACTCCCTCGCAACCGCCGAGGAGATCCAGAGAAGCGGTGAGCAGGTTCTTCGTTGGCTGGAGGAAGTAGCTACTTCGGATGAGCCCTGGCCGGTCGATCTCAAGCTAGTGGAAGAGATTCACTTCCGTTGGTTCGAAACGACGTTCCCTGCGGACGCAGGACGTCTTCGCACCCAGATGGTCCTCAACCGCAAGTCGACTGCGGTTGAGGTGGAGGCCATCCTGCCGGCTATTAAGAATGCCTGTGACAACTGGAACTGGCGCCGCGATAACTGCAGGCGCGGCGACGACGCCGAGCTGATGGAGTTCATCGTCGTCGAAGCAAACACCCTCACTGTCCGCGTTTACGACGTCCATCCCTTCATCGACGGGAATACGCGAGCTACCTGGCACCTACGGAACTACCTCTTCATGCTCGAAGGCTTGAAGCCCCTTGTGGACCTGACTGACTTCGAGACGTACGAAGCAGCCTGGTGGGAAGCCGCCGCCGAGGAACACGGTGACCTCGACGAGATCGTCCTAGCTGAACTCGCTACACAGCAAGCCTGAATGGAAGAGCTAAGCGAGGGTGGCAAAAGCCGGCGCCTTAGCCGGGCGCACTACACGCCGCCCGCCTGCTGCCAGTAGATCCTCGAGCCTTACCTTCGACGCGTCGATCGAGACCGCCAGGTCGCGCTTGACCAGTTCGTCGGCGATCTGGATCTGGTGGTCGTCTACGTGCTCTCTTAGGGCGTGGCGGCGGGGGATCAGGAGGGGGCAGACGCCTACCTCGAAGGCGGCCAGGGCGGTGCCTACGCCGGCGTGGGCGACTACGGCGTCGGCCTCTTCCATCGCCTGGGTGAGGTCGGCTTCGGGGATGGCGTAGTGGCCTTCGATGCCGAAGCGGCTGACGTCGGTGTCACCGGTCTGCCAGAGAACCTCGGTCTCGGCGGGCAAGACTTCGAGGAGGCGCTCTACGAGGCGGCTGAAGTCGTAGCCGCGGTAGGTGCCCAGAGTGACTACGACCTTGTCCAGGCGCTCGGGTGGGCCCTCCGGCCTCTCCTCCCCGGCGAAGGTGTCGAAGACGCTCCCCCTGTACTGCCAGCGCTCGTCGGCCCAGACCTCGTACTGGGTGTAGAGGTTGACGCCGGGGATCCTGGTCATCAGCTTGCCGCTGAGGGAGGGGCCTTCGATCCTCGCGGCGCTCTCGACGAAGTGGCAGGGCAGGCGCTTCGCCCGCCCGTAGGCGAAGTAGGCGAGCGCGACGGCGGAGCCGGTGCTGAGCACGGCCTCGGGCCTGTGCCGCCCGAAGATGCGCCGCGCGTGGGGGAAGTTCCTCGCCACCCCGAGCGGGTCGCGTCCTCCCACGAAAGGCACCCAGTCGACCTCCTCCCCCGCCAGCAGCGACCGCGCCTGCGGGGTGTCGAACGTGACCCAGCTGAAGGGCGGCTCAATTCCCTCCACGCGGTCGCGGAGGTGGTGCAGCTCCTTCAGGTGCCCCCCGCTGGAGGCAACCAGCAGGGCGCTCACAACTCCCAGTGCGAGGCGACCAGCTCGCGGGTGTTGCGGATGTTGGCCCGGCTGGAGGCGCCGAAGACGATCGAGTGGATGTTTGGCTGTTCGCACACCCACTCGATCGCCTCGGCGGGCGGAATGGCACCGGATGCGTAGACGGACATCGCGATCGCCCGACAGCGGTGCTCGCGGAGCGCCGCCTCGTAGGCGTCGAGGCCGCCGCACATCCGGAAGCCGATCTTGTTGATGTTGGCGCAGACGACCGGGTCCTCGATCCCGACCTCGTCCAGCACCCTCAACAGCAAGGGCAGGTTCATCGTGATGAAGCCGGGCTCGGCGCCGTAGCGCTCGCGCACGTGGTCGGCGAAGACGCGGAAGGCGTCCTTGAAGCCAAGCCCGAGCAGCAGGTCGACGACGAGGTTCTGGAGGAAGATCACCGGCGTCCGCAGGCCCTGGAACATCTTCATCTCGGCGTCGATCAGCAGCGTCGTCATCCCCTCGACGTCCTTCTTCGCCAGCGAGGCGCCGCCGCGGATCGCCGCGTCGAACAGGCCCTCCTCGGGCAGGAAGCGTTTGACCGCCCCGAGCATCCCGTTCTCGGTTACCGCGTTCGCGTACTTGTGCGCGTAGGGCATGCCGGGATAGAAGGCGAACCCGCTGTAGCGCTCGGGGTTGGCGCGCATGTGGTCGCAGACCAGCGCGATGCGGTCGTGGGTCGTGCACATGAAGGTCCGCACGCCCTCCTCGTAGGCGGCGTCGAGAACGTCGATCACCGCCTCGACCTCGCGGAAGCGCATCGCCTGCGCCCGCGCTTTCTCCTCCGACATGTGGTTGATGCCGAAGAACTGGTTGTCGCCGAAGAGCAGGCGGTCGAGGCCGGTCGCGCTCGATACTTGCGCCGGGCCGACGGCGTCGGGAGCGATGCTCATGCCGCTTTCCTCCAGAGTCGGCGGCGGCGGGGGGTCGCCGCCGTGGTGATTTCGTCGTCGAGGCCGCCGGCCAGGGTCGAAGGTCCGCGCTCGGCGTCGGCGACCATCATCGCGATCGTGCGATCGGTGATCGCGGCGCTCTCGAAGCCGCCCTCGCCCTCGGCTTCCCCGCGCCCGACCCGCTCGACGAACGCTTCCAGCTGGGCGCTGTACTCCTCGCCGCGCAGGTAGAACCAGACCGGCTTCGTCAGCTCGGTCGTGTAGCGGAGGTTCCAGCCCTCTTCGTAGCCCTCGGGGATCTTGGCGTCCTCGCGCAGATAGGCCTGAACTTCCTGGCGGTCGGCGAAGATCCGCCCCGCGGTCCCCCAGATCGTCACCCGCGTCGTCATCTTGCGGTAGGACTCGTCGGACCAGTCGACCGAGATCTGCCCCGTCCTGCCGCCCTCGAAGTAGAGGGTGCTGAGCGCCCCGTCGTCGGTCTCGCTGGAGAAGATCCGCGGCAGCACGGTTCCGCCGACGCCGACCGGCGCCCCCATGTACCAGTGGACGAGGTTGATCACGTGGGCGGCGTAGTCGAACAGGCATCCCCCGCCCTCGCTCTTGCTGCTGCGCCAGGTCTTCCCCTTCGGCTTGAGGACGACCGGCCCGTAGGCCTCGCCCATCACGTGGGTCACTTCGCCGATCGCGCCGAAGTCGAGCAGCCGCTTGACCTCCTGGAAGGCCGCGACGAAACGGTTGTGGTACCCGACCTGGGTGACGAGTCCGCGTTCGGCGGCGAGGCCGGCAAGCAGGTCGGCGTCGGCCGCGGTCAGGGTCAGCGGCTTCTCGCAGAAGACGTGGATGTCGCGCTCCAGCGCCGTGCGGACCATCTCGACGTGGAAGCGCGACGGGGTCGCGATCACCACCGCTTCGGGCTTTGCCTCCTCGAGCAGGCGGCCGTAGTCGCTGTAGGTGGCGACGCCGGTGTTCTTCTCCAGCACGCCGAGCACGTACTTGGCGCTGTCGCAGACGCCGACCACTTCGACCTCGGGGTGCGCGTTCAGCAGGGCGTGATGGGAGAGCCCCATCTTCCCCAGGCCGACGACGCCGACGCGGATCACGCCGCCACCTCGAGTGCCGGCCTCGCCGCCTGACCTATCAGGTCTGCCGCGAGGTGGTCGGCGAGGCGCACCGCGAAGGCGGTCAGCATGAAGGTCGAGTTGGCCTGGCCCGAGGTCGGAAAGGCGGAGCTGCTGGCGACGAAGAGGTCCTCGAACCCGTGCACCGCGAGGTTCGCGTCGAGAACCCCGTCGGCGGGGTCGGCCGACATCCGGGTCGTACCCGACTGGTGGTAGCCGCCGAAGAGCTGCTCCCGGACCGCCTCCTCGACGTCGTCGTGGAGGAACTCGACCCGCCCAAGCCCCTGCTCGCGCAGCGAGCGGTCGAGCAGCTCGTGCGCACGACGCACCGCGGCGACGTCGAGATCGGAGAAGTGCAGATGCGTGCGCAGCCGCGGCATCCCCAGCGCGTCGAGCTCGTCGGTCGGCTCGACCCGGCTCTGCCGGTGCGGCAGGTGCTCGCCGTGGTAGCAGAGCGGATAGGCGTTGGCGGGGCTGGGGACGAAGAACCCGGGCACCTTGCGTCCGCGCCGCAGGAATCGCTCGTAGGCGAATCGGAACGCGAAGCCGACGGTTCCCGGCAGGTCGCGCAGGACGTTGCGGAAGTGGTCGCGCAGCCGCGGCGGCTGCAGCGTCTGCAGATGGTGCCGGCGGATCCCCTCGGCGACGAACCGCCCGCCGAGCGGCGAGGCCAGCATCAGGTAGACGAAGGAGAGGACGCCGCTGCGGTGGGCGGCGTTGCCAACTTCCTCGTTGACCAGCCACAGCACCGCGTTGGGGAGCCACTCGGTCCGTTGAAGCTCCGGGTCGAAGCTGAAGCGACGGCGAACGTAAACTCCCTCGCGGTCGCGCTCGTGCGAGTAGATCGTCTGCTCGGGCGGGGTGGTGAAGTGGACGCGGCCGACCCGGACCTCGACGTGGGCCATGTACCAGCGGCCGAGGTGGCCGGAGTGGTCGCCG
>Ga0190273_10000336_pt1 | contig 19399 bp, 16 predicted proteins | sample Popmic504IS_FD_134513 | JGI IMG/M metagenome (GOLD analysis project Ga0190273, IMG submission 134513) | Populus adjacent soil microbial communities from riparian zone of Shoshone River, Wyoming, USA - 504 IS | ecosystem: Environmental > Terrestrial > Soil > Riparian zone > Trees stand | place... | reverse complement strand
GCGCGCCGCCAAAAAGAAATGCGCTCAGGCTCGGCTGTTCGTGCGAGCGATCATAACCGACCAGCTCAACATAGGCGCGGCCCGTTGTTTCTTGCGCTCCATGCCGACCACTGACACGACATGCTCCCTCCCAGTAAACGATCATCGTAGAGCCGCGCGTGTCCAGTTCCTGATCCGCCATCACGGGCACGACTTCCACGTCGATATGAAAGCGCGGCACACGAAGTCGCCAACGGCCAGGGTAACGCGCGCCTGTGTGCGGGCTCGTCCAGTAGGAAAGCGTTTCGAGTTGGAAATCTTCTCGCGAGAGATGCGTGGCCTCGCCCTCAGCGTCGACGAATGTTCCGCTGGAGAAGGGCGAAGGCTCGCCTGCCGCGTTGCGCAGGTGATAGACCATCAAGTCCGCGCCGGACTCAAGCTGTATGCTGAACCAGTCCCAGCCCTTCTGATTATCCGTCGTGCGCCACGTGCCGAACTCCCTGTCCATCCATGCAGAGCCCTGAAAGCTTTCCGTCGCACCGTGCCAGGTAATCAACCCTTCGGCCCGCATGCGCGTCAATGAAAAGTAGCGCGAGGCTTCGCCCTCATCCTTAAAGCTGACGCCGACGCCTTCGTGACCGTTGAGGACGTGCGGCTTCGTACTCCTTAAATTCGCTTCAAAGATCAGATCGTCTCCGAGCGTGGCGCGCAGGATGTGTGCGCCGTCTGCTTCACGCACAGTCCAATTGCCGAGCCGCAGAAAGTATCTCTCTTCGCTCACCTCAGCGCGCAGGTCAAACTTACCGCCGGTGCTTTTTCTATGCTCGTAACGAAAACTGTTTCGGGATTCGTCCGTCACGGCAAAGTGCGCCAGATAGAGCGGATTGGCGATCAGCCGCAGCGGCACTATGCCGAAGCGGTCAAGGTCCGTGCGACGTTTGAAGAAGACCAGCTCGAAACCGAAGCGCCGACCCGAATCGCTCTGCAAATGGCCCGTGTAATACCACCATTCCGTCTGCGCGTCGCGATGCGCGTAGAGGTCGCGCGGCAACTGCACGCCCGCGTGTTCCGTTCCGTCTCGCAGGCTGGATGCTTCGCCCGCGATCACATCGGCCACGCGCTCCAGAACGTTGGCCGCGATCTCTTCTAAAGGCTGGACAATAGTTGCGCTCATCTGATTTTTTGCTACCTCGCTTGATCTACGCGTTTGATTCCGCTACTGGATTTAAAAGAAGAGGCTACACCATACCTATGACGAAAGTGTGCGGCAATTGCAAACTGTAGCTTGCGAGTTGTGCGGAAACGTAGGTGCGCGCTCTGTCAGATTCGTTCCAGTTCGTCGCGTGGCTCGACCGTGATAGTGCGGAAACTGGACATGCGCACCAGACCGGGGGCAGCGCCTTTGGGCTTGGAGAGGAATTTGCGGGGCGTGTAGTGCACGTCAACTTTAGAGTCGCGCCGCGCCTGGCTAAAGGCAGCCGCCAGTTGCGCCGCTTCGACGATGGTGCGATGCGGTATCTCTTTGCGCGAGGAGTTGCGCACGACCACATGCGAGCCTGGATAGTCGGCAGCGTGCAGCCACAGATCATGCGGACGCGCCACGCGAAATGTTAAATGGTCGTTATCGCGCGCCGCACGCCCGACCAGTATCTCGTAACCATCCGAAGAGCGATAACGCCGCACACCCGGAACGCTCTCTGCCGCAGCTTTCTTTGAACGAGCCGTCGGCGACGTTGTTATCTGCTTACTCTTTTCGCCGTCGAATGCCGCGAGGTCTGCTTCCGTCCCGGCGTCTATGATGCTCTCCAACTCGACACGCTCGGCTTCTAGCGATGCCAGCTCTTTTTCCAGCGCAGCGAGCCTGACGTTGATCTCGGCAGCGGCGCGCTTCGCCTTCGCGTAACGAGCGAAACTTTTTGCCGCAGCCTCTTGCAGCGTGCTGTTCTCGTCCAACTCCAATTCTATGCGCGGCGTGCCTTCGGCATAATAATCCGTGACCATCACTATAGACCCGCGCCGTTCGGCAGTCGAAATATTGGCGAGCAGCAGTTCTCCGATCCTTTTGTGTTCATCGGCATCGCCATGCGCGGCCAGATCATGCGTCAGGTGTTGTTGCAGCTTGCGACGCTGCGTGATGGCCTTGTGCAGGCGTGCGCGCGCGGCGGCTGTGCGTGCGGCGAATGCGCGAACGGCTTCGAGACCCAGATAATACTCGTCCGCCGCTTCGGAGAGGGAAGCAAAAGAGCCCTGCTCCAGCGTCGTGTGCGTGGCCGTACCGCTTTTTTGAACATGCGCTGTTGGCGGCTGGTATTTGTCGCTGATCTCCTGGCCCTCGCCGCGCGGCGCTCTGAGCGTGTCGATGATGCGGCACTCTTCGTCCAGCAAAAAAAGATTGGCCGTGCGCCCCGTCAGTTGGGCGATGAGCCAAGGCTTGCGTGTCTCTCCCAATTCATCCGTGACGGAGAAAGAGAAACGCACAACGCGCTCGCCCTCATCTTTATTAATTGAGAGAAGCGTCCCGCCGCCCAGATGTTTTCTGATGGAGTAGATCAACGGGGAAGAGCCCTGAGACTGCTTTTCCAAATCGCGTGTGCGGCGCGCTATAAGATAGAGACGCGGGCTCGCGGGCTCTGCGCTGATAAAGAGATAGAGCCCTGCGCTCGTGCGAAAATCAAAGGCGAGCGCCGTGCGCGATAACTGAAAGACCTTGCCCAGTCGACGACCCACAAGCTGCGGCTCGATCTCGCTGACGATACGGCTAATGGTTTGCTCGTCCACGACTCTTAAGATAGAGGGCAAAGCTAAAAAGGTAAAAGGCAAAAGCAGAGAACGCTGTGTCCCTACCTTTGCCTTTGACCTTTTTTATTATGCCCGCAATCTATTCGCGCACGACGACCGTGCCCGATAAATGATCGTGAAGAGTACGACCCTCCGCATCGAAAAGCGCGTAGAGTAGACCCAGGCCAGCACTCGCCAGCGAGGCCATGTAGACGAGTGCGCGCGTCACAGCCTGCCTGGTCGTGGGCGGCAATCCCTCGTGCTCATCAACCGCGCGAAGCGAAAGCAGAGACATTCCCCAGGTGCGTCCGGACAAAGCCGTCGAGGCTGTCAGATAGAGAAACATTATGACCAGAATAATGCCGCCCATAGAGGCCGTGACACGCATGTCCGACCAGTTACCGTTCGTCAATTCAATAATGGCGGCGAAGGGCGATGAAGCGAAAGCGACGACGAAGAGGTCTACGATACTGGCTAGGATGCGACCGTAAACAGGAGCGCGATCATCATAACGCTCGAGCTCCGGGAGCGTTGATTCCTCCGTCTCCGAATCTTCGATTGTCGCCTTATCAATAACTTTTGCGGCAACGCGACGCGACGGCAGCGCGTCGGGAACTGCGTCGACGCGAGGAAGAGTAGTTGCCGGCTGTGGCGCAGGAGCGACGACGACCAGCCCACGCTCACGCGCAACCTCAGACGCTCTCTCTTTGAGCGTTTTCTCAGTCTCGGGCAGCGTCACAGCCGTGGATGCCTGTGCCTCGTATGGCCTGCGTGTGGACTCCGGCTGGTACTCGTCTTCGATAAAGCGTGCGACCGCCGTGGCCGCGCCGCCTCCACCCGAGCGTGCGCGCGGCGAGGACGCAGAAGCGGGTTGATGCGCGCGCTCTATGCGACGCAGCGCAGCCGCGACCAGCGGATTGAGCTGCGGTATGTCCGGCGTGGGCACAAGCCCTAATTGCGGCGACGTGGATTCGAGGGGCGGTGCTGCCGGATGCCTTGCCGCCTCTTCCGCCTCGCGCGCGCGTCTCTCCTGAATCTCGCGCACGCGCTCGCTCAACTGCTTGCGCCATTGCGGGCGCGCGGCGCGTCCAGCACCAGGGAACTCTATCAGCGTCGAGACGACGGGCGCTTCCGCTGTATCAGCAGCAGTAATCATCTCGTCGCTGCCGGTGCTCGCCGCCGCGACAGCCGCATCCGTTTTATCCTCGGAATCGCGCCCCTCGGCTATTGCTTCGGGCGCAGAAGATTGTGTGTTAGTTGCCGCCGGCGTCTTACATCTGGGACACGTCTCAAGGCCATTCGAGTAAACTGCGCGGCATGAGGAACACTGCATAGCGAAGGTCGCCTCCGTTGGTATCCATCAAAAATTTGCATCTTTGGGCGATGGGAGGTAAAACTGCTAAACCCAAGCCCCTTGCGGAGTCGCGGCGGATACTATCAGAAGCTACTTTAAGTCGTCAACCAGAAAATATACTAGCCACTGTATTTGACCGGCTTAAGGCTACAAGATAATGTGAGATTTTGTGAGCCGGGAGGGCCTGTGCGAAAGAGAAGATTCGTGCGCAGTCAAGGCAGTAGAGCACTGTGGTCGCCTGACAATCATAGAGGCTGACGGCCAGCGAAGCCTGCCTCGACATCATGCCACCATTCGATCTGATCGCCTTCGCCCAGTTGCCAGCAGAGCAGAATCACGCGCCCTTCGCGAAGGCTTGGAAAATCTATCAGGCCGCGCGCGTAATCCTTGAGCTGAACGCCCAGCGTATCCAACTCACCCGTGCGCGTCGTCAGCTCGATTAGCAGCGCCACGTATTTTGAGCCCTCGGCCATCCCGCCGCCGCCCTGCTCCGCTCCTTCGGCGGCCTGTTTGGCCGCTTCCCTGTAGGCGAGCAGGCGACGGTGCGTGCGCCGTACCACTTCAAGGATATGGCGTACGGTCGGCAGCATGGCGTTAGCCTCTTCGATGCTGAAGATTTTCATAGAGGAGTTTTCAGTTTTCAGTTTTGAGTTTTCAGTAACAGCAGGTTGATACCAGGCTGAAAACTGAAAACTCAAAACTGAAAACTACTACTTAGTGCTCGTCCGTGATGCGTATAAATTCCGAGGGCGAGGCGAACTGCTCTTCGTCTTCGTCAAGGTCTGCCTCGATCACGACGCGGGCGGTCGTCTGGCTATAGCCGTCGCCGTGGTGGTGATGGTGGCCGTCTGGAGAGGACGCGACATCAGTCTGAATAAAAGCAGGCGGGTGCGTGCCCTCGTGCAGCTCGCGCTCGTCGTAGCGCACTCCGTGCGGAAACTCCTTGCGCACTTTATCAGCGATCTCGCCGAGGTCTATAAAGTAGTCGGCAACATCGATCAGCTTCGGCGCGGTGTTCGAGCGAAAGCCCGCGACCTCTACGCGACAGCCTTTGTAGGCGACGGCGTTGACGGCATAGACGAAATCCTCGTCGCCGGAAACCAGCACGGCGGTATCGTAGCGCCCGGCCAGCGAGAGCATATCGACGGCGATCTCGACATCAAGGTTGGCCTTGCGCGTGCCGTCGTAAAATGTTTTGAGCTCTTTCTGTATGACGCGAAATCCGTTGCGGCGCATCCAGAGCAGGAAACCCTGCTGGCGCTCCGCGCCCACGTCCACGCCCGTGTAGAAGAATGCTCTGAGCAATCGACCGTCGCCGAGCAGCACTCGCAACAGCTTATTGTAATCAATATCTATGTTGTGAAAACGCGCTGCGTGAAAAAGATTGTTTCCGTCAATGAATACTGCGACTCTGCCACGATGCCCGAACTGCCACGAAATATTGTTCGTCGGATCAAAGTTCATCTTGTAAGGGTTCTCCATAAAATTGTAAATATCTATAGGATAGGATGCCGCCGCAAGGTGGCTCTGGTCAAGTGCAAAGATGCTCTTTCAAGTTAAGTCTGCGGTGTTGCGTTGGCCGCGATGATTTTATTCGTGAGGGTGTCGAAATAGATTGTGAGCGCCGAGAGCCCATCTCCGATCACTATCTCCCAGGCCCTATGAAGTTCGAGCACGGACGGTTCACCGGCGCGCACCAGCGGATAGATGACCAACTCGCGCACGTTGATCTCATCAACCCCGGCGACCGTATAAGTCTGCTGGTTGCCGGATGTATTTGTGTAGGTGAAGGAGCGGCCTACAAGGTTTGTCGCAACCTGTTCCGCATTCAATCTTGGAGTGGGGCCGACGCGGGTTCGTTCCAGTTGTTCAACACCGGGGATGCATGTGCTGTTAATCTGTAGAATACGACGGTCGGGCGCGAAGCTGATCTCCAGTTGGCCGTAGCCGCCGCGCAGCGGATAACGAAATGGATGCTGCTCGTACTTTGCCTTTTTTGTGCCGTCGGCCAAATCCGTGCGCAGGACTAAAGAAAGCTGCTGTGGCTCAGCGCCGATCAGCGCGATTTGATCCGTGATAAAACGGCGCAACGCCTCGCGCGTCTCCTCTTCCGTCATGACTTGCGCTGCGCCCACCTTCGGCAGATAAAGCGGAGGGTTAAGCGGCGGGATACTCTTGAGCGTCGCCGTGATCGCTTGAAGCTCAGGCTGCGGCGCATTGCTGATGCCCTGCGAGCCCGTCAGATTGGCCCATGCCGTCAATGCTGTCTCGCGGCGCTCCGCACGATCCGTCAGCGTCGCGTAAACGGGCTCGCTTGAGCGTGGGCCAGCGGCGTCGGGTGGACGCGAGGCGGCGGCACACGCCGCTGTGTAAACGGCGAGGGCCAACAGCAGCGCAAAGCAGAGCACGCGCTCCGTTTTTTGTCGCACAATCCGGAGAGGCCAGGCCATAATTGCTCTAAGCTGTAATAATCCCTTACAAGAAAAATTTTGTGTATGTCGCCCGCGCGCTTTGATTATACAGGATCAGGTATTCTTATCAACGACAGGCTCTCTTTGAGATTACAAGGGCCGTCAAGGGGTCGTATAATCCTTTGACCGGAGACTTGGACATTGACGATCAACGATGATGAGAAGATGGCCTGGCTGGACGGGACGGAAGAGCTTCGCCCGGAGCCGCGCGGTTTTTCGCCGGAGCAGATGGTGCGCTGCGAGGAATGCCTGCGCGCTAATCCGCCGACGCGCGCCGTCTGTCTCTATTGCGCAGTGCCTCTTCCACTGACGGAAGCGAGCGCGCATTTGCGCCAACCCCTGCACAGAAAGCTGGAGAACTGGCAGCCGGGAGTCAATCTGATTTTGTTGCCGGACGGATTATCCGGCATCAGTGAAGAGAAAACGAAAGAGATGGCCGAGCTGCTGCGGCTTCAAACAAATGAGCTGCTGCGCATCGTTGAAGCAGGAGCGCCGCTGCCGGTTGCGCGTACGGCGACGCCGGATGATGCATCTTTGATCGAGAGCAGGCTGCGCGCTCTGGGCGCAAACGCCCTGATCGTTTCCGATCAGGAGCTTGCTTTAGAAGATGCTGCGCCGCAGCGTCTGCGCGCGCTTGAGCTTAACGAGGACGCGCTCGTCGCTCTTCCGGTGGGAAGCAGCGAGGGTTTGAGCATAGGCTGGACGGAAATCATTTTGCTCGTCGCCGGGCGGCTCTTCGAAAGACGTGTGGAGGTGGAAGAGCGTCGCGGTCGCGGCAGCGCCGAGAACGAGATCATAGAGGCGCGCGAGTTGAGCGCAGACGAGGCCGTCTTGGACATCTACGTGAAAGGGTTGGAAGGAAATTTTCGTATCGTCTCGAACAACTTCGACTTCTCCTGTCTGGGCGCGGAGAAAAAGCTCATCGCTGCGGAGAACTTTTCAAGACTGAGCGACCTGCTGCGTACGCGCGCGCAGCTGGCGATTTACGATGACCTTTACGCGCGTGTGCGGCATGCGCTCGGCCCTGTGTGGCCGCTCGAAGAAAATACGGGCTCGGGCGGACTGCGGCGCGCGCGGCCCGGTCGCGTCAACACGGAGACCGTGACACGCACCGGCAACGAAAAACAGTTCACGCGTTATTCGCGTCTTAAAGGTTATCTCAGGACAAAGCATTCCGAAGCATGAAGCCACACGTCGCGCAGAAACGATCACGGAAACCGCCATCGGAGCGCCGCCGTCGCGATGATGAGCCGCGCCGTCAGGAAAGGCCCAGGCCGCCGGACAAAAATCCTTTGCCTCAACCTGAGCAGAGCGTGAGCGAGCAGCGGCTCTACGGATTGACTCCCGTCGTCGAAGCTTTGCGCGCAGGCGCTCGCTCCGTCGAGCACATCATCATCGCGGAGGGCGCGCAGATACATCGCTTGCATGAGTTGCTGGACCTTGCGCGCAAACTGAATGTCCCTGTGCGACGCGCGGCGCGCGCGGAGTTCGCGCGCATTGTCGGCGAAGGAATCAATCATCAGGGAGTGATGGCGAGTGTTGCGGCGGCGCGCTATACGGACGCGGACGAACTTCTTGACGCTCTCAGTGCGCGCGTGGGCACAACTGATCCGCCGCTCGCCGTCGTCCTCGATGGTGTTGAAGACCCGCGCAATCTGGGTGCAATCATCAGGACTGTGGAATGTGCCGGAGCGCACGGCGTTTTTATTCCGGAGCGTCGCGCCGTCGGTCTCACGGAGACGGTGGCGAAGGCCGCCGCCGGAGCGCTGGAATACGTTAAGGTAGCCCGCGCCACGAATCTGGCGCGATTGGTGGAGGAACTGAAGAGGCGCAACATCTGGACTGTGGGCACGAGCGGCGAGGCGGAGATGGAATATACTGACTGGGATTACACGCAGCCCACGGCGCTGCTCTTCGGAGGCGAAGGCGAGGGCCTGCATCGTCTTGTGCGCGAGCGTTGCGATGTGCTGGTGCGGATTCCTTTGCAAGGCGCTACGGAATCGCTTAATGTCTCTGTCACCGCGGGCATCATTCTCTACGAAGCATTGCGCCAGCGCGCCGCCGCGCAGAAACATAGTCAAGAGGAGACGCCGCGCGCGCCAAACGTGGACGGATGAGTAGAAGCTTTCAACGGCGCGCACTCTACAGGCAAGGCTGATTCTCATTCTGAAAGAGAGGGGAAATATGTACTGCCCCAACTGTGCGACGAGTAATCTGGAAGGCGCAAGATTCTGCCGCTCCTGCGGCGCTGACATCAGCCTTGTGCCGCAGGCTCTGACGGGACATTTGCCCGAGAGTGTTGCGACCGAAGAAGAAGGGGATCGCGGGCGCAGGAGGCGCGGGCCGAGCATTGATAAAGCCATCAGGACTATCTTTATGGGACTGGGCTTTCTGGTCGTCGCCATCGCGCTCGGGTTTATGCCGATGGGCAGGGCCTGGTGGTTCTGGATGCTGATCCCTGCCTTCTCTATGCTCGGCGGCGGCGTGGCGGAGTATATGCGCTTTAAGCAGGCACAGCAGCAGCGCACATTGCCACGCGCCCCCGTACAGCAGCCCATGATGGGAGCAGCTACGCAGCCGCGCGCTGCCGAACTGCCTGGACGCAACACTGCGGAGATGGTCATGCAGCCGCCGAGCGTGACCGAAGGCACGACCAGACTTTTAGACGACGAAGCTCCGACGCGCCACATCGGAAGGGCAGGTACTGTGCCTTCGCGCAAAGGCGAGGCCGATTCGTAAACGGCTGACCGTATCGCCTTCGCAGCTTCGATGGAGTGTCTTCTTGCACGTGTGCGCGCTCTCGCTGTATAGTTTCCGAAAATAATTCAAATCATTTGACGACCAAATTTTATCTGCGAGGATTCCTTCAATGCCACAAAGACCAAAGATCGCCGACAACATGCTGGACCTGATCGGTTACACGCCCCTGGTTCGCCTTAATCGCATACCTTATCCGGATTCTGCCGAGATGATAGCCAAGCTCGAATCACAGAACCCCATGGATTCCGTCAAAGACCGCATCGGGTGGGCCATGATTGATGCCGCCGAACGCGAGGGCAGGATCAAAGCGGGCGAGACAGTGATCGTCGAGCCGACCTCAGGCAACACAGGTATCGCGCTCGCTTTCGCCGCCGCCATCAAGGGCTATCGTTTGATCGTTACGATGCCCGATACAGTCACGGTCGAGCGGCGCAGAGTGCTCACAGCGCTCGGCGCAGAAGTCGTGCTCACACCCGGCGCTGAAGGGATGAAGGGCTCTATCAAAAAGGCCGCAGACATTACAGAAGAGACGCCGAATAGCTGGACACCCGGCCAGTTCGATAATCCCGCGAACCCTGAGGTGCATCGCCGCACCACTGCGGAAGAAGTCTGGGATGATACGGACGGACGACTCGACGCGTTTGTCGCGGGCGTCGGCACGGGCGGCACGATTGCCGGTGTGGGCCAGGTCTTAAAGGAGCGCACGGATAAAAATGTGCTGGTCATCGCCGTCGAGCCATTGTCGTCGCCAGTGCTGTCGGGCGGCGACCCTGGGCCCAACAAGATTCAGGGCATCGGCGCGGGGTTTGTGCCGCGCAACTATGACCCGTCTGTGGTTGATCGTGTCGTGACGGTCGATTACGCGGACGCGCTCGGGATGGCGCGGCGTCTGGCGCGCGAGGAGGGAATATTTTGCGGCATCTCTTCGGGCGCAATCACCTGGGCGGCGCGCGAAGTCGCGCGGGAACTGGGCACGGGCAAACGCGTCGTCTCGATCATCTGCGATTTCGGCGAGCGTTATCTCTCGCACGAGCTTTTCGAGACAGCGTCCAGTTGAGCTTGAAACCATTCCCGGCTCTCACAAAATCTGACCGGGGCATTTAGCAGAGGCGATTATTGTGGCTCAAGAGAAATAAGAACCGAGCACAAGGATCGCCTCGTAATGTTTTTGCATGGAAGAAAAAAGTCTCACGCGCATCTGTGTTTCGATCTGCGAAGGCAGAGCCACTGAGTTGGCCCAAAGCGCTGCCGCGGCTGCCGAGTTGGCCGACCTCATTGAGTTGCGCCTTGATTGCCTGCCGGGCGTTGAATGCAACCTGGCCCTGCGCCAACTGGATGCTTTACAACTCGCCAGCCCATGTCCATTGATCCTGACGCTCAGGCCCGCAGAGCAGGGAGGACGGCGCGAGATAGACGCACTGAATCGTCTGGCCTTCTGGGTCGAAAATTTTCTGTACAACGACGAGTACAGTGGTTTCGCTGATATTGAGTGCGACCTGTTGCTACTGATTCATCAAAGCGAAGATGAGCGCTGGAAAAAGCTGGACTGGGAACGTGTCATCTGCTCGCATCATGATTTCGCAGGAATGCCCTCAGAGCTTGATAAGATTTATGAGCGCATGGCGGCCACGCCCGCACATGTCTTAAAGATCGCTGTCAGCGCCGCTGATGTCACAGATTGTATTCCAGTCTTTCAACTGCTGGATCGCGCAAGCGATGAGGGGCGCGCGGTGGTCGCCATCGCGATGGGCGAGGCCGGAATAGCGACGCGCATTCTTGGGCCATCGCGCGGCGCATTTATGACCTACAGCTCGCTCGATTCGTCCAGCGCGGTCGCGCCGGGCCAGTTAAGCGCCGCCGCGCTCACAGACCTTTATCGTATTCGCGAGCTTAACCGCCAGACGCAGATCATGGGGCTCATGGGCTCGCCCACGACACATTCCATCTCTCCGCAGATACACAACGCAGCTTTCGCCGCACAAGATTTGAACGCCGTCTATATTCCGTTCGAGGTGCGAGAGGCGAAAGATTTTATACGGCGTATGGTTGATCCGCGCACGCGCGAAGTGGACTGGCCGTTGCGGGGGTTAAGCGTCACAGCCCCGCACAAAAGCGCTTGCCTTGAACTGCTGGACGAGCTTGCGCCGCCTGCGCGCGAGATCGGCGCGGTCAATACCATCCTGATCGAAGATGATAGATTGATCGGCTACAACACGGACGCAGAGGCTTTTCTTTCGCCGCTGCGACGGAGAGCAATCATGCTCGTTGGCGCGCGTTGCGCACTTCTGGGTGCTGGCGGCGCGGCGCGCTCTGTCCTCTGGGCGCTCGAAAGGGAGGGCGCGGACGTGACGGTGTTTGCGCGGGACATGTCCAAGGCAAATCATCTTGCAGAGAAATTCGGCGCGCGCGCCGCTGGCGTCTCTGATGCGCGCTTTAAGAATTTCGACCTGGTGATAAACGCGACGCCGCTAGGGACACGCGGCTATCTTGAGAGAGAGACGCCTGCCGTTTCGAGCCAGCTTCAGGGCGCGCGACTGGTTTACGATCTCGTCTACAATCCTTCCTCAACGCGATTGATGCGCGAGGCGGCAGAGGCCGGAGTGGAAAGCATCGGCGGCCTTGAGATGCTGCTGGCGCAGGCCGCCGAGCAGTTCAGATTATGGATGGGCCATGATGCGCCGCTCAGGGTGATGCGAGAGGCTGCGGAGCGCGCGCTTGATTCAACGCCTGCGACTTCTGTGTGATATGCACGACGAGCGTTATAGTCGACAGATTCTGTTCGATGGAATCGGCGAGGCCGGACAGCTTCGCCTGAGGGGTGCGCGTGCGTGCGTGATCGGCTGCGGCGCGCTCGGGACGGCGCAAACGGAGGCGCTTGCGCGCGCAGGCGTCGGGCGCTTGCGCATCGTTGATAGGGATTTCGTCGAGGCCTCAAATCTACAGCGTCAGACGATGTTCACCGAAGCAGATGCGCGCGAGCGTCTGCCGAAAGCGGTGGCCTGCTCCAGACATCTCGCGGAGATCAACTCTGAGGTCGAAACCGAGGCAGAGGTCGTCGATGTCAATCAATCGAACGTCGAGCGCTTGATTAAAGATGCGGACGTGGTGCTGGACGGCACGGACAACTTCGCGACGCGCTATCTAATCAACGACGCCTGCGTCAAGCACAACATCAGTTGGGTGTATGGCGCGGCGGTCGGCTCTTACGGGGTGACGATGACAGTGCGCCCTCACAAGAGCCCATGCCTGCGCTGCATTTTCGAGGAAGCGCCTCCGGCTGGCAGCGCGCCGACGTGCGATACCGCAGGGGTCATCATGCCGATCATCTCAATGGTCGCCGCCGTGCAGGTCACAGAAGCTTTGAAGCTCTTAACCGGACAGACAATGGCGCTGCATAATTCGCTGATGCAGTTTGACGTGTGGAGTAATGAGTGGCGACGCATCGCGCTCGGCGCACCGTCTGCGGATTGTCCTGCGTGTGGGCTCTCGAGCTTTGAGATGCTGGAAGCAGAGGCGGGCGATTACGCTGCCGTTTTGTGCGGGCGAGATGCCGTGCAGATTTCACCCGCGCGCCCCGTGAGAGTCGACCTCAAGGCACTGGCCGAGCGTCTGCGTGCCTCCGGCGAGGTGATGGTCAATCCGTATCTGCTGCGCTTTCAGGCAGGGGATTATGAGTTGACTGTTTTTCAGGATGCGCGCTCGATCATACGCGGCACGTCTGATGTCGGAACTGCGCGCACGCTCTATGCCAGGTATGTCGGCACTTAAGAGAGATTCCGAACTTCAACGCAAGTCCACAGTGGAGCGCCACAGCAGTTTCCTCCCGCAAGCTCTTTCAGGTTATCATTCCTGTTGGTCAGCATTTGAAAAGAGGAATCATCCGGCGCTCGGCAAACCTTTATCAAGGGACGAGCGTATAAGTTAAAGGGAAAGGATCGGACAAGACCGCAAAGGTTTTTCGACATCGCCACGGTGGTAATCACCTCGCATCAGTGTAGCTTCAAGACGAGCAATAACTCTTATCAACCAAAACAACAGACGAACCCATTAATGCTCAACAAAACTTTTACGACCCACATCGCCAAATCCATCACTGTTATAGTCAGCCTCTTAATCTTTGCCGGAGCAACCCGCGCGGGCGAGCCCATCCTGTGGGCGCTCAACAGCCGCGCAGAGCTTTTGAAGGGTGAAGCGCGCGGCGTCTCCGTCACGGACACGGGCGCGTTGATGCTCGCGCCGCGTTTCTCGCAGCTCTTCAATACGGAACAGGCTTATATCTGGTCGAGCGCGGTCGATCAGGCGGGCAATGTTTATCTGGGCACGGGGCACGACGGGCGGCTCTTTCGCGTTGCGCCGGACGGAAGCGGCGCGCTGCTCTATGATGCGCCCGAGCTGGATGTCACGGCGCTTGCCATAGGGCGCGACGGCGCGCTTTACGCGGGCACATCGCCGGATGGAAAAGTCTATCGCGTCGGCGCGGATGGGCGCGCGGAAGAGTATTTCGATCCGCCGGACAAATATATCTGGTCGCTCGCGGTGATGTCGGACGGCGCGCTCGCCGTCGGCACGGGCGATAACGGTAAGCTCTATCGCGTGCGCGCCGCTGGCTCTAAAGCGGAAAGCTCTCTGCTGATAGACACCAACGAGACGCATGTCATCTCTTTGACCGTTGACGGGCAGGGAAATCTGATCGCCGGAACAGACCCCGGCGGGCTGGTGCTGCGCGTCTCGCCGGACGGCAAAGCCTTCGCCCTCTTCGATTCGCCTTTGCGCGAGATACATGCGCTCGCCGCCGGAAGCGACGGCTCGATCTATGCGCTGGCCTTAAGTGAAGCGGCCTCTACGGCCAGACCCGCCGGGCCAGCCGCGCCAACGCCGCAGTCAACTGAGTCTTCCGGAGGGACAGGCACGGCGACAGTGACTTTTACGGCGATTGACGAATCGGGCACGACCACTCAAGGACAAGCGACGCGCAGCCGCAATGATTTAAATAATGCGCGCAGCGCTGTCTTTCGCATACTGGCGGACGGCGGAACTGATGTGCTTTGGAGTTCGCCTTCGGTCACTGCCTTTGCCCTCGCGCCCGCGCCGCAGGGCGGAAGCGTTCTCATTGGCACAGCCGACAAGGGGCGCATCTATTCGGTGACGGACGATGGGCGCGATACTCTCCTTCTGCAATCGACCGAAGGTCAAATCTCTTCGTTCGTCGTGCGCGGGCGCGAAGTGTTCGCCGCCTCAAGCAATCAGGGAAAGCTCTTTCGCTTCGGATCGGACTTGATGACGGAAGGCAATTACGAATCGCCCGTGCGTGATGCCAAGCTGGTCGCCTCCTGGGGACGCATCTGGTGGCGCGGGCGCGGGGCTGTCGAGTTGCAGACGCGCTCCGGCAACGGCGAGCGCCCGGACGCGACCTGGAGCGAATGGAGCGTGCCCTATCGTGATCCTGTGGGCGCTCAGATCATGAGCCCGCGCGCAAGATTTATACAGTGGCGGGCGGTGCTTCGCGCTCCAGCCGGAGGCAGCGCCGACGCGCGCATGGAAGATGTCAGCATAGCCTATCTGCCGCGCAACGTTGCGCCAGAGGTGCTCTCTATCTCGGCGCTCCCCATCGGCGTCGGTCTTCAGTCGATGGTGCAGATACCCGTTGACCCGAACGTCGAATCTTCGGGCCTTGACCCATCGCTGTTCGGCGCGACGGCGCAGGTTCAGCCACGCCGTCTCTATCAACGCGGCGCGCGCGCCCTGCAATGGCAGGCCGAAGACCGCAACGGCGATACGCTGGAGTACGCCATCTATTATCGCTCTTTAAATGAGAGCGCGTTCCGCTTATTAAAAGATAAGCTGCGCGATAACTTTTATACGGTGGACGGCGCGACGCTCGCCGACGGTCGCTATGTCTTTAAAGTCGTCGCTAGCGACGCGCCAGACAATCCATCCGGCCAGGCGCTCTCGGGAGAGCGTGTCAGCGAGCCCTTGGATATAGACAACACGCCGCCCAGCGTACGCACCGTCGGCGAGGCACAGACAATGGGAGAGCGCGCACGCGTGACGGTTGACGTGGACGATACGGCGGGCATGATTAAGCGCGCGGACTTGAGCGTGGACGGCGCTCCGTGGCGCGCTGTCTTTCCGGACGACGGGATCGCCGACAGCGCGCGCGAACGTTATACGCTCGATGTGCCGCTCACGGGCGCGGGCGAGCACGTGATCTCGCTAAGAGCCTTTGATACCAGCGGTAATGTTGGCACAACAAGGGTTATTGTTCGCCGCTAGAGGCAGCCAAAGGGGTCTTATCGTGCATCTTATGACGTGTATCTTTGTGGTGCACGATACGGTGCGAGATGCGTCTGAAAGCGTGCGTCCCCCGTATATTATTGATAAAGTATTGACCGTAAAAACGGGCCGGGAGCAGAGAATCACTTGTGGCACTGATCTTGCTCCCATTTGAGACCGGCGCGTCTCTTCTCTCCCTCCCATGCGCGCTCATGTGAAGTAAAGGCATGAGGAGGACACACGTAATCATGAAGAACCTGAAGCGAATGTTAATGACGGCCATGATGCTATGCATCGTGCCGCTCGGCGCGTTCGCGCAAAACGATCAGAAACCGCCACCGCCGAAGCCCGATCCGCCCAAGATCGTTCCAGCGCCCAAGCCTCCGCCCAACAACAATGGAGGTCAGGAAAAAAAAGGCGACAGAAGGGGAAGACCCTGAGGCGCTTGCACAAAAAATTTTCGATCAGCCTTCCTTTTATGCTGATCGACACTTCATGAAACCCGCCCCCATGTTGGATGTGCGGGTTTCATCGCTTTTATGAGGTGATACATCATGGCTCTTTATCGAAGATATTTATTGCTCAATCGAAGATATTTATTCCCGGCGTTGCTCATCGGTTTAGTAAGCGTTCTTTTGCTCGCGGGCGGGATGTTTAATCGCGCAGACGCACAGGGGCGCACAGAGCAAATTATACAGGCGCGCGCCCAAAGTGTGACGGGGGATAGATTCTCGGTCTATACGACGACGCCGCGCGGCGTGCGTATCTTTGCCGTCAGACAACCAAGCGGCGAGATGCTGCGTGCCATCGACGACGGCCTCGCGGAGCTTTTCAGTATCGCGCGTCGACGTGGATACCGCGCGCGTCTGGATCATACGGCTTACACGGTTTACATTGCTCGCCCGGATCGTGTGCGTGATAGCAGCGGCGGTTACTCGCCAGACGTGGCTGTGCGGGCCGGTCAGTACGCCGGCGGCGTTTACGACCAGGGTGGCTTTATCTACGCCGCTGGAATGGTTCTGGAATTCAACCACTGCGTCTTCGTCATCGCGGAACATGAAAGAGACCTGCGCCGCGTCTCAGACGTTGTGCGTTACGAGGGAGAGCATCTGGTTCTTTATCATAACGACCGCGGTCTCTATCAACGAACCGCAGACCATAGTCGCGGCGGTGGCCACCCCATTCTTCAATAAGGGGTATGGAAAATTTTTTGTTGGCTGTGCGCTCGCCGTAACCTCGGCGGGCGCACTTTTTTTATTGAGGGGCCACGTCAAACGTGAAACGTATTGACGACCGACTCTAATCCTGTTTGTTTCCCGCCCTTGAATGTTTATCTTAAAACTTCCCGCTTGTAGCAAATCGTCCGAAGATACGCGTCGGATATTCTTATTGAATCAACGTAAAAGACGAGAAAAACTTTTCAACCTCTTTATCTGATTGAGCCGACTTCGGGCCAGATGAGCCAATAATAAAGAGACTTCGTCCTACTTTGTAAACTCTAATGGTAGTGCTACAAGGGCCGCTTACTTTCTTGTAAGGGCCGCAAGCTGCCTGGTATTCGTGTCCGGCATTCCCATTAAGAGAAATGTTCGTTCGAGTGAATGGCATTGAGCTTGTCTTCCCATCCTGTTCCTTCATTTCAAAGAAAACTCTATGGATGATGTAGAATAACGCATCCAGGTGTCCGGCCTTAACCAGCGGCTCTGGAAAATCGCCCCATCTTTGTACGAAGAAACCTGCCTCCCCCAAGCTTAGTGCGTATGAGGTTGTGGGAACTTTCATCGAGGCTATTTCCAGTTCCGCTGCTTTCTCTTTGGGAGCACCGGGCATCAGGACTATAAAGCCTCCCGTCGCCGGTGCAACTTTAGTCCACGATGGAGATTCCATTCTCTGACTGTCCGGTTCTTTCCGTTGCTCCTGAGCGCACGCAAAGGAAGCCGAAGAAACAAAGCATACCAGGCAGGAGAGACACATGAGAAAAGAGCGCATGATAGTTTTCCCTGAATACGCGATTGGATAGCTGATGTAAAAATCCTCTGAACTTTCATTTATAACGCTTCTACATTGTGCGTAGAATAACGTGAGCGGCGGCTAATAAACCAACAGAGCGTGAGGATAACAAACTTCTGAATCTGTAGCGTCGTGAGTTTCGCCAGCGGCGCGGCGACCAGAGGAGTAAGCAGCAGTGTTGCCGCGATCCATTTCCAACCCGGAGCGCGGTCGCGCAGTAACACCGTTAAGGGGATAATCAGGATAATGCAATCGTAACTCGCCGTATGAATACTGAAGATCGGCACAAGGCCGATAACGGCGGCCATGTAATTCGGTTGTCGGCGCAGCAGGTAAGTTAAGCCGATGCCCGTGAGCAACACAAAGACGCGCGCCCTGATGCCCCAGGCGGCGAGCTGTGAGCTAAAGTCTACGTACTGGTAAAACTGCAACCGATAAGCGCCGGAACTTGTCTGCCTGGCATAGTCCAGCAATGTCCTTAGATAATCTACGTACAACTGCCAGCCCGCCAGGAGCGAGAGCAGGACAAGGGCCGCGCATCCTAAACTAAGATAAAAGAGCGCGCGCCATCTTTGCGTAAACAGCAGCGCGCAGACGGGCAAAAGCAGCATCGGCGGTTTAAAGATGCAGAGGGCAAGCGCGAGCCCCGCTACGGCGTCGGACTTACGCTCAATGCCGACGACAAACCCTGCCAGGCTGAGACACGCCAGCGCGCTCAGTTGTCCGTCGAGGATCGTATGTAAAAACGGTGGATAGAGCAGCGCGGGCGCGGCGTACCACGGAAAACGTATATGCGGCAGATACTCGCGCCACAAAAGCCACAGCGCAACCAGATAAAGCGCGGCGGAGATGAGCATCAAAGCCGCATACGCCCAGACGTAAGGCAAGCGCGAGAGCAACGCGAACAAAGAGAGAAACGGCGGCGGATAAAGAAAGGGCAGCTCATGATCCGTCGGCATAGTGGGCCGCAGGCTATGCAAAGCCCGCTGCAAAGTTGCCCTGTCATAAGGATTGCCACCGCTTCGATAAAGCGTGCCGCCCGCGTAGAAGGCCGCGAAGTCCCCTCCGATACGTGTATCGCCCGCCCGCGCCGCCTGCCACAACCGCGCACTGTAAACAACCATCAGCACAGCAAGCAGACAAAGGGCCACGCCCCCTAAGAGCGCAGCCAAATCGAAATCGGATGCTGTGGTGTTTGAGACTCGCGTTGGCCCAACACTCCTTTGCCTCAACTCAGTATCTCACAGCAAAATATTTTGGCGAACATTTTCCGCTTTACCAAGTAAATGTAATTTGAAGATGGTAGACCGAGAAAATAAGGAAAAAGAAAAGGCCACTTATTACAGTGACCTCAACTTATTGATTTACTTGATGCCCGCTAATGGATTCGAACCATTGACCCCTCGCGTGTGAAGCGAGTGCTCTACCACTGAGCCAAGCGGGCATTTTCTGTTTTTGAGTCGAGCGAAAAACAGCCTAGCAAAGCGCGGGCAGGAGGGTCAAGTGAGCTTTCGTCTCACATGACCACACTCTCTGCACGCGCTTTACGCTGAAGCTTGCCTTTAGCTCATGGGCGGGTCGGTCGCCGTCGCGGGCTGATCCGGGTTCTCGCGTATGGTGCTCAAACTCGGGTCGAAATAGAAATGGCGTTTGCCGGTCGCGCCGATGCCTTCGGAGGATTGCGGGTCGGCGTTGATGGTGAAGGTCGCCGGTTGGCCGCTCGACTTCGGCACGACCTTCATCGTAAAGACGTAACCGCTCACCACCGGGGCAT
>Ga0190273_10000335_pt1 | contig 19484 bp, 22 predicted proteins | sample Popmic504IS_FD_134513 | JGI IMG/M metagenome (GOLD analysis project Ga0190273, IMG submission 134513) | Populus adjacent soil microbial communities from riparian zone of Shoshone River, Wyoming, USA - 504 IS | ecosystem: Environmental > Terrestrial > Soil > Riparian zone > Trees stand | place... | reverse complement strand
GGCGGCGAGGGCGGCGATCGCGATCCCCTCGATCAGCTGGTGGGGGTTGCGCTGCATCAGCTCGCGGTCCTTGAAGGCGCCGGGCTCGGACTCGTCGGCGTTGCAGCAGAGGTACTTGGCCATGTCGCCGCGGGGCAGGAAGGAGGCCTTTTTGCCCATCGCGAAGCCGGCCCCGCCGCGGCCCCGCAGCCCCGAGTCTTCGAGCTCCTTGAGGACTTCGTCCTGCTCCATCTCCTTGTAAGCGCGCTCGAGCGTGGCGTAGCCGCCGGCCAGGCGCTTGTAGCCCTCGAGGGTGCGCAGCGCCGGGTCCTCGGCGTGCTCGAGCAGGACGCGCTTCTCCAGCCGGTGGGGCATCAGGCGTCCCCCGCCAGCCCGCGCTTCGCCAGCGCCTTCTCCGGCAGCACCTCGCCGCCGGCGCGCAGCTGCTCGATCGCGGTCCCAGCCTCGGCCGCTTCCAGCGGTCCGTAGTAGCGCTGGTCGATCGAGGCCATCGGCGCGATGTCGCAGGCGCCGAGGCACTCGAAGCCGGTGACCCAGAAGTCCTCGTCGCCCTCGGCTGCCGCCTCGAAGGCATCGAGCAGGCGGTCGCCGCCGCGCATCCAGCAGCTGATGTTGGTGCAGACCTCGATCCGGTGCGAGCCGACCGGCTTGGTGTGGAGGAGGTCGTAGAAGCTCGCCACCGACTCCAGGTAGGCCGGCGTCACCTTCATCACCGCGGCGGCCTGGCGGATCCCCTCCGGCGTGCACCAGCCGTAGCGCTCCTGCACCGCCCACAGCGCCGGGATCGAGGCCGAGCGCCGGTCCGGGTAGCGCCCCATCAAGGTCTCGATCCGCTCCTGCAACTCGGGCGGGCAGTCGACCTCATGAAGCTCAGGTATCTCTTGAGACGAGCGGTCCGGTGCTCGACCCTCGCGCACAGCTGGATCGACGGGAAGGTTCGGGTTGAAGGCGCCGGCGCCGTCGACGGGGCTCATCGGTCGACACCTCCGAGGATCGGGTCGAGCATCCCCAGCGAGGCGATCATGTCGGCGACGTAGCCGCCGACCGCCATGTCGCGGAAGGCCTGCAGGTTGACGAAGGAGGAGTCGCGGTAGTGGACGCGCGCCGGCTTCGCCGAGCCGTCGGCGACGACGAAGCAGCCGAGCTCGCCGCGCGGTCCCTCGATCGAGTAGTAGACCTCGCCCGGCGCCACCCGGTAGCCCTCGGTGACGAGCTTGAAGTGGTGGATCAGCGACTCCATCGAGGTCGAGAGCTCCGAGCGCGGCGGCAGCACGTACTTGCGGTCGTCGGCGATGTAGGGGCCCTCGGGGAGGGCGTCGAGGCACTGGGCGACGATCCGCGAGGACTCGACCATCTCCGCCACCCGCACCCGGTAGCGGTCGTAGTTGTCGCCGACCGTCCCGACCGGGATCTTGAAGTCAACTTCGGGATAGGCGAGGTAGTCGAAGGCTTTGCGCAGGTCCCAGGGGTCGCCGGCGGCGCGCAGCAGCGGTCCGGTCACGCCCATCTCCAGCAGCCGCTCGCGGCTGACGATCCCGGTCCCTTTGGTGCGGGAGAGGAAGACCTCGTTGCGGTCGAGCAGGTCTTCGTACTGGCCGACCCGGATCGGCATTTCCTCGGCGAAGGCGCGGCACTTCGCCTCCCAGCCGACGGGGATGTCCTCGATCACGCCGCCGACCTGGAAGTAGCGCGTGTGCATGCGCTGCCCGGTCGCCATCTCGAAGAGGTCGAGGATCTTGTCGCGCTCGCGGAAGCAGTACCAGAGCATCGAGATCGCGCCGAGGTCGAGCGCGGTGGTGCCGAGCCAGACTAGGTGCGAGTGGATGCGGTTGAGCTCGAGGAAGATCGTCCGCAGGTACTTGGCGCGGGGCGGGATCTCGAGGTCGATCAGCCGCTCGACCGCGCCGCAGAAGGCCTCCATTTGGAAGAAGTAGGAGACGTAGTCCATGCGCTCGACGAAGGGGATGACCTTCCAGTAGCTCTTGTCCTCGCAAGACTTTTCGATCCCGGTGTGGACGTAGCCGATGACCGGCCGCAGCTCCCGCACCATCTCGCCTTCGAGGTCGACGACGAGGCGCAGGACGCCGTGGGTCGCCGGGTGGTGCGGCCCGATGTTGATCGTCATCAGCTCGCGCGTGCGGTCCTCCAACACCTCGGTCGCCTCAGTCAAAGCGGGCCTCCGAGTAGGTGAAGGTCACAGGCTCGCCACCAACTGGAAAGTCCCTGCGCTGCGGCCACCCCACGTAGTCGTCGGGCATCAGGATCCGCGTCAGGTTCGGGTGGCCGCGGAAGACGATGCCGAAGAAGTCGAACACTTCTCGCTCCTGGGCGTTGGCGGTGGGAAAGAGCTCGACGCAGGAGTCGATCTCGGGGAGGTCCTCGCCGGGATCGGCCAGCATCGCTTTGACCCGGACCCGCTCGACCCGGTTGCGGTTGATCAGCTCGTAGTGGACGGCGAAGCGCGGCTCGTTCGGCAGGTAGTCGGCCGCGTGGAGGCTCGAGAGGAAGTCGTAGCGCTGGCCGGGCTGCTCCTTCAGCCAGCGCAACACCTCGAGCACCCGCTCGGGGTCGACGATCAGGGCCGCTTGGGCGCGGTCGAAGGAGGTGGCGAGCACGGCGCCGGGGCAGTCGCGATCGATTTCCCCCCGGATCAGCTCGAGTCCGGGGGCGTCAGGCAAGGGAGGGCTCCCCGGTCTCTTCCCGCACCCGTTCGACCGAGCGGCGCGCTTGCTCGTAGGCCCGGGCCGCCTCCGGGCTCGGTTCGCTGCGGGGGCCGCCGCGCGCCCACTCCTCGGTGCCGTAGGCCTCGTAGCGCCGCCGCCAGCTCTGGTCGGGGCTGCCCATGATCTTCCGCTGGAGCTTGGTGAAGCCGTAGAGGACCGCCTCCGGGCGCGGCGGGCAGCCCGGCACGTAGATGTCGACCGGCATGAACTTGTCGGCGCCCTGGACGACGGCGTAGTTGGCGAACATCCCCGCCGAGGAGGAGCAGGCGCCCATCGCCATCACCCACTTCGGCTCCAGCATCTGGTCGTAGAGACGGCGGACGACCGGCGCCATTTTGATGCTGACCCGGCCCGAGAGGATGATCAGGTCGGCCTGACGCGGCGAGGCCCGCAGCGCCTCGGCGCCGAAGCGGGCGAGGTCGTAGCGGGCGGTGACGATCGAGATCGGCGCCTCGATCGCGCAGCAGGCGAGGCCGAAGGTGAGCGGGAAGATCGAGTTGGCGCGAGCCCAGTTCTGGACTTTCTCGAAGGTGGTGGTGACGACCCGTTCTTCGACGTAGCGCTCGAGGTCCTCGCCTTCGAGGTCGCCGCGGAGCAGGTCGCGGGACTCCAGTTGCTTCTCGCGCAGGGTGCGGCGCTTTATCTCCAATCCAGGGCCCCCTTCCGCCAGACGTAGATGAAGGCGACGAGGAGCAGGACGACGAAGGTGATCAGCTCGCCGAGGACAAGGACGCTGTCGGCGTCCTTGAGGATGACCCCAATCGGGTAGAGGAAGACGACCTCGATGTCGAAGAGGATGAAGAGCATCGCGACGAGGTAGAAGGTGACGCCGAACTTCAGCCCCTTCGTCGGCTCGACCGGGATCCCGGACTCGTAAGGCTCGCCCTGGCGCCGCAAGGCCGCCGTCCGCTTCGTCGGCTTCTTCGGCCCGACCAGGTGGTTGACCAAGGCGAAGATGCCGCCGACCGTAAGGCCGAGGAAGGCGAAGACGAGGATCGGGAGGTAGGTCTTGAGCACGGGGAGGTGGGGTAGTCGCGGCGTCTGCGCTCACGGGTGACAGATTCCCGGTTCGAGCCGCCGTAGCCGCTGTTATACACCGACATTGTGACAACTTGCTACATAGTGCTTTTCCGCATCAGCAAGCCGAATCCCGACCCTTCCGGGAGGATTTAGAAGGTGATCGGGCTGCACATCGCCGTCGGCATCCTGCTGATCGCGCTAAATGCGGCCGCGGGCATCGTTGGCGGCCTCGCCTGGTACCGCAACCGTCCCTCGATCAACTTCTGGTACCTGCTCCGCGCCGCCCAGGTCTCGGTCTTCGTCCAGGCCCTCCTCGGCGGCCTCCTCGTCGTCACCGGCCATGAGCAGGAGGACGGCCTCCACTACCTCTACGGCATCCTCCCCCTCGTCGTCTCCTTCATCGCCGAGGGCGCCCGCGCCGACGCCGCCCAACGCGAGGTCGGCGACCTCGACTACGAGTCGATCCCCCAGGCCGAGCAGGAATCCCTGGCCCTGGCCATCGTCCGCCGCGAGATGGGGATCATGGCCGTCAGCTGCGGCGTCATCTTCTTCCTCGGGCTACGCGCGGCCGGAACCAGCGGGCTTTAGGTCCGGAAAAGGGGAAGAGGTTTCCCCGGTCAACTCCTTGGGACCGGTATGCCTGTCGTTTCTCGACCATCGGATACCATATGGCCTGTGGCGCGCACGCAAACGCTCGTCCAGCTAACCGAGGAGCTCCTGCGGCGGCTCGACGAGCGAGCTGCTCGGGAGGGCCGCTCGCGCTCGGCCCTGATTCGCGATGCGATCGAGGCTTATCTCTACGACGAGGAGAAGGCGAGGATCGACCAGGAAATAGTCGAGGGATATAAACGGATCCCCACGACCGATGAGGAGATGGAAATCGCTGAGGCAAACGCCAGAGAAGCGGTTGAAGAAGAGCCATGGTGAGGCGCGGCGACATCTGCTGGATCGAGCAGGTCGATGAAAAGAGACGCCCCGCTCTGGTGCTAACGCGTGAAACGGCAATTCCGGTTATGGGTCAGGTCGTTGTCGCTTTTCTGACGACGACGATTCGGGACATTCCGATCGAGGTTCGGCTTGACCCCGACGATGGCGTCCCCTGCGAATGCGTCGTCAACTTCGACAACCTCAAAACCGTGCCGAGGGCCCGCCTCAGCGAGCCGATCACGACCCTCTCCGGCCCGCGCATGCACGAGGTCTGCAGGGCTCTCGCAATCGCCACCGGCTGCGACTGACCTGCCGACTCAGTCCAATGGCCGGTACTCGCCCGCGTGAAAGACCAGCGGGTCGCCTTCGCGCCAGTCGAGCGCCCTCACTTCGCCGGTGACGATCACGTGGTCGCCGGCGGAGATGACATCGCGGAGGTCGCAGGCGATCCAGATCAAGGCGTCGTCGATGGCGGGGATGGCGTCGCGGTTGCTCCAAGCGATGCCGGACCACTTCTCGGCGACGGGGGCCTTGGTGGCGAAGGCGCGGGCGATCGGCTCCTGGCCGGCGTGGAGGACGCTGATGCCGAAGCAGTCGGCGGCCTGGACGGCGAGCAGGGTGCGGGAGCCGCGGTCGAGGCAGGCCAGCATCATCATCGGCTCGATGGAGAGGGAGGAGACGGCGTTGGCGGTCGCTCCGGCCGGTCCGTTGGGCCCGTTGGCGCTGACGATCGTGACCCCGGTCGGGAGCCCTGCCATGGCGGCGCGGAAGCGGGCTGGGTCGGGCGGCGGCATCGTCACGGAGCGGGATCGGCGCTAGACAATATGATGCCCGCCGCATGCGTTCCGCTCTGCTCATCGCGACCCTCGTCGCCGCCGCCCTCGGGCTCTCGGCCTGCGGCTTCGGCTCCGAAGGCATCTCCGTCTCCGAGGACGACCCCAACCACGCCGGCGCCGAGCTCTTCGCCACCCACTGCTCCGGCTGCCACACGATGAGCGCCGCAGGCACGCAGGGCAGCGGCAACCGCGGCGAGCGCACCCAGGGGCCGAACCTGAACCAGCGCACCGAGACCTATGACGATGCCCTCTTCGCGATCCAGAACGGCGGCTTCTCGGGGGCGATCATGCCCCAGAACATTGTCGTCGGTGACGAAGCCAAGGCGGTCGCGAAATTCGTCGCCAAATACGCCGGCGAAGACGCGGAAGAGTCGCCGCGGCCCGGCGAGTCGACCTCTCCCTAGCGAAGGCCGCCCATGTTGGACCTGAAAGCGATCCGCTCCGATCCCGAGCGGATCAAACAGGCATTGGCGCGGCGGGGCGCGGCCGAGCAGGTCGACGAAGTGCTGGCCCTGGACGCCCGGCGGCGCCAGCTCCTGCCTGAGGTGGAGAACGCCCAGGCCGAGCGCAAGACGCTCTCGAAGCAGATCGGCGAGAAAAAACAGGCCGGGGAGGAGGCCGAGGCCGAGCATCTGATGGCGACCGTGGCGGGGCTGAAGGAGCGCATCGAGGCCGCCAAAGAGGAGCTCGAGCAGGTCGAGGCCAAGCTCGGCGAGCTGGCCCGCACCCTGCCCAACATCCCCGACCCCGACGCTCCCGAAGGGATGACCGAGGAGGACGCCGTCGTCATCCGCGAGGTCGGCGAGCGCCCCGACTTCGACTTCGAGCCCCGCGACCACCTCGAGATCGGCACCGACCTGGGGCTGATCGAGATGGAGAAGGCCGCCCAGCTCTCCGGCTCGCGCTTCGCCTACCTGAAGGGCGACGTGGTCCTGCTCGAGCTGGCGCTGGTCCGCTTCGCGATCGAGCTGGTCCGCGGCGAGGGTCACGAGCCGGTCGTGCCGCCGGTACTGGTTCGGGAAGAGGCGCTGGAGGGGACCGGTTTCCTCCCCGGCGACCGCGACCAGATCTACGAAGTCCCCAAGGACGAGCTCTTCCTGACCGGCACCTCCGAGGTCGCCCTCGCCGGCCTCCACGCCGACGAGATCCTCGACGCCGCCGGCCTCCCGCTGCGCTACTGCGCCTTCTCGACCTGCTTTCGCCGCGAGGCCGGCGCCGCCGGCCGCGACACCCGCGGCATCTTCCGCGTCCACCAGTTCGACAAGGTGGAGATGTTCTCGTTCGTCGAGCCTGGCGCCTCGGGCGAGGAGCACGAGCGGCTGCTCGCGATCGAGGAGCGCATCCTCGGCGAGCTGGAGATCCCCTACCGTGTCGTCAACGTCGCCGTCGGCGATCTTGGCGCCCCGGCCGCGAAGAAGTACGACTGCGAGGCCTGGATCCCGAGCCAGGACCGCTTCCGCGAGCTCACCTCCTGCTCGAACACGACCGACTACCAGGCCCGCCGGCTCGGCGCCCGCTATCGCCCGCAGGAGGGCGCGGCGCCCGAGGTCGTGCACACGCTCAACGGCACCGCCTGCGCCGTCGGCCGCACGATCATCGCCCTGATCGAGAACCGGCAGGAGAGCGACGGAAGTTTCACGCTACCTAAAACTTTGCATCGGTACGGCGCGCCTGAGAGAATCGCGCCCGCATGAGCACTGCAGGAGTGCGAGAGGCGAAACGGGTCGTTCTCTGCGATGACCACGAGATCGTCCGCGACGCAATCAAAGCCCGGATGGCCAACTCGAACGTGGTCGAGATCGTCGGCGAGGCGAGCAACGGCCGCGACGTGGTCAACGTCGTCAAGGAGCTGGAGCCGGACGTCCTCATCATCGACGTCGAGATGCCCAAGCGCGACGGCATCGAGGCGTCCAAGGAGGTCCTCAAAGTCCGGCCGCGGACCAAGATCATCATCTTCACCGCCCATGCCCAGCCGGACCTGCTGGCGCTGGCCCTTCGCGCCGGCGCCTCGGGCTACGTGCTGAAGTCGGCGCCGGCCGAGGACATCGCCAAAGCGGTGAAGGCGGTGACCGGCGGTGGCACCTTCCTCGGCGGCGACTTCGCCGGCGGCAAGCCCTCCGAGGTCGAGAAACTGCTCGAGCTCTCGCCCCGCGAGCGCCAGATCCTCGAGCTGCTGGCCGAGGGCCTGCGGGTGAAAGAGATCGCCGACCGGCTGCAGCTGAGCCCGGCCACCGTGCACACGCACGTCCGCAACGCGATCGCCAAGCTCGAGGTCGACACCCGCACCGAGGCCGTAGCCCTGGCGGTGCGGTTCAGCTACCTCGGCGCCGGCGGCGGCGCGCTCTAGTTCTTCTTTTCGAGCGTCAGCGCGCAGCCGTTGATGCAGTAGCGCTTGCCGCCCTGATCGGCGGGGCCGTCGTCGAAGACGTGGCCGAGGTGGGCGTCGCAGTGCTTGCAGACCACCTCGGTGCGCCGCATGAAGAGGCTGTTGTCCGGCCGCAGCTCGACGTGCTCGAGGTTCGCCGGCTCGGTGAAGCTGGGCCAGCCGGTGCCCGAGTCGAACTTGGTATCGGAGGAGAAGAGCTCGGTGCCGCAGCAGATGCAGCGGTACATCCCCTCGGACTTCTCGTCCACGTAGGGGCCGGTGAAAGCTCGCTCGGTGCCCGCCTTACGGGTGACCTCGAACTGCTCCGGGGTGAGCTGCTCGCGCCACTCCTGCTCGCTTTTCTCGATTTTCGTCGCCATCTCGCTCCTTTTCTCTTTGAAAACAGGGTACGCCTCGGGTAAAACGGGGCCCGTGAGGCGCAGCGCCACGATCGCGATCCTCCTGGTGACGGGCGTCTTGGCCCTCACCGCCACCGCGCCGGCACCGGCCCATGCGGCATGCTCCGGCCAGGGCGACGCCGACGCGCCGACGGCGGCCCAGGAGCGGGCGATGCTCTGCCTCGTCAACCAGGCCCGCCGCTCGCGCGGCCTCGCCCCGCTGCGCGCCGACGCCTCGCTGGGGCGCGCCGCCGACCGCAAGTCGGCCGACATGCTCCGCTGCGATGAGTTCAGCCACGAAGCCTGCGGGCGCGAGTTCACCTACTGGATGACCCACTTCGGCTATGGCGGTTGTGCCGAGGGGGAGAACATCGCTTGGGGGAGCGGCAGCCTCGGCACGCCGCGCTCGATTTTCAAGGCCTGGATGCACTCCCAGGGTCACCGCGAAAACATCCTCGGCCCCTACGAGGACATCGGCATTGGCCTCAAGACCGGCCCGCTCGAAGGCGTCGCCGGCGCGCACGTCTGGACTCAGGAGTTCGGCAGCCGCGAGTGCTGAGCACCGCGTTGGACTTTCGACACGCCAGGGCGTGTTCAAAGTCCACCGAGCTTCGCGCGCCTAGGATGCGGGCGTGTTCGAGGCCTTCTACGAGCGCCACGGCGATCTCTTCCACCCGACCGAGCTGACTCGCGGGCCCTGGGCCCCTGGGGCCCAGCACGCGGGGCCGCCCGCGGCGCTGCTCGGCTACGCGCTCGAGCAGCTGCCCGAGGCGGAGAACTTCCAGGTCGGGCGGGTCACCTTCGAGATCCTGCGCTCGGTGCCGATCGCGCCGGTGCGGGTGGAGGCGCGCGTCGTCCGGCCGGGGCGGCGGGTGCAGCTGCTGGAGGCGGAGCTGAGCGATGCCGAGGGAGAAGTGCTGATGCGGGCGCGCGCCTGGCGGATCCGCACCGACGAGGTGGACGTGCCGGAGGAGGCGATGGTCCTCGCCGAGGCCCCGCCCCCGCCGGAGCAGGGATCAGACCCGGGATTCTTCCCGACCGGCCAGGAGCACGGCTACCACTCGGCGATGGAGATCAGCTTCATCAGCGGCAGCTTCACCGAGCCCGGTCCGGCGACCGTCTGGCTGCGGATGCGCCAACCGCTGATCGCCGAGGAGGAGCCGACGCCGCTGCAGCGCACCCTCGTCGTCGCCGACGTCGGCAACGGCGTCAGCGCCTCACTCGACTTCCGCCGCTTCCTCTTCATCAACGTCGACCTCACCGTGCAGCTGGAGCGGATGCCGGAGGGCGAGTGGATCGGCGTCGATGCGGTAACGCTGCCGCAGCCGCACGGCGTCGGCACCGCCGAGTCGGTCCTCTACGACCGCCGGGGGCGGATCGGCCGCGCCCTGCAGACCCTGCTGATCAGCGAGCGGTAGAGGCCGCCGCCTTCGCCGGGCGCTGCATCGCGATCATCAGCGAGGAGGCGACGCAGACGAGGGCGGCGAAGAGGAAGGCCTCCTCGTAGTCGGTGAGCGCGGCGACGAGCCCGGCCAGCGGCGCGCCGAGCCCGACTCCGGCGTCGAAGAAGGCGGTGTAGGTGCCCATCGCCGCACCCCGCGCCTGCTGGGAGACACGGCCGAGGGCGATCAGCATCAGCGAGGGATTGAGCAGCGAGAAGGCGGCGCCCATCACCAGACCGCCGGCGAGGGCCACGGGGAGGCTCTGGGCGAGCGCGATCAGGAGCAGGCCGACGGCCTCGCCGAGGGTCGCGGCGATCGCCACCGGCGCCGCCCCGACCCGGTCGGGCAGGTCGCCGATGACGAGGCGGGTGAGCACGATCATCGCCGCGAAGGCGGCAAAGACGGTGGCCCCGTTACCGACCCCCCGCGCTTCCAGGTGGAGGACGACGAAGGTCGCGAGGGCGGCGTAGCCGAACGAGGCGAGCGCGATCGCGAAGCCCGGCCCGACCGCCTCCGGCGCGATCAGCGGGTGCGGCTCGGCGTGGCGCTGGGGGACGAAGGGATCGCGGGCGCTGAGCGCGATCAAGGCCCCCACCATCGGCAGCACCGCCGCCGCGATCCAGACCGCGGTGTAGCCGCCGAGGTCGAGCAGCAGCTCGCCGACCAGGGGCCCGACGCTGAGCCCGCCCCAGACCGCCAGCCCGTAGAGGCCGAGGACGCGCCCGCGGCGCTCCTCCGGCGCCAGGTCGACGATCCAGGCCGAGCCGGCGGTGTAGACGCCGCCCTCGCCGGCGCCGAGGACGAGGCGGGCGGCGATCAGTCCGGCGATGCCCAGGCTCGGCAGGTAGAGCAGGCCGCTGAGCGCGACCAGCGCGGTGCCGACCAACACCGTCGGCTTGCGGCCGCGGGTGTCGGCGAGCCGGCCGGCGACCGGACGCAGCAGCAGCCCCGTCACCGCGTAGGCGCCGATCACGACACCGACCGCGAGGTCGCCGGAATCGAGCGGGCCGTGGATGTAGCGGGGCAGGACGGGGAGGACCGCCCCGACCGCGACGAGGCCGCAGAAGGTGGCGGCGAAGACCCCCGCGAAGCTGAGCCCGGGGCGGTGGGGCCGGGCGCCGGGTTGGGCCGCCGCGCTCACGCCAGCAGGGCGGCGAGGTTCTCGACGACGTGGTCGGGAGGCGGGTCGGCGGCCTCGGCCTCCTCGCGCGAGGTGGTGCCGCTGAGGACGAGGATCGTCTCCAAGCCAGCGGCGCGCCCGCCGTCGATGTCGGAGCTGATGCGGTCGCCGATCATCGCCAGAGGCCCTTCACCGCCGATCGCCTCCTTCGCCATCTCGAAGAGGTGGCGCTCGGGCTTGCCGGCGATCATCGCCTCGCGGCCCGAGGCGACTTCGACCGCGGCCAGGACCGCGCCGGTCCCCGGCAGCTCGCCGCCGGGATAGGGCATCGTCGGGTCGTGGCTGGTGGCGAAGAGCCCCGCGCCGGCGTCCAGCGCCCGCTTCGCCGTCAAAAGCTCGCCGTAGTCGAAGTCGCGGTGGCCGGAGACGACGACCGCGTCCGCCGCCATCGCCTCAGTGCCCTCGAGCACCCGCGCTCCCGCCGCCGCCACCATCTCCTTCAAGGCGCCGCCGCCGATCACGAAGGCGCCGCCGCCGTCCGCCGCCTCGGCAGCGAGGCGCGCGACGACCATTCCGGCGGTGACGATCTGCTCGACCCCGGCCTCGACCCCGAGCTCCCGCAGCCGCTCGGCGTAGGCCTGGGGCAGCCGCCCCGGGTTGTTGGTGACGAAGACAATCGGCTTGCCCGCCGCCACGAGTTCCCGCAGGGCCTCGACCGACCCGGGCACCGGCTCACGGCCGACCCAGACCACCCCGTCGAGGTCGATCAGCAGTCCGTCGAAGCGGTCGGCGAGGGGCACGACCGCAGGCTATTGACTCTCGATACCGTGCCGGGACAGTGAGCGTCAACGGACCAGTCGTGGTCGCCACCGATCTCCAGCGCCGCTTCGGCGAGGGCGATACCGCCGTCGAGGCGCTGGCCGGCGTCAGCACGAGCTTCGAGCGCGATCGCTTCACCGCGATCATGGGCCCCTCCGGCTCCGGCAAGTCGACGCTGATGCACATCCTCGCCGGCCTCGACAAGCCGACCGCCGGCACGGTCGAGCTTGACGGTGTTGACATCACGAAGCTCGACGACAACGAGCTGACCCAGCTGCGCCGCGACAAGCTCGGCTTCGTCTTCCAGTTCTTCAACCTGATCCCGGTCCTCACCGCCGAGGAGAACATGGTGCTGCCGCTCTCGATCGCCGGCCGCAAGCCCGACCGGCAGTGGGTCGACCAGCTAATCGCCACCGTCGGCCTCGAGGACCGCCGCACCCACCGTCCCGCCGAGCTCTCCGGCGGCCAGCAGCAGCGCGTCGCCGTCGCCCGCGCCCTGGTCTCCAAACCAGCCGTCGTCTTCGCCGACGAGCCGACCGGCAACCTCGACTCGAAGGCAAGCGCCGGCGTCCTGGCGCTCCTGCGCCAGGCGGTCGACGAGTTCGGCCAGACGGTGGTGATGGTCACCCACGACCCCAATGCCGCCGCCCACGCCGACCGGCTGATCACCCTCCAGGACGGCAGAATCGTCAGCGACGCCGCTCCCGGCTCCGCTGACGAGGTGATCGAGCTGCAAAAGCGGTTTGACTAGCCTCGGCCTCAAGAGCCTCTGGGCTCGCAAGGTCCGCGCCCTGCTGACGACCTTCGCCGTCTTCCTCGGCGTCGCCTTCGTCGCCGGCTCCTATGTCATCACCGACACGATCTTCGCCGCCTTCGACGAAATCTTCAGCGAGTCGCTGAAGGGGACGAGCGTCGTCGTCACCGCCGAGAACCCGGTCGAACAGGAAAACGGCGAAATCCCGACGATCCCGGCTTCGCTGCTGCCGAAGGTGGAGAAAACGCCTGGGGTGCGGCTGGCGGCGGGAGCGATCTTCACCCCGGGCGCCTTCTTCGACGCCGAGAACGAGAAGATCGGCAACAAATTCGCGCCGAAGTTCATCTCCTCGACGCTGCCGGGAGGCCTGGAGTCGCTCAACTACGTCGACGGGCACCTCCCCCGGGGACCGAAGGAAGCCTCGATCGACAAGGCGGCGGCTGACGCGAGCGACCTGGAGCTCGGCGAAAAGATCAAGCTGATCGGCCAGGGCAGCGTCGAGACCTTCACCCTCGTCGGCTTCACCCAGCTCGGCAACGCCTCCTTCGGCGGCGCCAGCATCGCCCAGGTGACGCTGCCGGTCGCGCAGCGCCTGACGCACAAGGAGGGCCGCTTCGACCAGATCTCGGTCGCTGCAGAGGAGGGCGTTTCCCCGGCGGCGCTGAAGAAGCGCATCGAGCGCCGGGTGCCGCGGGGGGTCAGGGTCGAGACCGCGCAGGAAAGCGCCGACCGCTCCTCGGAAGAGATCCGGGAGAACCTCAGCTTCCTGCAGACCTTCCTCCTCGTCTTCGGCTTCATCGCCGTCTTCGTCGGCTCGTTCCTGATCTTCAACACGTTCTCGATCACGGTCGCCCAGCGGATCAGCGAATTCGGGATGCTGAGAACGCTGGGCGCGGCACGGCGCCAGATCCTCACCTCGGTGATGGTCGAGGCGCTGGTGATCGGGCTCTTGGGTGCCCTGCTCGGTATCGCCGGCGGCTTCGCGATCGCGGCCGTGATCAACGCCCTCTTCGAGGCGGTGGGGATCGACCTGCCGACGACGAGCCTGCAGCTGGAGACCCGGACGGTCGTCGTCTCGCTGCTCGTCGGCGTCCTCGTCACCCTCGTCTCCTCGCTGGTGCCGGCCCTGCGCTCGACCCGGGTGCCGCCGATCGCCGCCCTCCATTCCTTCCGGCCGCCGGCGACGCGGCGCCGGCGCCTGGTCTACCTGGCGATCTCGATCCTCCTCGGCGCGGCCGGGCTGGCGATGGTCCTGATCGGGCTCTTCGGGAGCGGGAGCGCCAGCAGCCGGGCGGGCCTGATGGGCGCGGGCGCCGTCGCGATCGTCTTCGCGGTCTCGCTCTTCAGCCCGACTCTGGTGCCGCCCCTGGCCGCGGTCGCCGGCTGGCCGCTGGAGCGGCTGCGGCGTCTCACCGGGCGGCTCGCGAGGGAGAACGCGCAACGCAATCCCAGCCGCACGGCCGTGACCGCGGCGGCGCTGATGATCGGCGTCGCCCTCGTCGCCTTCGTGGCGGTTTTCGCCGCCGGCCTGAAGAGCACCGTCGCCCAGGTGGTCGACGAAAACTTCGCCGGCGGCTTGATCGTCCAGAACAGCGACGGCTTCTCACCGATTCCGAACGGAGCCGCCCTGGCCGCCGAGCAGGTCCCGGGAGTCGCGCGGGTGGCGACGATCCGCGGCGCTGAAGCGAAGCTGCTGGAAGGCGGGCGGCCCGGCCCGACGACCCGGGTCAACGCGCCGACTCCCGACATCGGCGAAACGGTCAACGTCGAATGGGTGAAGGGCGGCCCGAGCGCCCTGCGCACCCTCACCGACACCGAGGCGATCGTCTCCAGCGACTTCGCCGACTCCCATGACCTCGAGCTCGGCGATCGCTTCGGGTTGCTGACTCAGACCGGGGCGCGTCCGCGGTTCCGGGTCAGCGGCGAGTTCGACGCCAAGCTCGGCGTCCTCGGCAACGTCCTCGTCACCCAGGCGGTGATGGCGCGCGACTTCCGCCAGACGCAGGACCTGATCGACTTCGTCGAGGTCGAAGAGGGCGCGGATGCAGAGCAGGTGCAGGAACTGCTGACCAAAGGCGTCGAAATCGCCTTCCCCGTCGCCGAAGTCCTCAACCAGCAGGAACTGAAGGAAAGCCGCGAAGAACAGATCAACCAGCTGGTCGCCCTGGTCTACGCCCTGCTCCTCTTCGCGATCCTGATCTCGCTCTTCGGGATCATCAACACGCTGGCGCTCTCGATCCACGAACGGACGCGGGAGCTGGGGATGCTGCGGGCGATCGGGATGTCGCGCCGCCAGGTGCGGACGATGATCCGCTACGAGGCGGTGATCACGGCGCTGATCGGCGCCCTCCTCGGCCTCGTCCTTGGAGTCGTCTTCGCGGCACTGCTGGCGCAGCCACTGAAGGACGAAGGCTTCACGCTCTCCTATCCGGTCGGGTCCTTGCTCCTGCTGATGGTCCTCGCTGGCCTGATCGGCGTGATCGCGGCGATCCTGCCGGCACGCCGGGCCTCCCGGCTCGACGTGCTCCAGTCCCTGCAGTACGAGTAGCTAGGCCAAGCCCATGCGCAGGGCGCCGGCGGCCTCCAGCATCGCGGCGCGGGCGGTGGGGCAGATCGCGGTGAAGTTGGCGAAGGAGTGGATGAGGCCGGGGTGGGTTCGCGACGCGACCCGCACTCCCGCCTCACGCAGCCGCTGCGCGTAGGCAAGGCCCTCGTCGCGCAGCGGGTCGAAGCCGGCGATCGCCAGGTAGGCCGGCGGCAGGCCGCTCAGGTCCGCCGCCCGCAGGACCGAGGCACGCGGGTCGGCGCGGTCGATCGGCGGCGGCAGGTAGTGCTCCTCGAACCAGTCCATGTCGCGGCGGGTGAGCAGGAAGCCTTCGCCGAAGGTGCGGCGCGAGGGCGCTTCGGCGGCGCAGTCCGTGGCGGGGTAGATCAGCAGCTGCATCGCCGGCAGCGGCAGGCCGGCGTCACGGGCGAGGAGGCAGACGACGGTCGCGAGGTTGGCGCCGGCGCTGTCGCCGCCGACCGCGATCCGGCCGGGATCGACGCCAAGTCGCCCAGCGTCCTCACGAGCCCAGCGGTAGGCGGCCTCGGCGTCTTCCACCGCGGCGGGGAAAGGGTGCTCGGGGGCGAGCCGGTAATCGATCGCGAGCAGCGCGGCGCCGGAGCGGGCGGCGAGGAAGCGGCAGGGGTCGTCGTGGGTGTCGAGGTCGCCGATCACCCAGCCGCCGCCGTGGAAGTAGACGAGCAGCGGGGGAGGGTCCGCCGCGGCCTGCGGCGGCACGTAGAGCCTGGCGTCGATCATGCCCGCAGGTCCCGGGAACGTGTGGTCCTCGACCCGCCCCATCGGGATCACCGGCCGGTGGGCGACGATCCGCGCCTCCCGCAGCCGCTCCGCCCGCGCCTCGGCCGGGCTGCCCTTGGCGCCGAGGCTGTCGCCGCGGAAGATCTGCGCGATCCGCAGCAGGGCGTGGACGTCGTCGGCGAGCCGCTGCCCCTCGACGACCGGCGGCGCCCCGAAGAGCAGTCGCTGCAGCCGCGGCGGCAGCCCGCAGACGAACCGCAGGAATCGATGCTCGATCGCCGCCGGAAGGCGCGGAACCCTGGTCACGCCCGCAGGCTACATCCGCGGCGTTCGTCCTTTCCTAGGCATATGACCGTGAAAGGACGAACGCCGACCTTCAGGCCCGGAGCGACGTCACACATCCGTGCGTCTTGACCGGGATACGCTCGAATGACGATGGAGGCGACCGCCACCGCTGCGGCTTCGACCAACGGACACGGGCCAAGCCCGATCCGGGGGCTGCCGCCGGGGCCGAGGATGCCGCGGGCGCTGCAGACGGCGATCTGGTCGCGCAAAGCGCAGTGGTATCTCGAGCAGAGCCGGGCCCGCTTCGGCCCGATGTTCACGATCCGGATCGCCTACGAGGGCGACTGGGTGGTAATCACCGACCCGGAGCTGGTCAAGCAGGTCTTCACCGGCGACCCACGCGTCTTCCACGCCGGCGAGGGCAACCAGATCCTCCGCCCGATCCTCGGCGACAACTCGGTCCTCGTCCTCGACGAGAAGCAGCACATCGAACAGCGCAAGCTGCTGCTGCCGCCCTTCCACGGCGAGCGGATGCAGGCCTACGGCGAGAAGATGGCCGAGATCGCCGCCCGCGAGATCGAGAGCTGGCCGACCGGCGTCCCCTACAAGCTGCGACCGCGGATGCAGGCGATCACGCTGGAGATCGTGATCGAGACCGTCTTCGGGGTTCATGGCGGCGAGCGGATGGGCGAGCTGCGCGACGTCCTGCGGGACTTCCTCGACCTGACGACGAACCCGGCGCTGCTGCTGCCGGTCCTGATGGTCGGTCCCAACCGGGTCAACAGCATCCCCGCCTTCCGGCGCCGGGTCGAACGGGTCGACGAGGTGCTGGCGGCGGAGATCGGCGAGCGGCGACGGGCCGAGGGCCTGGCTGAGCGCGACGACGTCCTCTCGATGCTGCTGATGGCGCGCCACGAGGACGGCAGCCCGATGAGCGACGCCGAGATCCGCGACGAGCTGCTGACCCTCCTGGTCGCTGGCCACGAGACGACGGCGACGGCGCTCTCCTGGGCGATGGAGCGACTCGTTCGCCACCCGCAGAAGCTGGAGCGGCTGCGCGACGAGGTCAAGGCCGGCGAGGACGACTACCTGACGGCGACGGTGCAGGAGACCCTGCGCCTGCGCCCGGTGATCGTCGTCGTGATCCGGCGCCTGACCGAGCCGGTCGAGCTCGGCGGCTACGAGATTCCCGCCGGCGCCCGCGTCGTCCCCAGCATCCACCTGATCCACCGCGACCCGCAGATTTACCCCGAACCCGAGCGCTTCCTCCCCGAGCGCTTCCTCGACAACCCGCCCGGCACCTACACCTGGATCCCCTTCGGCGGCGGCGTCCGCCGCTGCCTCGGCGCCGCCTTCGCCCAGTTCGAGATGCAGGTCGTCCTCCGCGAGCTCGTCCGCCGCTACGAGGTCACCCCGACGACCTCCGCCTCCGAGCGCCCCTTCCGCCGCGCCATTACCGAGACGCCTCGGCACGACGCCACCGTCATCCTCGGCTGACGCCTGTTTTCAGCCGGCCGGCAGCCGGGTATGGCTACGCCAATGAAGCCGGGCAACCGCGACACGATCCCGACGATCTCCGAGATCGTCCGCGAGGCGACGGCGATCGTCGACCCGGAGGGCACCGATACCGCGGTGCTCGGGTTCTTCGAGAGCTTCGAGGACGACGACCGCCCCGCCACCGCCGCCGAGGACCTGCAGGGCGAGCTGCTCAGCACGGTCCGGGGCATCGACCCCGAAGGCGACGACCCCGCCGCCCTCGCTGCCGCGGCGGCCGCCATCTGGCTCGCCACCAACCCCAGCCAGGCCGACAACGGCGACCACGTCCTCCGCGAGGGCAGCCGCCTCGTTTTCGAAGGCAAGCCCCCGGAGGCGCTCGGCAACTGGCTCATGGCCCGAGGCGTAGAGCTCTAGCAACGAAGGTCTCTTGCCGTTTCGAGTAACTGCGCTCAAGCCTGCAACAGAAAGAAAAACCCAGCGGGAAGCTGTTTGCAGTTTCCTAGGGTCGTTCCTAATGACAAAGGAAATGAGATTTCTAGATAGAAGTCTCACATGCGGTTATCTGTCGCTTTTTACGTCCTAAGACATTTGTAGCTTTGTCCTACAGTTTGTAGAGAACTGCGAGAGGCCCAGTCCGTAGCAAGACTGGGCCCCCGTTAGGATTCCCGCCCCCTTGGCCTCGGGGTAAATGGCGGGAATCCCCTTCTGTGATTGACCTAAGCCTCTAAACAGGAGGCCTTAGGTGCTACCAATCACAAGTTAAGCGTGGCATTTCTTCCGGACGGAAACCCTCCTAAAACCCTCCTGGCTCAGCCGCAGCCGGTGTTGTTGCCGCAGCTGCTGCAGGTGTAACAAGACCCCGTCCGCTGCATCATCCCGCCGCACTGCTCGCAAGCCGGGCCGAGGTCGAGGCCGTGCATCTTCGCCGGGCGGACCGGGGGGGTTTCGGTCAGCGCCGCCGTGGGCGGGACCGGCTTGGCGCCGCCGCCGTTGCCACCGTTCGCGTGGCCGTTGCCGTTGGCCGGACCGGCGGTGTCGGTCGGGATGCCGAGGCCAAGCTGCGAGATCTCCGCGTCCTTCTTGGCCCGGACCTGGTCGGTCATGATCCCGAGTTCCTCGAGCGTCTCGGTGTCCTCGACGAAGCGGCTGGCGACCCAGCGCATGATGTAGTCGGGAAGCGATTTGGCGAAGGGGATCTCCGGGTTGCCGGTGATGCCCTCCGGCTCGAAGCGCATGTAGCTGAACTTGCGCACGAAGTCTTCGAGCGGCACCCCGTACTGCAGCCCGAGGGAGATCGCGGTGGCGAAGGCGTTCATCAGCCCCCGCATCGTCGAGCCCTCCTTGCCGATGTCGGTGAGGAAGATCTCGCCGACCGATCCGTCCTCGTATTTGCCGGCGGTGATGTAGCCCTCGTGGCCGGCGATCGAGAACTTGTGGGTGATCGATTCGCGCTCGCGCGGCATCTTCTTGCGGACCGGCTCGGCCATCTGCTGCTCGACCTCGGCGCCCTTTTCCTCCTGGGCGTCGGTGCGCAGCGCCTGCGCGGTCTTCGAGCCGTCGCGGTAAATGGCGAGCGCCTTGAGGCCGCCCTTCCAGCCGCGGGTGTAGGCGTCGGCGATGTCCTCGACCGTGGCCGTCTGCGGCATGTTCACCGTCTTCGAGATCGCCCCGGAGAGGAACGGCTGCGTCGCCGCCATCATGTCGATGTGGCCGGTGTGGCTGATCGCCCTCTCGCCGACCGCGACGTCGAAGATCGGCAGGTGCTCCGCTTTGAGGCCGGGGGCGCCGACGATCGTGTTGTTCTCCTTGATGTAGGCCTCGATCTGGTCGATCTCCGCCTCCGAGTAGCCGAGCGTCTGCAGGGCCAGCGGCACCGAGCGGTTGGCGATCGTCATCTGCCCGCCGCCGACCAGCTCCTTGAACTTGACCAGCGAGAAGTCGGGCTCGATCCCGGTCGTGTCGCAGTCCATCAGGAAGCTGATCGTCCCGGTCGG
>Ga0190273_10000334_pt1 | contig 19502 bp, 20 predicted proteins | sample Popmic504IS_FD_134513 | JGI IMG/M metagenome (GOLD analysis project Ga0190273, IMG submission 134513) | Populus adjacent soil microbial communities from riparian zone of Shoshone River, Wyoming, USA - 504 IS | ecosystem: Environmental > Terrestrial > Soil > Riparian zone > Trees stand | place... | reverse complement strand
TCTCCAAGCTCTCATCGTAGAGCCGTCGCGCTTCCTCTAACTCGCCTTGACCTTGTGCAATAACTGCTAAGTTATGCAAGGTGGTGGCAATGCTGCTCTGGTCGCCGAGCTTCTTTGCAATCTCCAAGCTCTCATCGTAGAGCCGTCGCGCTTCCTCTAACTCGCCCTGAGCTTGGGCAAGCCAGCCCAACTGATGCAAGGTGCTGGCAATGCCGCTCTGGTCGCCGAGCTTCTTTTTAATCTCCAAGCTCTCATCGTAGAGCCGTCGCGCTTCCTCTAACTCGCCCTGAAATTGACGTGTTACTGCTATATTATGCGCAAAACTCGCGATATGTTCTTCATTTAGTAAATTACGCGCCGCTTTCATCGCCTGTTTGCCTATTCGAATCGCCTCATCCCAATAGCCACGAATATCGAGCAGTCCGGGGAACGCAATTGCATATGCAAGTTGTATTACACTATCCCAATTCTCCAGATTAAACGACATCTCTATTGAGGCCAGCAGATTGTCCTCCTCTGCCTCCAACGCATCTAAATCTTCAGGAGTCGGCTTCGCGCGCGCTTGGGCGTAACTCAGAAAGTACGCTACGAATCGCTGGCGGAACTCGTCGGCGCGTACATCTTTTGATAAGCGCGCCTTCGCTCGCTCGTAGATGAGACCTTGGATGATTAGCCGCTCGCCTTCCTCCGTCGCATCAATCAGCCATACTGATGCTAAATTTTCGACGGCCTTATCCAGACGTAACAGGTCGTCGCCAAAGCCTGCCACCGCTGCCAGCGCCTCGCGTGATGCGTCCGGCACGAAGAGCGATAAAGCAAGGAGCACGTCGCGGCCATCGTCGCTAACACTTTCGAGATTAAAGGAACGGTCGAAGATGCGTTCGGCAACTTTCGTATCTCCCTTTGCCAGATAGCTCAGTGCCGTTTCTGGTTTCTTGGCTAGATCAATTTGCCTGACAACCCATTTCAGGAGAAGCGGGTTGAACTCGGTCTTCCGAATAATTTCGTCCTGATTCAGAGCCTTGAATCTTTCGGGCTTTCGCGTGTGTTCAATCAAAAGCTTCAAAAGCTCGCGCGCCTCTTCCAGCCGCATCTGGTCTAGCGGGATATTGTTGACTTCATCCTCGTTGATTTCCGAGCGCGTGGTGATAAGCGCTGGGCAGGGAGCGCGCTCCGCAAGGAACCTCACGCAGGCTTTCTGCTCTTCAGGCCTAATGGTCTCGAAGTTGTCGAGCACGATGAGCGTCGGCGCAGCGGCAATCAATGCGCGCACCTGTTCCTCTTTCTCTTCGGGAGGGAGCGGGCGCAAGTCCGGGCGGCCTAATTGAGCGGCGATTTCGTTCAGAAGTGTGGCAAGCGTCAAATCCGCGTGCGAGAGAGCGCTGATCCAGACGATGCGGTCGGGGAATGTTTCGCTCATCTCCCGCACAGCTTCGGCTGCCAGTGTTGTCTTGCCCGCGCCTCCGCGACCCCACAGCACGACCAACTGGTTCTTTTCCGGCGCAAGCTCTGCTTTCACTTGCTCAAGTATATTGCGCTTATGTTCGTCATGACGCTGCACAAATCCGACAGCGGGCGGACGAGGAATCGCAGGCGGTAATAATTCAGGAGCTGCGGATGAAGGAGATGATCCACGGGGGAGAGGTTCGTCTTTAATAACCGCGAGAAGTTTGCGGTAGCTTTCCTCGAATTTAGCATCATCCCTGAAATCTAAGTACAGAACCGGTTGCAGCAGCGCGGGAATCTCGCAGGTGCGGCGGTAAAGGGGAATCAAACGCTCTTGCCTTGCAGAAACGCCGATATAAGTTGTGACCAATCTTTCTAATTCAACCCACGCTGAAGCCATAGCTTCAGGCGACATGATAAGACCGACCTTACGACTTTTAGGTAAGGCTCTTTCGATTTCCAGAGGGATAGATTGACCGGGACGAATGTCCCAGGGTGAAAAGAAAACTATGAGCTTGCGTCCCTGCCAAGCTTCCTTTTCAAGGCGCTCGGCAAGTTTCCTTGTCCATTCTTCATCGGCATGATTATGGCTAAGAAAGATGTCGTACTTGTATTGTGCGTCGTTCGTCATGATGTGAGGCTCGCGGCATTTTCAAGTTGCAAGAGCATTCTCCTTTGACTGCGCCGTGATTATAAGTTACCTACATCTGACGACATAGCTTTTTATACGCTCTTAGCCTTCTTCTATCGGCGCGCCTGATTCTTTCCAAGCTTTCCAGCCGCCCTCCATTGAGTAGACGTACTCGTAGCCCATGCGCAGCAGTGATTCGGCGGCGAGGGCGGAGCGGTAGCCGCCGCCGCAGTAGAGGATGAGGTGGGTCTGTTTGTCGGGGACTGTTTGTTCGATGTCGCGTTCGAGGATGCCGCGACCCAGGTGTTGCGCGCCTTTGGCGTGGCCTGCGGCCCATTCGTTGTCTTCGCGGACATCTATCAGGAGGATGGCTTTGTCGTCCTTCAACATGGCGCGTGTCTGTTCGACCGTCACTTCGGGGATGCGGCCTTTGGCTTCTTTGACGAGTTGCAGGAATCCTTCGGAGTGTTTCATCTTGTATGGTCTCGTTTCTGGGAAAGCAGCAGGGCCAAGCTTGTTTCTTTGAGCGCCCTGTGCTCTCTGGATTGGATGAAAAGCTTGCGAGCGATTATAATATCGCTCTTTTGGAAAAGCACAGACCATCCGAGATATACTGGCTGTCCAGACTCGTTGTCCGAAAAGATGCGGGACACAGGGCGCGCACGCTTACGGTTAAGAGCGCGCGGCCTCGGTCCCGAAGGAAGGATCGACCCCTTATGAAAAAGACTGAGATAGAGGAGCGCGTGCACGGAGCGCACCTACAGCTTTTGAAAGCGCTCGACGGATTGACCGAAGAGCAAGCGACGCGCGTGGGCCTGAACACGAACTGGTCTGTTAAGGATGCGCTCTCGCACATCGTCGCCTGGGAATTGCAGGGGGCCGATACGATCAGCGCGATTCAGGCGGGCACTTGGAAGCCGCAGCGACTGAGCCATGAGATGATCGACAGTTTCAACGCGCAGGCCGTAGAGCTGCGCCGCGAGCTTTCGATGCGCGAAGTGAGCGACGAATTCAACGCCGCACACATACGCATGGAGCACCTGATCGCCTCTTTACCCGAAGAGATAGACGAAGCGTCTCCGACCTACAAGTTTATAGAAGGCGTGACCTTTCATCACATGGCCCATCACGCCGCGCAGATCGAAGAGTGGAAACGAAAAGAAAGCGGTCAGTAAACAGTTTTCAGTTTTTAGTTTTCAGTCAAAAGCAGTTGGCTGAAAACTGAAGACCAAAAACTGAAAACTAATGACAAAGTGAGGAACGAAAAAATTGGCGACGGAACAATTTGATGTGACGATTATAGGGAGCGGGCCGGGCGGTTATGTGGCGGCGATTCGCGCTTCGCAACTGGGTTTGAAGACCGCGATCGTCGAAAAGGACAAGCGGCTCGGCGGGACGTGTACGCTCCGCGGGTGTATCCCGACCAAACAGCTTTTGATGTCTGCACACATCTACGAGCAGATGCAGCACGCCAAAGAGTTCGGCGTACAGGCTTCCGAGATTAAGCTCGCCTTCGCGGACGTACAGAAACGCAAAGACAAGGTCGTGATGAAAAACTCTAAGGGCGTAGAGTTTTTGATGAAGAAGAATACCGTCACGGTCTTTAAGGGCTACGGGAAGCTTGCGCTGCCAGGCAAGGTCGAAGTCACAAATGATGGCGGCGAGAAAGAGACGATCAACACCAAGAATATCATCATCGCCACGGGCTCTGTCGTGCGCCCCATTCCGGGGTTTGAGACTGACGGCGTTAGTATAGTCAACAGCGATCATATTCTGGAGCTCAAGGAGATTCCGAAGTCTTTGATCGTGATGGGCGCGGGCGCTGTCGGCGTCGAGTTCGCGTCCGTTTACTCGCGCTTCGGCTGCGAGACGACGATCGTTGAATTGATGCCCAGACTTCTCCCGCTCGAAGACGAAGAGATTTCCAAAGAGCTTGAAAAATCTTTTCGTAAGCGCGGGATCAAATCGCAGCTCGATACGAAGCTCGAAAAGATGGAGAAGACAGAAGGGGGCGTGCGACTCACAGGCAAGACCTCCAAGGGTGAAGCCGTCACGCTCGAAGCCGCAATGCTGCTCGTCGCGGTGGGCCGCATGCCTTTCATAGAAGGATTGGGGCTTGAGAACACCAAGATCAAAGTGGAGCGCGGCACGATTCAGGTGGATGAATTTCTGCGCACGGGCGAGCCAAATGTCTATGCCATCGGCGATGTCATCCCGACGCCGTGGTTAGCCCACCTCGCATCCAAAGAAGGCATCCTCGCCGTCGAGCAATGCGCGGGCAAAAAGGAAGCCGAGCCGATAAATTTGCGCCGCGTTCCTTCGTGCACTTACTGCGACCCTGAAGTCGCCTCAGTCGGTTTGACGGAAAAAGCGGCGCGCGACGAAGGCTACGATGTACGTGTCGCCAAGTTTCCGTTCTCCGCTTCGGGCAAGGCACGCATCCTCGGCGAAGAAGAGGGCTTCGTCAAGATCGTCAGCGAAGCGAAGTACGACGAACTCCTGGGCGTCCACATCATCGGGCCGCACGCGACCGAATTGATCGCGGAAGCCTGCGTCGCCATGCAGCTTGAATCGACGGCCGGTGAGCTGGGCAATACCATGCACGCCCATCCGACCATCTCCGAAGCAGTCATGGAAGCCGCCGAAGGCATCCACGGCTTGACGATACATATGTAAAAGTAATTAGTTTTCAGTTTTAGTTTTCAGTCAAAAGCAGTTGGCTGAAAACTGAAAACCAAAAACTGAAAACTGTTTACTGATTGCTGACTACTTCTTTATGAACAAAGAGACACGGCGGAAGAACGCGGAAGGCGCGGGCAAAGAGGAAGAGGCTGGCACTGCTGCTGCTAGTGTCGCAACAGTGGCGGCGCAGAAGCTGACGTGCACACTCGAAACGACGCTTAAACATGAGCAGATGTTGGAGCTTTATCGCTATCTGAAACTAACGCGGCTGGTCGAAGAGCGGCTCGTCAATCTTTATCGCCAGACCAAGGTGGTCGGCGGTGTGTTTCGCTCGCTCGGGCAGGAAGCAACAGCGGTCGGCACAGCCTACGCGTTAGAGCCGCAGGATTTCATCACGCCTTTAATACGCGATCTGGGCGCGGTGCTGGTCAAGGGCATTCGTCCAAGAGATATTTTCGCGCAGTACATGGCGAAAGCCTGGGGGCCATCGGGCGGGCGCGACCTGAACATTCACTTCGGCGATCTGGATAAGGGTTTTATTGGGCCCATCTCGCACCTTGGCGACATGATTCCGGTGATGACGGGCGTGCTGCTGGCGGCGCGCTTTCAGAAAAAGCCTATCGTCGCGCTCGCCTATATAGGCGACGGAGGGATGAGCACGGGCGCGTTTCACGAGGGCCTGAACTTTGCCGCCGTGCAGCGCCTGCCACTGATCGTCATAGCGGAGTATAACCATTACGCTTATTCGACACCGACGCACCTGCAAACGGCGGTCAAGGATTTGGCGGAGAAGGCAGCGGGCTACGGTATTCCCGGACACATCGTCGACGGCAACGATATTGTCGCCTGCTATGAAGTGACGAAGCGCGCCGCAGAGTATGCGCGCGGGGGCGGCGGCGCAGTCCTCATCGAAGCCAAGACCTACAGGCGCAAAGGCCACGCGGAGCACGACGATCAACGCTATGTGCCCGTAGATGAGATAGAGTACTGGGAGAAGAACAACGACCCCGTCGACCGCTACGAGACATATTTGATCGAGCAGAATGTAGCGACGCGTGAAAAGCTGGACGAGCTCACAGCCGCCATCAATCGAGAGCTTGACGAGGATGTCGCCTGGGCCGAATCCTCACCGATGCCAGAAGCGGAACAGGCTGCCTATGGAGTTTTCGATAACTCGGTTGTGCCGCCCGCGTTTCGTCCGAAGGTTTTAGAGAAATAGCCATGACACTTTTGCCAGTTAAAAATCGCCGGCCCACACTCCCAACTTCGGAGGCCGTTTCATTCGGAGAGAAGAAGATGGGATTAGTGTACGCAGACATCGAATTAGTCAGAAGCGACGACCTCGCGCTGTTTCGTCACGGCTTTCTGCCGGAAGCTCAGATCAAGCACATGCGCGTCAGCATGCTCGTCGACAGCGGCGCTTACATGCTTGTCATCAATGATCGCATCAGGGAGCAGCTTGATCTGCCTTTTATAGAAGAACAGACCATGCGGCTGGCCGATGACACAGAGATGAAGGTAAAAATCGTCGGGCCGGTCGAAGTACGTTTCGAAAATCGCTCTACCACGACAAGGGCGGCAGTGATCCCCGGTAACGTCGAACCGCTGCTCGGTGTAATTCCGATAGAAGACCTGGATGTGGTCGTTGATCCGAAACAACAACGCCTGATCGTCAATCCTGAGAGCCCTTATATCGCCAGAAAGCATATGAAGGGATTGGGCCAATGCGCTAAGCAAAGCTATGAAGCCCGAATCTGAGATTTTAAATTTCAAAGCCTGAAATTCGTAAACATGTCAACTGCAACCAGGAAAGAACACAAATCAAACAGGCCCGCGCGCGGCGGCCTGGCGACTTTCGTCGAAGCGATTCGACAGGGACTGTGGGAAGAGATGGAGCGTGACCCCAAGGTCTTTATGATCGGCGAAGACGTGGGCGCGTACGGCGGCGCGTTCAAAGTAACGGACGGATTGATAGACGAGTTCGGGCAGGAGCGCGTGATCGATACGCCTATCTCCGAGGCGGCGATTGTCGGCGCGGCGTGCGGCGCGGCACTTCTGGGAATGCGGCCCGTCGCGGAGTTTCAGTTTATAGATTTTATCTCCGCGGGTTTCGACATGCTGACCAATTACGCAGCCAAGTGTCGTTATCGCTGGGGGGCAAACATCCCTGCTGTCTTTCGCGGCCCATGCGGGAGCGGCGTCCATGCGGGCCCCTTCCACTCAATCAATGCCGAAGCCTTCTTTCTCAACACGGCGGGACTGAAGATCGTAGAGCCCTCGACCGCTTACGATGCGAAGGGGCTGATTAAGGCCGCGATACGCGACCCGGACCCCGTTATCTTCTTCGAGCACAAAAAGCTCTATCGCCTGCCACGCCTGCGTGAAGAGTTGCCGAGCGAAGACTACACAGTCGAGATCGGCAAGGCTCGCACGGCTCGCGAGGGACGCGACCTTTCCATCATCACCTTCGGCGCGATGGTCTTGACGGCGCTGGACGCTGCCGAAGAGTTGGAGAAGGAAGGCTTAGACGTGGAAGTGATAGACCTGCGCACGCTAGCACCCTTGGACAAGAGCGCGATAACGGAGAGTGTGAAGAAGACGAGCAAGGTGTTGGTGCTGCACGAGGCTTCGCGCACGGGCGGCATCGGCGGCGAGATCGCGGCGACCATCGCTGAAGAGGCTTTCGAGTGGCTCGATGCGCCCGTCGTTCGCGTCGCTTCGATTGATACGCCCGTGCCCTACTCGCCGCCGCTCGAAGAATACTATTTGCCTCAGACCAAAGATGTGCTGGATGCTGCGCGCAGGCTCGCGGCTTATTAAGAACGCTACCAAACACTAGCAAAGGAGAGTAAGGACTGATGCCCAAATATGTCATTGAGCGAGAGATCGCTGAGGCCGGAAAATTATCTGCACAGGAACTGGCAGCCATCTCGCAGAAATCCTGCGGCGTGCTAAGCAAGATGGGCCCACAGATTCAGTGGCTGGAAAGTTACGTCACGGATGACAAGGTCTATTGCGTTTACATCGCGCCCGACGAACAGATGGTGCGCGATCATGCAGAGCAGGGCGGATTCCCCGCCAATCGCATATCTGAGGTTAAAGCAATCATCGATCCGACGACGGCAGAATAAACAGAGGTCAGAGGTCAGAGGCTAGAGGTCAGTCAGAGCTTTTAACTAACCGTCTGATCTCTGACCTCTCCTTCCAGGGAGCTTTTATGAGCACAGAAGTAGTCATGCCGCAGATGGGTGAATCCATCGCGGAGGGGACGATCACAAAATGGTTAAAGAAGGTGGGCGACCGCGTCGAGCGCGACGAGCCGCTGTTTGAGATTTCCACCGATAAGGTCGATGCGGAGATTCCATCTCCGGCAGCCGGAACGCTGACAGAGATCAAGTTTCAAGAGGGCGAGACTGTAGAGGTCAACAAGGTGATCGCCGTGTTGGACGGCGGCGGCGACGGCGCGCAGCCGGACACCACAGGCGCGGATCAATCGAAGGCGGGCGCGCCCGCCTCGCAGGCAGCCGTCTCTGCTCCGACGCCGCCTCCACCGCCTGCTGCACCCGCTGCGCCGACAGCACCAGAAGCACCGCAACAGCAGCAGCAAGGCGCAACACAGCAGCAAGCCTCTGCGCAGCCAGTCGCTCCAGCGGCGACTACGCCTTCAGCACCCGCCGCGACTTCTTCTGCTTCGGCTCAATCTGCGGCCACGCCGGCGTCGTCTGCTTCGACTTCGGCAAAGAGCGGCACGGGCGACAATGGACGCGAGCAGTCTGTGGAAGAACTGCGGCGCACGCGCTCAAGCCCGCTAGTACGCAACATCGCGCGCGAGCACGGCATAGACATCTCGCGCCTCGAAGGCACCGGCGCGAGTGGCCGCGTGACCAAAAACGACATCCTCAGCTTTATAGAATCCGGCGCTGCGATGTCGCCGCAAGAGGCCATGCAGAGTGCGCAGGGACAGCAGCAGCAGCAGTCCGCATCGGCTGCCGCAACCATGCCGCAAGCGCCCGTTGCTTCGACGACTCAGCCTGCGGCTGAAGACCGCGTCGAGCAGATGAGCGTGATGCGCCGCAAGATCGCAGAGCACATGGTCATGTCGCGGCGCACCTCTGCGCATGTCACGACCGTTTATGAGATAGACATGACGCGCATCAATAAACTGCGCGAGCAGCACCGCGCAGAGTTCCAGCAGCGCACCGGCACGAAGCTCACCTACATGCCCTTTATCTTTCAGGCCGTGACGAGCGCGATCCGTCGGTTTCCCATCTTTAACGCGCAGGTCAGCGGTGAGCAGATCATCTACAAGCGCGACATCAATCTGGGCATGGCCGTCGCGCTCGATTGGGGATTGATCGTGCCCGTCATCAAACGCGCAGACGATCTCTCTATCTCAGGGCTCGCACGCGCCGCTAATGATCTGGCGGATCGCGCGCGCAGCAAGCAGCTTAAACCCGACGAAGTGGCCGGGGGGACATTTACGATCACCAATCCGGGCGTCTTCGGCGGGCTCTTCGGCACGCCGATCATCAATCAGCCGCAGGTTGCCATCCTCGGCGTCGGCGCGATTGAGAAGCGACCCAAAGTCGTCACGTCCCCGGAAGGCGACGATTACATAGCCGTTCGTTCGATGGCCTACTTCGCCCTGAGCTTTGACCATCGCATCATCGACGGCGCGGACGCCGAACGCTTCCTCGCCTACGTCAAAGAACTGCTCGAAGCCGGACAGTTTACGGTCTGAGGAGCAGAGGTCAGAGGCTAGAGGTCAGAGGTCAGTGAAATGCTTTTACTAACCTCTGACCTCTTTCGTTATTGCAATCCGGTGACAATCCGGTAATGAATTGCTTGTAAGCATAAAAAGCCGCACTTTTGACCCTGTCCCCTGCTTGACTTCCCTCATTTGTCGGATAGAATTTCGCGGTTACGGTTGACTGAAAAGCTTCTGCTTCCGGATTAACAACCTCGTCCGCGCAAGTTCTTTGTTTTAGTTCGTCCAATGCTTTCAGGAATGAATGTTTTACCGAGTGATTTTAACCGCGACCGACAGGCCCGATCATTGCTCCAATGGGTTTGAGCCTGCGGTTGCCACAACTCGCGAAATCCCCTGCGGAAGAAATTTTGCTTCCACGCCGGTGTTTCGCTCATGGAGTTAAAATAGATGAGTGCTTACAAATCCCGACTGTTCCCGTTTTTGACGCTCGCCTTCAGCCTTATCCTGGCAGGAGCGTCGCTCTCCTTTGGACAGGGTGCGCCTGACAGCCAGCCCGATGACGCACGAATCAAACCGCCGACCGCCGCCGCTCAGGGCGGTAACGTCCGCTCCGTTTCCAACGGTCAGAAGATCAAGGTCAAGGGCGTCGTCACGCGTCGTGACGCCGACACCTTTACGGTGCGCGATTTTAACGGCGTGGATACGGTCGTTCGCTTGACGGATCGTACGAGCGTCAAAAGCAATGGTGGATTCCTGCGCAGCGGAACCAACTACGGCGTGACCAACATCCTGCGCGGCCTCAACGTCGAAGTCGAGGGCCGTGGCGACTCTTCGGGCCAGCTCGTCGCCGAGAAGGTTCGCTTTAACGAATCCGACTTAAGAGTGGCCCGCACGGTTGAATCGCGCGTTGACCCTGTCGAGACACGCGTCGGCGATGCCGAAGGGCGTATCGGCCAGGTCGAACAGAATGCGCAGCGCCTCTCGGGCCAGATAGATGAGTTGGCAGCAGTCTCCAACGCGGCCAAGGGCGGCGCGAAGGCTGCGCAGGAAACAGCCGATGCGGCGGTCGCAGGTGTGTCTGCTACCAACGACCGCATCTCTGCGCTCGACGATTACGTCGTGCAGGACACGATGGCGATTAACTTCCGCGTCAACAGCGCAACGCTTTCGCGTGACGCGCGTTCTCAGCTCGATACTGTGGCGACCAAGGCGCAGATCGCCAAGGGCTACGTCATAGAAGTCACAGGCTACACGGATTCGACGGGCAGCCTGGACAAAAATCGTCGCCTCAGCCAGCAGCGCGCCGATGCCGTCGTTCGCTACCTTGTAGAGAATCACCAGATTCCTCTGCGGCGCATCATCACGCCCTACGGCCTGGGCGAAGCACAGGCCATCGCGGACAATCGTTCGCGTCAGGGTCGTGAAGCTAATCGTCGCGTAGAGGTCAAGATACTCGTCAATCGCGGACTGGTGCAGCCCGCGCCCACGATGTCCACGCCAAGCACAGGCGAGACATCTTCGACGACGCCTATGCAGTAGGCTCTTTGTTCGAACAACCAGGAGGGAAAGGCTTCGGAGTGAGAGTGGCGAAAGCAGTATGGTTTGCCTCTCGCTCCTACCTTTCCCTTCTTTTTTTATCTACAATGGGCCAAGGTTGATGAAAAGCAGCTACAAGAGGTTCAAAGGGACGGCGCTCATGCTCAATATCTTTGGGCTTGCGCTGCTCTTCGTCGCGCTCGGCGCGCTTCAGGCGCAAACGCCCACCAGATTGCAGGACATGCCGCCGCCTCCTGTGATGCCGACACCCAAGCCCAAGCCAACTCCGACGCCACCCGAACCTGCCGACAGCGAGTACGAGGTCGTGCGCGTCACATCGAATCTGGTCGTCGTGCCGGTCTCCGTGACGGATTCTACGGGGCAGAGCGTGATGGGTTTGACCGCCACGGATTTTCGTCTGGAAGAGGAAGGACGCCTTCAGGAGATCGCACAGCTTGGCGATCCCGAACAGCTTCCTCTGGACATAGCCATCCTCCTGGACGTATCGGGGAGCGTCGACGCGCGCTTCTCTTTCGAGAAAGAGGCCGCGTCTCGCTTTATCAAGCAGGTCTTAAAGCCGACGGATCGCGCGACCCTGTTTGCGATAGACAAGACTCCACGCCTTGAGCTGGCGCGTGATACGGCAGAGCGCGCCGCAGCACGTTTGATCGCCATTGATGCGGCCAAAGGCCCGACAGCCTTTTATGATACGGTCATAGAGGCGGCGCGTTACCTGGGCCAATCATCGCCGCCGCAGCATCGCCGTGTGATCGTCGTCATCTCGGACGGAGAGGATAATTTCAGCGAGAAAGTAAAGAAGGCCATCCGCGCGACACGCGAGGAACAGGACGCCGTCACGCCGCAGGCCAAGACTCGTATTTACGATAAGATTCTGCTAGAGGTGCAGCGCGAGGTTCAAAAGGCCGAGGTCGCTTTCTATTCGATCAATCCGAGTGGTCAGGCCCTGCGTTTGAATGTCATCAGCCAGCGCGCTCAGAATGGAATGCAGCAACTGGCGAACGCGACCGGAGGAAACTCTTTTGTTCCGGAGCAACTGGAAAATCTCGAAACCGTCTTTCGACAGATCGCCGCTGAGCTTCGCTCGCAATATCTTCTACAGTATTACGCAAAGGATGAACAACCGGCAGGCAAATTCCTGCGCATACGCGTGACCGTTCCTTCGCGCCCGCAGTTGCGCATACGCGCCCGCCAGGGCTACTACGCCAAGCAGCGCCAGTGAGCATCGCCGACTCAAGTGCCTCGCATCTCCAATAAAACATCGGTGAGTCGATTCATCACATCGAGCAGTGCCCGTCCGCCCTCATCGTAGCGACCCGAAGCGACAGCGTTTTCCGCCTGCGCGGCGCTCGCGGCCACGCCCAGCAGGCGCGGATAGTATTTACGAAGCTCTTGATTACTGCTGAAGAGCGTTTCCAACTCGTCCATTTGCTGTCTATAACCCTCGAAGACCTCTCTCAATTTCGCGCGATTGCGCTGCATCGTTTCCGTCGCCGCAGGCGAAGTTTGGCCGCCGCCGCTGCTACTGCTCGCGCCCGCTTCGCTCGCCGCCAGCTCCTTCGAGATCGGCCCGTAGAGATAGAGAAATTTGCCAAGTGATTTGATCTGCTCGGCCACGCGCGTGGCAGCAGTCCTGGCCGCAGACGCGTTCGTCTCCGCGCTTTGAGCAGTCGTCGTGGACGCTCGCGATTTGCGTGCAGTGGTTCGCCGCCGCGTCTGTGCGAAGGCGGCAGTCGCCGCGCAAAGGGCCAGCAGGCATGCGAGCGCTATCATCGAGATGCGTTTCAAATTTTATCCCTCCCTTTGTCGTCTCAAGCTATGACGCAAGACCACGCGCAGTCAAGTCTGCCAAAGGCAAATGGCTTTAACGCCTTTGCCCGCGCGCCGCGCACAGAGATTCGTACACAGAGTCTTTAAGCTGCTACAATAAGCGTGTGCCACAAAATCGAAGATGAAAGAAAGACCTTTAAGAGTCAGACGATTGGGCCGCCTTGAGTACGCAGCGGCCCTTGCCGTGCAGAAAGAGACCGAGCGTAAAGTCCTCTGCGGGGACGAGCCGGACACCTTGCTGCTCGTCGAGCACCCGCACACGTTGACGCTTGGTCGCGGCGCTTCACGCGCGGGCATAATCGCGTCCCCTGAAGTTTTGGAGGCGCGTGGTGTCACGGTTTTCGAGACCAATCGCGGCGGCAAAGTAACCTATCATGGTCTGGGCCAACTCGTCGGCTATCCCATCATCAACCTGAGCCCTGAGCGCGAGGACGTTCATCGCTACGTGCGTGACATAGAGGAAGTATTAATCCGCTCGCTCGCAGATTTCGAGATCGAAACTTTTCGCATCAAGGGGCTAACGGGCGTGCACACAGCGGCGGGCAAAGTTGCTGCCATCGGCATACACATCGCGCGATGGGTGACGACGCACGGCTTTGCTCTGAACGTCAACACTGATCTCGGCTTCTTTAAGCTCATCATCGCCTGCGAGGGCGAGCCCGTGACTTCCATGAAAGAACTGCTGGGCCGCGAGACTGCTTTGAGCGAGGTCGAAGACCATATCATCGCGCGCTTCGCGGAGGTCTTCGATCTTGTGCCGGAAGAATACGCGCCGCGACAGCAGCAGCCCGAAGCAGCAGCGCACTTGACGACCGAGAGCAGTCGAGCAATCTGAATATGAGCACCAAGGAATCTTTCACTCCCTTTACACTAGAAATGATCCGCGAGGCGAAGGCGCGCATAAACGGGCGCGTTCATCGCACGCCAGTTATTACTTCGCGCGCCTTTGATGAGGCTGCCGCAGCGCAGAGCAATCAACACGCACGTCGCGTCTTCTTCAAGTGCGAAAATATGCAGCGCACGGGTTCTTTTAAAATTCGCGGCGCGACCAACAGGATTCTCTCGCTCACACAGGAAGAAAGAGAGCGCGGCGTGGTCGCCTTCTCTTCCGGCAATCATGGGCAGGCCGTAGCCCTTGCGGCGCGTGAGGCAGACACGCGTGCAGTGATCTGTATGCCGAGCGACGCGCCACAGGCAAAGGTCTCGGCGACACGCGGCTATGGTGCGGAGGTCATCTTTTATGATCGGCAGAATGATGATCGCGAGGCATTTGCCAGAGAGATCGCCGAGCGTGAGGGCTTAACGCTCGTGCCGCCCTATGACGATCATCTCATCATGGCCGGGCAGGGAACGTGCGCGCTGGAAATGTTCGAGGACGTGCCCGACCTTGATTGTATTGTTACGCCGTGCGGCGGCGGCGGGCTCTTCGCAGGCTCAAGCACAGTCGCGCGAAGCCTCAAACAAGATGTGCGCTGCTTTGCGGTCGAAGCGGAAACGGCAGACGACACGCGCCAGTCTTTTCTCAGGGGGGAGCGCGTTTCTATCCCGCCGCCGCCGACCATCGCCGACGGGATGCGCAATCAATCACCCGGAGCGCTGACCTTTCCCGTCCTTCAGAGAAACGCGGAGGATGTTCTGACAGTCACGGACGCAGAGATCATAGAGGCGCTGCGCTTTCTGCTTTTTCGTATGAAGATTCTGGTCGAGCCGACGGGCGCTGTGGCCGCCGCCGCCTTGCTGTTCGGAAAACTTCCAGGCGAGATACGGCGCGTCGGCGTAGTGCTCTCCGGCGGCAACGTCGACCCGCAGCTGGTGGCAAGCCTGATTGCCTGAGACTCTCTTTCCGTGCAGGATGCGGCGGGGATGTCTGCTGCTATCTATTTGGTCAAGCTTGAAAAGCCTCACCCTTTCTTCATTGCAAAATAATTTGGATTGACAGAGATGTTGCGGCCTCTAAAATAATGTTCGATCAGGGTGTGGTCGAAGAACACATCTTAGGTCTCCTTTGATTGAGGAGAAGGCGGCGAGTAGTGAGAGGCTCGCCGCTTTCGCTTTTGACCGTTCTACGATGTTGACTTGATGGCTTTGTCGGGATGCGAGCGGGGTTAGTCAACTGTCAAATCTTCCAGCATGATGGGCATTCCACCCTGGTCAAAGTGCAGACTGAGCGAGCCCACCTCATCCAAGACGGCTTTGACCTGGCCTCCGCCCTCGTAGCGAAAGTACGCATCCAATCCACAGTATCGAATGAGACCTCCCCAGGTGCTATTCGTCCAGGGAATCTTCGGATTCGCGTAGCCTGGGAGCTTACGGTCGCCGAGGTCAATAAAGTTTATATCTCCCATCCCCGCCACATGTATTAAGTGGGTTCCCCATCCCTTGAATTGATAGGTTTGTCCCGGCACGAAAGCCTGGTTGCCAGTGTCAACGAAGAAGGGATAAATGTAGTTGTTCGTGATCGTCACGTCGTACATACTCTGGTCTCCTTTGCAAAGTGATGACAAACAAGGTGTGTTACGACTCGATCTCTCCGATCAGGGAGAGAGCTTGAACGCTTTCCTGTAAGAGGCCGGAGAGACCATTCTTTGTGCGGACTGCCGCGGCATCATAGCATTAGCCTTAAACCCCAACCAATAAACTTTGAGAGAACTAACCATGTGCGAAGCGACAGGGTTGGCGCACGGATGCTAGAATATAGGCATCATAAAACCATTGGAGTAACTGCTGTGGGGCGCGAGCTAAAAGTTATCAATACGAATAGTGGTCGAGTGAGACAGCCCAAACCTGAGTGGCTGCGGATTCGTCTCGGAGACCCGACCAATCAGAACCATGTGCTGCGCCTGATCGAGGGATTAAATCTGCACACCGTCTGCCAGGAAGCGCGCTGCCCGAATATCTTCGAGTGCTGGTCTGACCGTACGGCGACTTTTATGCTCGCGGGCGATATTTGCACGCGCCATTGCGGTTTCTGTGCCGTCGGTAAGGGAGCGCCCGGCGCGCTAGACGCGGAAGAGCCGCGTCATGTCGCGGAGGCCGTGCGTCACCTTAATCTGGCCCACGCAGTGATTACTTCCGTTAACCGCGACGACCTACAGGATGGCGGCGCAGCGCACTGGGCCCAGACGATCAGAGAGGTACGCGCGCTCAATCCAGATTGCAAAGTCGAAGTCCTGATCCCGGACTTTAACGGCGACGAGGCGGCATTGAACACGGTGCTCGACGCCGAGCCTGATGTGCTCAATCACAATACTGAAACCATCGCGCGTCTTTACAGGCGCGTGCGCCCCGATGCCGATTACCGGCAGACGCTCACACTTCTGGAACGCGCGGCCCGCCGCCGTGACCTTGAGGCGCGCGGCATGTTGACCAAAAGCGGCATCATGGTCGGATTGGGCGAGACCTTTGACGAAGTCGTCGAGCTGATGAAGGACTTGCGCTCTGTCTCTTGCGACATCATGACCATAGGGCAATATCTACAGCCTTACGAGCGTCGCCTGCCGGTCGAGCGCTACGTCACGCCCGCAGAGTTCGAGCGCTGGCGCGAAATCGGCATGACCTTAGGCTTCCGCCACGTCGAGTCGAGCCCGCTGACGCGCTCCTCTTATCACGCGCGACAGCAGACTGAGCCGACGCCCGCCGCAAAAGATAGCGCAGAAGCGGACATCGCGCAGGCGCTTTAGAGAATCAAACGGTCACTTTCAGCTTGAGGAGAATAAGAGATGAGCACGTTGACCGTTCGTCGCGCGAAGGTCTTTTTTCTCGGAGCAACACTGGTCACACTCTGTTTCTTCGCGTCCTTCTCTCGTCTCACACAGGCGCAGAGCCCCGCACCTCAGGCATCAACCCCTGAAGACCCACTCGTCAAACAGATTTCGGATTATCGAACGTGGACGCGCGTCAACGCCGAACCGCAATTCGTCATTGGTGGTCGCCGGGGACGAAGTTGAAACTTTATCCTTGACGGCGTCGGCGATGCCGTGACACCCGAGCAGAAGCCTGAAGAAATTAAGCCGCAGGAAGTGGTGGCGACGGAAGCGGCCATTGCTCCGCCGCACACGTCACTTTTCGCGACCGTGTATGTCAACGAAATCGGACGCCAGGCGATGATGACCAACGTGCGTCCGGCTTTTCCCGTAGGCTCTGTCATAGTCAGGGAATCCACGTCGTTGGGAATTGGTGTGCTTGACTTGCTCTTGATGGTCAAGCGGGCGAAAGATTTTAGTCCGGCCAGCGGCGATTGGGAGTTTATCCTGATGGACGGCAAGGCGACCAAAATTGAGATGCGTGAAAAGACGGGAAGCTGCCAGGCCTGTCACGTTGCACAGAAAGATAATGATTTCGTCTTTCGCACTTACCTGCCGGATATTGGTTTACGCTAAATAATAGAGAAGCAAATTTTCAGGATGTTCAAATCCTTAGTCGGAGTAGTTATGAAGATGAGCAAGCTGACAATCTATCGCGCGAAGGTAATCTTTCTGGGATCGACGCTCGCACTCGTCGGCGGCCTCTTGTCCTTCTCTAATTTATCTCTGGCGCAGATTCAGGCACCGTCAAAGACGGAAGGTGCGGAGACCCTGCCCAAAGAGATCGCGGCCTATCGAACATGGCAACTCGTGAACGCCGCACCGCAATTTGTCCTCGATGGCATGGATAGTTGAGACGCCACCGTTGGCGGCATCGGTGATGTCGCGAAACCCGCAGCCGTAGTGAAAGCCGAGATAAAAGAGAGTCAAGAGGATTCACACTTTTCGACTTTCGCCCGCGTGTACGTCAATGCAATCGGACAGGGAGTGTTTCACGATCAACATCCGGTCTTTCCCGTCGGCACGATGATCGTCAGAGAAAACCTGTTAGCCCTGACGGATGCCAGGCCAAGGATGTTGACCGTGATGACCAAGCGTGAGAAAGGATTCAATCCTGCGGGCGGCGACTGGGAATTCAAGCTGATAGACGATCAGTTGAGCCAGGTTAAATTAAGAGAGAAGACGGGAAGCTGCCAGGGTTGTCATGCTGCGCAGAAAGAGAACGATTTCGTCTTTCGCACCTACGTGCCGCGATCCAGACTGCGTCAGCCATAAGGAACAATTTTTTCGATTGTATGTTTGGACTTTACTCTTGCCGTTTGCTTTCGATGAGCCGACGGCACTCTACACAAACTTCGTCATCTCATCTAAACTTTTAAAACAATATGAGAGCTGTCCAATTCAAAGAACACGGCGGGCCGGAGGTGCTTCAATACACAGACGCGGCTGCCGATCCGTCCATCAAAGCCAACGAGGTGATGGTCGAAGTGCGTGCCTGCGCTTTGAATCATCTTGATGTGTGGGCGCGCGGTGGGCTGCCCGGCATAGAAATCGGGCTGCCGCACATTCTAGGCAACGATGTGGCGGGCGTGGTGCGCGAGGTGGGCCAACTTGTGACGTGGGTCAAGGTGGGCGACGAGGTGATGTTGCAGCCCGGAGTTTCCTGCGGCCACTGTATTGAATGCCTGAGCGGGCGCGACAATCTCTGCCCGGAGTATGACATCATCGGATACCGTCGCGACGGCGGATACGCGGAACTGGTCGCCGCGCCCGGCGTGAATGTCATCGCGAAGCCGCAGAACCTGAAGTGGGAGGAAGCTGCGGCGCTTCCGCTTGTGACTGTTACGGCCTGGCACATGCTCGTCACGCGCGCGCAGCTACAGCCGGGCGAAGAGGTGCTGATACATGCTGCGGGCAGCGGCGTCGGGTCAATCGCTATTCAGCTGGCGCGCCTGCGCGGTGCGCGCGTCATCGCGACCGCAGGGTCTGATGAAAAGCTTGCCCGTGCGCGTGAGCTTGGCGCGGATGAGGTTATCAACTACACGCGCGAGGATTGGCCCAAGGAGGTGCGCCGCCTGACGGCTAAGCGCGGCGTCGATGTGGTCTTCGAGCATACGGGCGCTGAGACGTGGCCTGGCTCGATCAGTTCGCTCGCCAAAAACGGTCGGCTCGTCACCTGCGGCGCGACCAGCGGCTATGATGCGCGCACAGACCTGCGACAGGTCTTTTACCGTCACGTCTCGCTGCTGGGCTCGTTTATGGGCTCGAAGGCAGAGCTGCTCGAAGCGATGAAGTTTATCGAGCGCGGGCAGATACGCGCCGTCGTAGACCGCACGCTGCCGCTCAGCGAAGCACGACGCGCGCACGAGTTGATGCAGGATCGCGCACAGTTCGGCAAGCTCGTCCTTGTTCCATAAAATGAACAGATGCTTTTTGTCTGCGGCGTCTTTAACCCCCGACTGTGGCTCAACCTCTTTGATCGAGAAACAAAAAGGGGTCTGATCCCGTATAAAAATCTCAGATCGGGTTTTCACATCTATCTGCCCGGCATTTCCGTTTAGATTCTTAAATAATTTGCGGCTCTTTCCAACGACTGTGGAAAGAGCATCTCCGGAGGGTCAATGATCAATTTTTATCGAAACCGAAGCGCGCGTTTCGCTCTCGCGCTCCTTTCTTTGTGCGCGCTTGTAGCGCCGCTCGCTTCCACCGCCAGCGCCTCTTTTTTACAGGCTGCGACGCCTCAGCAGACCGCTGCCGCGCCTTTGCCCGCAGGCGTCGAGCGCGTTACCTCTGTCGAAGGCATCACCGAATATAGTTTGCAGAATGGACTGCGTGTGCTGCTTTT
>Ga0190273_10000333_pt1 | contig 19547 bp, 13 predicted proteins | sample Popmic504IS_FD_134513 | JGI IMG/M metagenome (GOLD analysis project Ga0190273, IMG submission 134513) | Populus adjacent soil microbial communities from riparian zone of Shoshone River, Wyoming, USA - 504 IS | ecosystem: Environmental > Terrestrial > Soil > Riparian zone > Trees stand | place... | reverse complement strand
CTGGATAAAGACTTCCTGGGCGAGGTCTTCGGCTTCCGAGACGTTTTGCGTCATTCTCAGGCACAGAGAGTAGACGCGGCGATTATGGCGTGAATAGAGTTCTTCATACGCTGTCATATCGCCCTTAGCGGCGGCCTGGGCCAGCGCATAGTCTGTTTTCGGCACATCGGCGGGGGCGCTTTCGATGTTTTGCCAGATTGGGTAGATGGCGGCGTTGGTGGTCATGCCGCGGAATACAGCAAGATCAATGCCACGCCCTAAATAGCTAAAAAGGCCCGTAAAACGGGCCTTAAATCGCTCTCAAAACGGCCATTTGACCATATCGGGCTGCCTTGATAACGAAAGCGTGTATTGTGAGAATGCATCGACCGAAACGAAGGAATAGATGACCCAAGGGGTGAATTTACGAACGGGTCGCTTACTCGAACCCGAGTTCCATTTTGATAAATTCTTTGACGCCCTCTCGCCCGCTGATTTTCAGCCACAGGGGCGCTTCGGTTGGGCCAACTTCGAGCGCGAAATTAAAGAAGGGGCAGCACAGTCGTTCGATGGTGATAAATTCCGCCGCGAACAAAATCGTCTCGGTGTCTGCCGCTAGACGAAAAGCGTAACCGTCATCCGTCTCCTTAGTCTCTTGGATAAAGGCATGGAAGCTTTTCATCAAAGCTTGCTGGCGCTCTCTTTGCGCGGCGTTCAAAGCCGTCATGTCGCATGCGATGGGTAACTCCTGCATAAAGACTGCTGCTCCTTTGATCTTGATGGTGCTGGTGATTCAACTTCGACGGCTTTAGCTTGAGCGCGCGAAATCAATAAAGCCGCGCTCCGGCTCTGTGGAGATTAACTTGACGCGCACCTTATCGCCGACATCCATCCCCTGCTCTCCACGCATCACGCGCCCTTCCGCCGGAGGCACAATAAGTCGCACGTAAGTGCCTTTGTCCGAAGCGCCGGTCACAATCGCATCGAAGGTATCGCCTATTCGCTCGCCGAGTAATACGGCTGCTGCCGCCTTGCGCATCAACCGCTCGACTTTTCTGGCAGCATCCTCGCGCTCTGTGCAACGCTCCGCGATGTCCCTCAGTTCCGCTACGGTGTAGGGCGGGGGCTTGCGCGCGGCGAGCGCCTTGAGCAGTCTTTGCATGATGAGGTCTGCGTAGCGGCGGTTCGGCGCGGTCGAATGCGAATAATCGTTGACGGCCAGACCGAAGTGCCCTTCGCCTTCAGCGCCCGCGCTCTCGACCGTGTATTCGCCAGCACCCAGCAGTTTCACCACGGAGAGCGAGAGGTCTGGAAAATGTAAAGGGTCTGCGGCACGACGGCGCGTGAGAAATGCTGCGAGGGCGCGCGAGTCCGGCTCAAGGGGCAAGTTCTCGCCGACTCCTTGAGCAAGCTCGACGATACGCGGCCAGCGCAAAGGTGTTCGCACGACGCGGCGGATAGAGGGCCATCCCTGGTCTTCAAGAAACTCTGCCATCTCCGTATTGGCCGCGACCATAAAACTTTCTATGATGTCGCGCGCGCGATTATGTTCCGTCGCCACCAGATCGACGACGCGACCGTCCTGAGCAATCGGCTTGGCCTCAATCGTCTGTAGGTTAAGCGCGCCCGCACGCTGGCGCAGAGCGCGCAAACGATTCGTCGCTTCATCCTGCAAGCGTAGCTGATCGGCCAGACCCTTAACTTCAGAGACCTTCTGCGGCTCGGGGGCTTTCTTTTCCAGCCATGCGCCGACCTGCTCATAAATCAATTTCGCGTGGTTGCGCACCGTTGCTCGATAGACATCCTTGGAGAGCACGTCGCCGTCGGGGTCAACCGTTAAGTCGATGACGACCGCTGCACGGTCTACATTTTCGAGCAGCGAAGTCGTGTCGTTCGAGAGCTGTTCGGGCAACATCGGAAAGGTGCGCACACCTGTATAAACGGAGGGCGTGTTGTGCAAAGCAAGACGGTCAAGGGCCGAGCCTTTGGGCACAAACGCATCGACATCCGCGATCCCGATCATCAGACGAATATCTCCACCCGGCAACGCTTCCGCATACTCTACCTGATCCAGATCGCGCGACTCAGCATTGTCGATTGACGACCAGAGCAAAGACCGCAGGTCGCGTACCTTTGAATCGATAGCATCGACCGGCCCATGTTGTTCAAGGGCCTGCACCTCGCGCTCTGCGTCTTCGGGTAAGTCCGGCTCGAACCCGTTTTCAATCATGGCGCGGCGCGCCATCGCGCGCAGATCAAGAGACGAGTGCCTGTTTCTGTTTTTCATACTGTGAAGGTTGCCCTGATCTTCCGGCAAAATCAAGCGCGCTCTGCCCGCGCCGCACGAAATTCTTGCAAAAATCCTGAAGGCGCGGTAGGCTGTGAATCACTACAGGTGATACCCATGATCAAGCAACGCTAGCAGCTAAGTAAGCGAGAAGAGTCAAGAGCGGCCACTGCCGAGTTCCTATTTAGAGAACTGCTGAGCACGGCGGCGGCGCACGAACGCTTCCACAAAGCGGCGCGACTCTTTCAATCACTTACTTGGTTCCCACCGCCAAATCCTAAAATCATTTATCCGTTTTATCGCCAGAGCGAATCGTGCGGATGCTTTCCCACGGGGGGCTTGTTATGACATATCCGGCTATCGAAGTACAAAGCTTGTGCAAGATGTTTCGTAAGCGCAAGGGGCTTTTGAAGTCCAGGGTCACAGAGGAATGGGCGCTCCGTCGCGTTTCATTCGAGGTGGCGCGCGGAGAAACTTACGGGCTGCTTGGGCCAAACGGCTCAGGCAAATCGACTCTGATTCGCATTCTCTCGACGCTGCTGATCCCGGATGCCGGTCTGGTGCGCATACTCGGGCATGAATTGCCGCGAGAGCACAAAGTTGTGCGGCGTATGATCGGTCGCGTCAGCGTGGATGCGGCCTTCTTTAAAAAATTGTCTGCGCGCGAAAACCTGCTCTATACGGCGCTGCTCTACGGCCTCAACATGCACGAGGCCGAGAAGAGAGTGATGCTCATACTCGAACAGTTGGGGATGGAAGAGCGCAAGCTCAACGCTCCGCTCGAAGAGATGAGCCGTGGGATGCAGCAGAAGGTCGCCATCGCTCGCGCCCTGATGGTCAACCCGCCGCTGCTGCTGCTGGACGAGCCCACCACCGGACTTGACCCGCGCAGTCGTCGCGATGTGCAGACGTTTCTGGAACGACTACGCCAGCTGGAGGGTACGACCATTCTGCTCACGACGCACGACATGGCGGAGGCGGAAAGACTCTGCGCGCGCATAGGCTTTCTCGCCAAGGGGCGTCTCGTTGCGGAAGGCACAGCTCTTTCTCTGAAGTCGGAGGCGGGCGCAGACAATCTGGACGATGCCTTTATCAAGCTCACGGGCGAGGAACTGCTTGAGGAAGAGAGCGAGGAAACGGAAGAACTGGAGGAAGTGTGATGGAACAGGCAATCGAGAGAACGATGCGGCAGACGTGGGCTTTCGTCTTTCGCGGATTTCATTTGTCGCGCCGCTACCTGTCATGGGAGATCGTTTTCAGCTTCTACGCGCTGACCACGTCGGCGACCGTCGCCCTCATCGGCGTCGCAGCCGGGGACTATCAACTCACGCTGACGCTCGTTATGGGCGCGCTGCTCTGGAACTTTCTCTCGAAGCTCTATCAGGAGATCGCCATGTCAATCGCGTTCGAGCGCTGGGAGGGCACGCTCGAATACACCTTTATGGCTCCGATCTCGCGGCTCGTGCATCTTTGCGGAGTGAGCCTGACGGCGATGATCTACAGCCTGATACACACGTTTATCGTGCTCACGGGATTGCTGCTCTTCACCGAATTGAGATTGGAAGGAGCGAACCTCTTAGGCGTGCTCGTCGTGCTCATGGTAAGCACGCTTGCCTTTATCGGTCTGGGATTGATGGCGGCAGTGTTGCCGCTGATGAGCCCTGAGCGCGGGGCGGAGGCTACGAATATTTTTCAGGGACTGTTGCTCCTGGTCTCGGGCGTTTACTATCCGGTAGAGGTGCTGCCACGCTGGCTGCAACCGCTCTCTTACATCTCGCCCGCGACGTACACGCTCTCGGCCTGCCGCAAGCTGGTCGGCATCGGCAACGCGTCGTCAACGCAGGAGCATCTGTCCGGCGCTTCGCTCTCGATGGTTATGCCGGAGTTATCCGTACTGTTGCTGATGGGCGTCGTGATGATCCCTCTGGGCCTCTGGGTCTTTGGCCGCATAGAGCTGTGGGCCAAGCATACGGGGAAATTAAAGAGGACGGGTTGATAACTCGGAGGCTGTTGGATAAATGATCTGATAGAATTACGCTTTGAATATACATAGCTTTACTTCTATCTCAGGAGGGGGAGATGAGAAAGATCATGATGTGGCTCGGATTGTGTTCGGCCCTGTCGGCTCTCGCGCTGGCGGGATTGGCCCAGGTGCGTAAGCCAGCGGGTAAGGACGTGGGGCTGCCCGCCGATGTCAGGAATGCATCGGCGACGATCACCGCCGACGATTTGCTTCGCCACATCAAGGCGCTCTCCGCGGACGAATATGAGGGACGCGCGCCCGGCACGCGCGGCGAAGAGCTGACCGTCCAGTACATCACGGCAGAGTTCAAACGGCTCGGCCTCAAGCCCGGCAACACGGACGGCACTTACGTCCAGAAAGTTCCGCTCGCGGGCCTCACGGCTGAGCCCACGGCCTCCTTCAATGTCGGAGGACGAACAATCAGTCTCAAACATAAGGATGATTACGTCGCACTCTCGCGCCGCTTTGTGCCCGAGGTCAAAGTCGAAAACTCCGAGATGGTCTTTGTCGGTTACGGCATCGTCGCGCCGGAATTTGGCTGGGATGATTACAAGGGCTTGGACGTGCGAGGCAAAACTATCCTGATGCTGGTCAACGACCCGCCCATTCCAGACCCTCGCGATCCGTCACGCCTGGACGAAAAAATGTTCAAAGGGCGCGCCATGACCTATTACGGTCGCTGGATGTACAAGTACGAGATCGCCGCCGCGAAGGGAGCGGCAGCCGCCGTTATCATTCACGAGACTGGCCCAGCCGGTTACGCCTGGGAAGTTCCTGCGGCCAACGCCGGGCGCGAGAGCTTCGATATAGTTGCGCCCGACCGCAATATGAATCGCGCCGCCGTCGAATCCTGGCTTCATCTGGATAAAACGAGAGAGCTTTTGGCCGCCACCGGGCAAGACTTTGACGCCTTAAAGCGCGCGGCCATGAGTCGTGATTTTAAGCCCGTGCCGCTCAAAGCGCAGGCGAGCTTTACGATCAGGAGCAAGCTGCGCGAGGTGGCATCACACAACCTGATCGCGAAGCTCGAAGGCTCTGACCCGAAGCTGCGTGATGAATACGTAATCTACTCCGCGCACTGGGATCACCTGGGGCGCGACGAAAGCCTGAAAGGCGATCAGATTTATAACGGCGCGATAGATAATGCATCGGGCGTCGCGTGGATGCTCGAAATCGCGAAAGCTTACACACGGCTCAAGCGACCGCCGAAGCGTACTATTCTTTTTCTCTCGCCGACCGCCGAAGAGAAGGGGTTGCTCGGCGCGCGTTACTACGCGACGAATCCGCTCTACCCGCTTGAGCGCACGCTTGCCGACATCAACATGGATATTATGAATCAGTGGGGACGCACGCGCGCCATCGTCAGCGTCGGTTACGGCAACACGACGCTCGAAGACCTGCTCGTCGAGATGGCCGCCACGCAGGGACGAACCGTTAAGCCTGATCCAGAGCCGGAGAAGGGTTACTTCTATCGCTCGGATCATTTCGAGCTGGCGAAGCAGGGCGTGCCCGCGCTCACTTTCCTTTTTCCCGGCACGGACTACATAGGCAAACCAGCAGAGTACGGCCAGCAGAAGCGCGAGGAATACGTCTCGCGCGATTATCACAAAGTTTCTGACGAGATAAAACCGGACTGGGATTTGTCAGGCGCGGTCGAAGATACACAACTGCTCTTCGAGGTCGGTTATCGCGTGGCCGAAGGCAACACCTGGCCGGAGTGGAAGCCCGGCACGGAGTTCAAGGCCAGACGCGAAATGATGCTCAAAACCAAAGGCGGGCGCAGAAGAAGGTAAAGAGCAGGGAAAGAGCAGCTTTATCCCGCGCATTCAATCAACAACTGATAACGAGCATGAAGTGATTGATTGAATGCCTCACGCCGAGCCCAGTTTAATGAACGCGCTTCGCAGCCTGGGGTGTTGTTGCATCAATCGCAGGTAACGCGACTCGTCTCTACCCGCCTTGGCGCGTATGATCCGCGCAGCACCAAGCTTTTCATCTTTCGTCCAGCTTGAGAGATCGGGAATAAGAGACAGCACGAGCGATAGATTCTCAAACGCCTGCTGCTCGGACTGCTTTAGTTCTTCCGTTCGTATACCGAGCGCGCGGGCAACACGCTGCACCGCCGCGCTGCGCATACGCTCCGCATCGCCCTCAAAACTCTTCGCCATCCGTCGCTGGACTGCGAGGCCAAGATTGCGCACATGAAAGCGATCCCAGTCGCTACTCTGCGAAGCCGGAAACTCTAAAAGCAGGTGGCCCACGGACAGCTCGCGCAGAGTTTCAGGCCGCGTGCGATACAGTGCGCGCGCCGCGACCCTTCGCTCCTCCTCCAAGACGAGCTTCGTGACATCGCCGCGCACGGGACGAAAGCCCATCTTGCGATAGAACCAGAACGCGCCCGACTCGATTCCTTCTTCGTTCTCAAAGCCTATCTGGTAAGGATCGACGGAAAAAGCTGTGACGCCCAGCAGTTGTCTATAGAGGCGCAAGCACTGCGCGTAAAGCCAGGCGGATTCTCCTTCGCGAAACGTGTAATAGATGTTAAAGCCGATCTCCATCCGCTCGAACAGCGAGATGCCCTCAGCATAACCTATGGGGACGCCGTTCCTGGTCATAAAGGCCGAATGATAAGCCCTGAGCGGCAGGCGATACTGCGGCTCGACGCCGTTAAAGAAAAACTCTACGCCGCGCCCCACACTCGCATGCAACACGCGCGACGGGTCGCCGTAGGTAAACCCGTGCAACTCTCTATAACGGACACTTGAAGTCGCGCGTATCAGGTCAAGCACGCGCTCGCCCTCGCGTCGCGAAAGCCTCTTGAGCGAAAGCGCAGGTCTCTCCATCTCCTGCTCTAGCCGTACATCGCTGCGGCGCAGCAGCGGCTCTCGCTGGTAAAAAATCTCGCCCGAGTGAGGAAACTTCATTCCCGTACGTGTTGAAACGGAGCGGGCGGGCGTCCAGCGAAGCCACAGCTTGAGCGAATCGTACAACTCCGCACGCTCGCGCCCGGTCAGCTTTAAACGCTCGAAACGATCAATCAACCACGGCAGCTCTTTCTTTGAACCGCCGCGCGCGGCGCGCAGCCATTCCCTGTAAGGCACGTTGGCTTCGACCAGCGCATCCTCTTCGAGGAGCGGAAGAAATCTGGGCCAGGTTTCTCCCATGCGCGCAGAGTCTTCGTATCCTTCCCAATCGATCTCGACCTCGGAGGCGCGCGTGCGCGCGAGCCAGCGCGCAATGTAGTAACTGAAAATGGAGGTCATGGACGTGCCGACGATACCGGCCACTTCGGGCTCTTCAAACGGAGAGAGGTCTGCATCTATATTTTGCAGCCACTCTATACGACGATGGAAAGAGGCCAGTATGCGCTCTGCGCGCGACAGCACGCGCGCGCTCTGCGGGTAAGCGCTGAGGAAGAGAAGTATCTCGTGAAAGCGAATCAGGGATTCAGCTTCACGAAAGCGGCGCTGGTTCAGCTTATCGAGCGTCCTTAAAATACGCCGCGCGGCGGGCGCTCCTGTCTGGCGCTTCAATTCATCTAGAAGGGCGAGCAGGTTTTCGAGTGATTCAGACGACACGTTTTATACAGAAAGACCAGGATCAGACTTGAGCGAAAGCTCTTAGCTTCTATGCTAACTGAACGGCGAAGTCAATGACCGGGGCAGAAAGGGCGTTGGGCCTGTCCGGGTAATTGAGTATGCAGACGTATTGATACTCAGCGCACAGGCACAAGGAAGAATTTATTCCCTAGCTCCTGCGCTCTCCAGTAAACGGATAATCTCGGGACAGCCGTTTAGCAACGCTAACTCTAACGGCGTCCACCCATCGTTATCTTTCGCGTTGACATCAGCTCCGTGCGCGATTAAGAGTTTCATCGCGCTGGCAGACCCGATGGCGGCCATCAGCGGAGTACTGCCGCCATTGCTTTTAGCATTTACATCTGCTCCTCTCTTGATAAGAGCTTCCAGGACAAAGAAATTATGAGCGGCGGCCACCTTTAAAGGGGTCACGCCGTAATTGTCTCTGACATCAACATTCGGGCTTCGGTCAAGAACGATTTTCAAGATGTCTGCGTCCATCTCTGGACGATCTGCCACACGGTGCAGGAGCGTATGCCCGGTATACTTATCTCTGAACGAAAGATTCGCCCCTCTGGCGAGCAATAATTCGATGACGGCTTTCTCCTGAAATCTTATGGCAAGTACTATAGCTGTTTCGCCTCCCTCATCAGTCGCATTGATTTCTGCACCTGCGTCCAGGAGCATTTCCACAATCTCTCGATCGCCCCTGATCGAGGCGATCATCAAAGGAGTATCCCCTAAAGATTCATTCACGTTCGGGTTGACCCCGGCGGCTAGTAATCTCTTGATCGTCGCCGCATCGCTCGTTTTCACGCTCTTCATTAAAAGCTCAATGTCTTGTGGCGAGTCCTCCTTTTTTATCTGGCGGGTACTGTTTCCCTCATCTTTGGGCACAGAGGTCTGAGCAGTGCAGGCGGTTAAAACAACCAGCACCAGCGGCAAGTATAAAAGGGCGACGAGAGGTGTGTTCATAACGTTGGGGCGTATGGCTGCGCTTCTGCTTAGGATGTAATCATGAGAAACGTCGTCAAGACCTTTAGCTCAAGAGGCATCTTCGCTTATCTATTACAATAGCGGCTGCTCACTCCTTCTCGCAGAACCTGTATGACATCGTTTCTGTAGTCAGGGGAGGCATTGAAGAAATCAACGATTGAGCCGAGAAAGATAATCGAGCCGCCTTCGCTCTCCCTCGCAGTAATGCCTGGAAAGTTCCTGACCGTCAGGCGATAGATGGGCGCTCCCGTATAGAGAGAATAGTCCTGAAGATGTTTTCTCAGCGAGATCACATAGGCTTTGACGAACATGCGACATAGCTCATGTTTCTCCTTTTCGCTCAACTGGCGGTCAGCGTCTTTGACCTTCATACGCTGGACATGATCTATGATGATGCCCTTCGGGTTATTCGGCAGGCGGAAAGACTCCTGGGCCTGCGCCGTAATCCCATAAAGCGCGATGATGATAAAGATTAACAACCTCATCTGTATCTCCTTCTCCTGGCGCTCCCGCTTCCTGTCTCCAGGCGGTTGTCACTGCCAGTATATGTGCTCCACTGGCCTTGAACAAATATTCAGGTGGAATGAATAAATGCCGGGCACTAACGGTTATAATGAAGATACCCTTAACCGATGGCGAGGCAGATTCCTCTGATGAAAGAAGAGAAACAACGGACGCGAAAGCTAATACGCCTGCTCAAACGAGAGTACCCGGAGGCGCGTTGCAGCCTGCATCATTCGAGCCCGCTGGAACTGCTCGTCGCGACCATCCTCTCGGCACAATGTACGGACGAGCGCGTCAATCTTGTGACCGCTGATCTTTTTCGTAAGTATCGCCGCGCAGAAGATTATGCAGGCGCTGCGCAGGGCGAGCTTGAAGCGGACATTCGCTCGACGGGGTTTTTTCGCAACAAGGCGCGGGCGATTCAGGGCGCATGCCGGATGATCGTAGAGCAATACGGAGGGCGTGTGCCGGAGACGCTCGAAGAGTTGCTCGAACTGCCGGGCGTGGCGCGCAAGACGGCCAACGTCGTGCTCGGCAATGCCTTCAATATCACTTCGGGGATCGTCGTAGATACGCACGTCGCGCGGCTCTCGCAAAGGCTCGGCCTGACGACGCACGAACAGCCGGAAAAAATCGAGCGCGATTTGATAGAACTCGTCCCGCGCAATGATTGGATCATTTTCTCGCATCTGCTGATCGCGCACGGACGCGCCGTCTGCAAAGCGCGCAAGCCGCTGTGTGCCGAGTGCTTGGTCGAGCCGCTTTGTCCCTCCTCACTGCTCAGAGCGAATAAGATGCTCGACGCTCCCTCTGCGCTTTAAGCCCCTGTTAGGTCGGTTATTTGGCGCGCGTCGTCAAACGCAGTTACAATGGCGCGGGGTCAAATTTTCTGTCGCGCTTTATCAATCAACGCTCGCTCTCTTTTTAGATCGTCAATGACGCTTGTTGCCGGGACACGTCTGGGCCGCTATGAAATCCGCTCACCTTTGGGTAAGGGCGGCATGGGCGAAGTTTATCTCGCATACGACACACAGTTGGAGCGCACGATCGCGCTCAAGACGCTGCCAACGGATGTCGCGCGCGACCAGCAGCGTATGCATCGCTTTATACGCGAAGCCAAAGCAACCGCCGCGCTCTCTCATCCGAACATCGCGCACATCTACGAGATCGGTGAAGCGGAAAGCACGACCTTTATCGCGATGGAGTACGTCGAGGGGCAGACGCTTCGCCAGTACTTGAAGAGGGAGCGCCCGAGTCCGGACGAGGCGCTCAACATAGCCTTACAGGTCGCGGGCGCTCTCTCGGAAGCACACGCCGAAGGCATCATCCATCGCGACATTAAGCCAGAGAACATCATGCTCCGGCCAGACGGCTATGTGAAGCTGCTGGACTTCGGGCTCGCCAAACTGATCGAGAGATACGAAAAGGGAGATCAGAACAGTTCTGACGAAGCGCCGACGCAGCTTATTCATACGAACCCTGGGATGTTGATGGGGACTGTGACCTATATGTCGCCGGAGCAGGCGCGCGGCCTGGAGGTTGACGGGCGCACGGACATCTGGTCTCTGGGCGTCATTCTCTACGAGATGATTACGGGACGTGTGCCTTTTACGGGCACGACGACGACGGACATGCTCGTCTCGATACTGGAGCACAGGCCGCGCCCGCTCAGAAAGTTGTTGCCGGAGTTGCCGCTCGATCTGGAAAGGATCGTCGCGAAGGCGATGGCCAAGCGCAGAGAGTCTCGCTACAAATCCGCTGGCGAGTTTGTGTCTGCCATCAAAGCTCTACGGCAGGAGATGGAGTTCAAGGCGAAGCTGGCGCGATCCCTGAACGTGAATCTGAACAGCGCAGAGGCCGATACAGAGTACGCTCCTCGTCCCGCTATCCCGGCAGCGCAGGAGCATTCCACGCCGTCGAAAAGTTCTGGCCGCACGTCGCTCGCGGGTCGCCGTCGCCGCCCACGCAGGCGCGCCATAGATTCACTGGCCATCCTGCCGTTCGCGAACTCAAGCGGCGCGACGGAGACGGAATACTTCAGCGACGGCATCACGGAAACCATCATCAACAATCTATCGCAACTGCCCAAGCTCAAAGTCATGGCGCGCAGCACCATCTTTCGTTACAAGGACAAAGAGGTAGACCCGCTTGAGGTCGGGCAGGAATTGAACGTGCGCGCCGTGTTGACCGGAAGAGTGCTTCATCTGGGCGACATGATGGTGATACAGGCAGAGCTGGTCGATGCCTTTGACGGCTCACGTCTGTGGGGCGATCAGTACAATCGTCAATGGGCCGATGTGTTCGCCATCCAGGAAGAGATCGCGCGAGAGATTTCCGAGAAGCTGCGTTTCAAGCTCACGGGTGAAGAGCAACGTCAACTGACCAAACGCCACACGGATAACCCGGAGGCTTACAGACTTTATCTCAAAGGGCGTTACTGCTGGAACAAGCGAACGCCCGAAGGTTCTAAAAAAGGGATAGAGCATTTCAAAGCGGCGATTGATCTTGATTCGGGCTATGCATTGGCCTACGCGGGGCTGGCCGATTCCTACAATGTGCTCGGCAACTACGGCGATCTGCCGCCGCGCGATGCTTTTCCACGTGCGAAGACGGCGGCGACGAAAGCTTTGAGAATAGACGAGACGCTGGCCGAAGCCCGCTCTGCTCTGGCCTATGCCCTCAACGGTTATGATTGGAACTGGGAGGCTGCCGCAGCGGAATTCAAGCGCGCGATTGAGTTGAAGCCCAATTACGCCACCGTACATTACTCGTATGCGATCACGCATCTGGCCGCTCTGGGCAAGCTCGACGAAGCCATCAGCGAGATGATGGAAGCCAAAGAGCTTGATCCGCTCTCGCTCATCATCAACACGAATCTCGGATGGGTTCTATACTTCGCCCGTCGTTACGATGAAGCGATCAAACAGATTCACAAGGCGCTGGAGATAGACGAGAACTTTAACGTCGCCTATTTCAAGCTCGGCCAGGTTTACGAACGCCTGGGCAAGTACGACGAAGCCATAGAGCTATATCTGAAAGCGAAGCAACTCTCCGGCGGCAACCTGTGGATCAATCAGGGACTCGGGCACGCCTTTGCGATGTCCGGTCGTCGTGACGAAGCCATACGTTTGCTAGATGAGCTGAAGGGGCTGTCCGCGAAGCGTTACGTCTCGCCTTACATCTTCGCAGAAATCTACAGAGGGCTCGGAGAGATTGACCTGACGTTTGAGTGGCTGGAAAAAGCCTTTGATGATCGCACGGACTGGCTCGTCTGGCTCGGCGTCGAACCGGCGCTCGATTCCCTTCGCTCAGACCCACGCTTCGCGGATTTGATACGTCGAGTCGGACTCCCTACGAAGCAGTGATCGTCAGCAGTATAGGTCCGTGGCAAGTTGCCGATGAGCGCGACGTTGTCATCTCTCTACGTTTAGCCCCTTTGGGGCTGAAGAAGATTGATGCCGTCAAATCGTCATCATTAATTTTCGTCATTAAGTCGCGTGCGTCCGCAAGCAAGGCATCGTTCTTATCTAAGACTTTGCTCTTATCTCTCTGCGCCTTGCTTGATGAGGATGTCCGTCGCTTTGCCTTTGGTCGAGATGATGACGCTCGTCCGTCCCGCGCGTAAGATGGCTTCCGTGCCGCCCGATCTGAGGACTTCGGATGGCTTGAGCTTTGTCGTGTACCAGTCCACGACCTTGCTGATGGGATCATTGGTACGCAGCTCAAGAAAATTATCGCGGCTGCTTTTCATATCCATGACCGTCTCCGCGCCCGGATACATCAACTCGCTGGTGGGCACGGTCGCGCCTGCCGCCGGTGGCTCGACAAACGGCGGGGCTGGCGGCGCAGGCGGCTGCGGTGGAAGACCCGTTTCGGGACGGACGACGACCGGCGGTGTCTGTGTGGTCGCGGCTTTGCGGGCTACTTTAATCATCGTCCCGATCGCCGCCGCCGCGAACATGACGATCAATAAAGCGACGATTGAGAGGGCGAGCCAGACCTGCTTTCCGTGGCCTGTAGTTGATGAAGGCTTTAAGCTTTTGGTGGTGGCGTCCAGTGGTAGTTGTGAAGGCACGCCTCTGCTGTAATCGCTGGGCGAGAGATAAGCAGGGCCTGTCGGCTGCGCCGCGTTCCAATTTTCTGTAGGCTGTGCCCTGCGCTCGGCTGTCGCCTCAAAAACTCTGGTCGTCGCTTCGGAAACGCTGGCGGTATCCAGAGAAGGCTGGCCGCACCTGCGACAAAATTTCGTTCCCGGTGAAATCTCCGCGCCGCAATTTGTACAGGGTACGCTCGACATGATTGACCCTAACAATACGATGCACACGCGCGCCCGCGCAAGTCTGAGTTGGCGAAAGGTTGGAGTAGCCGGTCTTCAGTGAAAAGTATGTAAAGTTGGAAATTCACCACAGAGGCACGGAGGACACGGAGGAAGCACGGAGTCTTGAATGCTTAACTTCTCTGTGCTCCCTCTGTGTCTTTGTCGGTGAATGCTTCTTTCCAGAGACTCAATTAAAATTCACTAAAGAGCAAATGCCTGTCGCTGATCTTTTACCTTGGCTGGCGCGCGCGGATGATTAATTCCGTGCCGCGCCTAAGCTCAAGATCGTCGCGCCCCTGCGCATAGACAGAGCCCGCGCCGACGCCCGCGCCGATGGCTGCGCCGATGGCCGCGCCCCTCCCCTGATCCGCAATCGCACCGATGATGGCCCCTATGGCTGCGCCTATCGCCGCGCGCTCAGTCGTGCGCCTCGTCTGATCGTCGCTCTCCTGCACGCTGGAGTTCTCGCCCTCCGTGCGTACATCTTCGCCGCCCGCCGCGCGTACGCTCTCAACATAGCCGTCGAAACCCGCTGTGCGGCCATCGCGCAGACGTATTTGCCTGAACTCGAACGTCATTTCCGGACGACCCGAAATACGACCGCCGCGATTGATGCCAGAGATCACGCCCTCAATCGTTGCTCCCTCAAACTGTGCGGGCTCGCTGACGGTCAGCGTAAACGGATCGCCTTCGCGTGACTGCGCAGTGCTCAGATCGTTGTCGAGCACTGCGACAAACTGCGTTCCGTTCGGGACGACGAAGACATAGATGTCTCCCTCTTGACGCTCGGAAGGAGGCGGAGCGGGTCTTTGCGGCGGCGGAGTCTGACGAATAACGGGAGGTGTTTGTATCGGTCTATTGGTCGCCGTGCTTGGCTGCGCAGGCTGCGGCAATCTTCTCTGATTATTTGAGCGCGCCGTCGTCGACCGCTGCTCGTCAAAGATACCCCAGCGCGCGACGTTCGAAGTCTTGTTGTAGATGCTCTGGACGACGACGGGCTCTCTCAATTGCTCGCTGTAGATGCGGCGCGTGACGCGCAGGCGACGGCCATTATCCAGCGGATCGAAGATGACAGTGAACTCGTCGTTTGGACTGCCGCTGGTGCTCACCATCAACTGGTCGCCGTAGAGAACTGCGCGCGTGCTGATGGCATTTCCAGTGGAGGTGCGTTCTTCATGCTCGCGCCCGTCGGCCTCGAAGCTGATGCGCGGCGCGCGTGACGAAGCAATCTCGATCAACTGGCCGCGCCGTTCGATGGCCAACTGATCGGGCGATTCCAGTCGCCCCGCCAGGCTATCGACAATGCGTCGCTGCTCGTCGGGCGGAAGATCATTGACGGCGCGCGAAGCGGCTATACGCGGGTCCTCGCTCGCTCTCGCATCAAGGCTATAAACGCCCGTCAGAAGTGAGCGCGTCTGCGAAGCGCCGCGATTGTTCGTCGTCCCTGTCCGCCGCTGTTGGCCCAGCGCCGAGACATTCAAACCGAAGACGCAGGCCACCAACAGCAACGCGACCAGAGGTCTTATCCTGTACATCTGTTTCCCCTCCATGAGCCTTTTCCTTCTGCTCGTCAAATATAGAACTCAAAATACTGCGCACGATTCTTAGGTCATTGCTTTACGCACAATGGCAGCACGCTGCCTTTTGTCAGGGGGATTACAGAACAGGACTTGAGGGACTGCTTTGGGTGATTCAAAGCTTAGAGCCAGACGCCGTTTTTATGCAAGCCCCGATAGGGCTTCGGCACTGATGGTTTTCCTTTTCGTTTCCGTTTAATATGTCGGGCCAAAGCTTCTTTTGATTCAGGGAGGGCGAAAATATGCGACGTGACGGACATGCCCGTCGGAGACAAAGCGGTCGTGACGGCGACGTACTGAAGGGATTGGCGGCGGGTCTCATCGGCGGACTGGCCGCCTCCTGGACGATGAACATGTTTCAGGCAATGTGGAGCAGGCAGGAGGTCGGCGTCGAAAAACCGCACGGCGCGCAGGGCATCAAGCCTTACGTTGAAGGGCAAGAGAGTTTTTCAGCACAAAAAGATGCGCCCGAGCGGAGCGTTAAGCGGCAGGACGACCCGACGGAGAAGATCGCTGAGGCCGTCAGTGAAAGCGTCTTCGACCGTAAATTGAAGGAGAGCGAGAAGGAGCCTGCGGGCGCGGTCGTGCATTATGTCTTCGGCATCGCGATGGGCGGATTCTACGGCGGGCTGGCAGAGATCGCGCCCGTCGTAACCTATGGCGCAGGCATTCCATTCGGCGCAGCCTTCTGGCTCACAGCCGACGAGCTGGTCGTGCCAGCGCTCGGCCTCTCAGAAGAACCGACCGAATACCCGCTCTCCACACACGCCTATTCGTTCTTCTCACACACTGTCTACGCGCTCACAGCCGAGGCCGTCCGGCGAACAGTGCGCCGGGCGCTGTAAAGAAAGGATGAAGGATGAGGGATGAAAGGAAGGCTGATTCAACTTGAATCATTCTTTATTCATCCCTCATCCCTCTGCCCTCATCCCTATTCTATGATGACGCGGTCGCTTGAGGTGCGTCCGAAGTTCTCCGGGTGATACATCTCTTCGGCCTTGGCGGGCGGAACGACGAAGTTGCCGGGCGTCGTCGCGCGTCCCACGTAAGAGTAGTTGTGGACTCCCTCCCAGAGCAGCGAAGTAAAAGCCTCTACGCGCTCGTCGCGTAGGTTCTGATGCTCGAACCAGGGACGCGACCACCACCACCATGCGCCGCGACTGTTATTCTCCGCACGCTCATCCTGCGGGATGCTTCCCGTCACAGCGAGCACTGGATTCAGCGCCTCTAATCCGGCGGGCATCGGATCGACCAGCGCGACGTGATAACGCCGCGTCGGCGCGAGCATAGTCAGACGCACGCGCACCTTTGCACCAGCCTTGATGTGCCACACGCCCTCAGCATCGCGCCGCACATCCGCCGCGTTATCTATGGCCTCGTATGCGCGCTCGACCGTAAAGCCGTAATCGGCTGCGCCCAGCTTTAGAGATGCGGGCGCGTACTGCATCCCTATGCGATAGTAGAGCCGCCCTGGGCCATCCTTACTCAACACCAAGTTTTGATCGCCCTGGTGTTCCGACAGATAACTCATAGGGACATTGACCTGCTGGCGCTCCGTCGTGCGTCCCTTGAACTCTTTCTCGCCCGCGAAGCGCTCGCCCAACCACGCGCGCGCCACGAAAGCCGGCGTCGTCTTCTCGTAGGTCACAAAGTAGCGATCAAGCGCGAGCAGTATAAAGACGTTCTCCTGCGTATTCAGCCAGCGCCCTGCCGTGCGATGCGCGAGCAGTCCGCGCACGACCTTCGGTATCAGATCGTTCGAGGGCTGGTCGCCGATCAGCGCTTCGAGGATGATCCCGTCGGCGCGGCGCTCCGAATGAAGCAGCAGGTATTCGCCGTCCGTGTAGGAGGTCGTGAAGTGAGCTGTCCCTGCGGTTTCACTCGCGCGGTTGTTTAAGAATGTGCGGATCGCTTCCGTCTGTTGCCTTGAAGCAGCCTCGCCGGACAAGACCGGAAGAAGCCAGCCGACGGCTTCGAGCGAAAGTTTTTCAAGGCCCGCCTCTGCGATCAGCTTGCGCGCACGCGCCGCGTCTCTCTCACCCATGCGATGTCGAACGTAAAGCGCATAAGCTATAAGAGCGTGTTTGACCTCCACAGGATACCAGGACGGGATGTGCTCTTCGATGCTTCGCAGGTACGTCTTAGACCTGTTCAGCATCTCGTCCGGCACATCGAATTTTTTCTCCTTGGCACGTTGAAGCGCATGCGCCACGTGAATACTGACATAGGGCCAGGAGGCGTCGTCGCGTCGCCAGAAGCCGAAGCCGCCGTCCTCTTTCTGCATGCCGCGCAGGCGCTTGATGTCACGCCCCACAGCCTCTTTCATCGCTTCGGGCGAGGGAAGGTCTTTGGCTGAAAAAGCCGTGAGCACATCGCGCAAAGCGGCGACGGCCAGCACGCGCGAAGAGATTTGCTCGGAGCATTCGTACGGATACGCCATCAAATAGAGCACGGCGTCCGTCAATTCCTGCAACTGCGTAGAGGAGGTCGTGATCTCAAGGCCACCGAATTGCGGGACGACCCCTGCGGGCGCGCGCACGGGTTGAATGATCGCGCCCTGATCGATCTCGCCGTAGGTGGCGAACGCTTCGGTCGTCGCGGGCGTCCAGACCGGCAGAGATATTTCCGCAGCATCACTCCATCGTCCCGCGATTGCTCCCATCTGAAAGCGCGCCGTGCCTGCGCGAGACGCTGCTACGGGAAGGCGCACCTCTGCTCTATCGTTTGCCGGACTCGTGACGCGACGGCCTGCGCCGTCCGTCAACTCCGCATTCGTTGCACGTACCGCCACGTCGACCGTCATCGCAGAGTCCGTCTGATTCTGCAAGACAACGGGAAGCTCGAAGCGGTCGCCGAAGTTAAGAAAGCGCGGTGCAGAGGGGCGCACCATCAGCGGCTGGCGCGCGGTGATCGCCGATTCGCCGGAGCCGAACTGTCGTCCGCCCGCGACCGAGACGGCCATCACGCGATAGCGCGTCAGGTTATCAGGAACTTTGACCTTGACTTGTGCCCTTCCGTTCGCGTCCGTCGGCACGGCGGCGGCGAAGACCGCGAGCGCATTAAAATTCTCGCGCAGTCGAATCGGGCCGGAAGCACTCGCATCGGGTGCGTCCAGGGCCATCGCCCGCTTCGCCACCGGGCGTGCAGAGGGAGGGGGAGGAGCTTCCGCCGCGCCCGCCAACACGGAGACGCTTTCAGCTACCATTCCCACCGGGGCGCCACCACCACCACCACCACCGTTTGCGGCCCCTATTTCAATCAGGGATTCTGGATTGCTCAGCAGAATATTTTCGCGCACATGATAGTCCATCACATCCGCGCTGCGCTCTGCATAAAAGATTGAGAGCGGGTCTTCAAGGCGATAGCTGCTCAGGGCCAGGACGGATTCGTCTACGACGACGACGGCGACCTCGCTGCCCGCGACCGGACGGCTCGCGGCATCGCGTACCTCTACGTTGACGAGAGTTTCAGCGCCGGGCTCAAGCTTTGCATCGCGCGGCGTCGCCGTCACCAGTAGCTTTCTCTCCAGCGGCGGAATTGAAAGATTCAACTCACCCTTGGCGAAGGCCGGTCGCTTCGGCAGGGATTCGTCCTCTTTGCCCTCGTCGTCCGTGCGCGCAGCCGCTCCGACCAGATCAACCTGCACGTAAAGGTTCGGGACGAAACGCTCTTCGATTGGAACTTTGAGCGTCATGGTTGGCCCATCCATGCGGAAGCGCTCGCTCTTGAGGATTCCTGAGCGGCGCAAAGTCAGTACGCCTTCGGCTGGATAAAAAGGAGACTGCACAAGAATCTGTGCCGTGTCGCCGGGCTTGTAATCCCTGCGATCAGGAATCAGCTCGACCGTTTCCTGTTCGACCTCGCGTTTGGGCGGAGTCTTTCCTCCGGCGACCCAGAGCGTCAGTTCGCTCTCGTTCGCTTGCTCGCGATCATCAAGAACGCGCGCCGTCACACGATATGTGCCGCCGGTCTTAGACTCGAACGTGCATTTGACCGCCTCGCTTGCGGATTGAACCGTGCAATCCTGCGCGTTCGTTTCTTCCTGCTTCCACTCGCCGTTCTTGTAAGACCAATCGAGCAGCACCGCACGCATCTTGATCGGACGACCCGCAATCAATTTCCCGTCGATGTCCGTGACGATTGATTGCACGACGAGAGGCTCATTCTGCTGGACGAATGTGCGATCCGAGCGCAATCCGACGTAGAGGTCTGCCGGGTGCACGAGCATGTTTGCTTGAGCCGTCCATGCCTGTCGATTGACATCCGTGACGCTCGCCTCTGCCAT
>Ga0190273_10000332_pt1 | contig 19623 bp, 16 predicted proteins | sample Popmic504IS_FD_134513 | JGI IMG/M metagenome (GOLD analysis project Ga0190273, IMG submission 134513) | Populus adjacent soil microbial communities from riparian zone of Shoshone River, Wyoming, USA - 504 IS | ecosystem: Environmental > Terrestrial > Soil > Riparian zone > Trees stand | place... | reverse complement strand
AAGGACGCGCCGGCCATCCTCGACGAGCTGGCCGAGGTCGGGCTGCACGCCATCCAGACCAGCGGCAACGACATCCGCAACATCACCGCCGACCCGCACGCCGGCGCCACGGGCGACGAGCTGGACGACCCGCGCATCTGGGCCGAGGTCATGCGCCAGTGGTCGACCTTCCACCCCGAATTCAGCTTCCTGCCGCGCAAGTTCAAGATCGCCGTCACCGCGGCCGCCAGGGACCGCGCCGCTGTGAAGATCTATGACATTGGCCTCGCCATGCGCCGCGGCCGCAATGGCGAGCTGGGCTTCGAGGTGATGGTCGGCGGCGGTCTGGGCCGCACGCCCTACCTCGGCCCGACGATCCGCGAGTTCCTGCCGACGCGGCACCTGCTGTCCTACCTGCAGGCCATCCTGCGCGTCTACAACCGCCACGGCCGGCGCGACAACATCTGGAAGGCCCGCATCAAGGTGCTGGTCGCCTCGCTGGGCGCCGAAGAGTTCGCCCGCCAGGTCGAGGCCGAATGGGAGGCCTCCGACAAGGAAGCCGTCGACCTGCCGGACATTGAGCTCGCCCGCATCCGCGCCGAGTTCGCCCGCGAGTTCGAGGTGCTGCCGCCGCGCTCGGCCGCCTTCGAGGCGCGCCGCGAGAGCGACCCCGCCTTCGCCCGCTTCGTGCGCCGCAACATCCACGCCCACAAGGTCCCCGGCTACGCCATCGTCGACGTTTCGCTGAAGGTCCCCGGCGAGACTCCCGGCGACATGAGCTCCGAGCAGATGGAGCTGGTCGCCGACCTCGGCGAGCGGTTCTCACTGGACGAGGTGCGCATCAACTACGAGCAGAACCTGATCCTGCCGCATGTGAAGCTGGACGACCTGCCGGCGGTCTATGAGGCGCTGAAGGCGGCCGGGCTGGCGACGCCGAACATGGGCCTGATCAGCGACATCATCGCCTGCCCGGGCCTCGACTACTGCACGCTGGCCAACGCCCGCGCGATACCGGTCGCCCAGCATATCGCCGAGCGCTTCGCCGACGAGGAGGAAGCCGAGGCCATCGGCGAGCTGAAGATCAGGATCTCGGGCTGCATCAACGCCTGCGGCCATCACCACGTCGGCCACATCGGCATCCTGGGCGTCGACAAGAAGGGCGAGGAATTCTACCAGCTCACCCTCGGCGGCTCGGGCGCCGAAGACGCCAGCCTCGGCTCGATCCTCGGCCCCGCCCTGCCCGCCAATCGGGTCACCGAGGCCGTTGAGCACCTGGTCGAGACCTTCCTGGCTCAGCGTCAGGGCGAGGAGCGCTTCCTCGACACCTTCCGGCGCGTCGGCATGGCTCCGTTCAAGGAGGCCGTCTATGCCGAAGCTCATTAAGCTGACCGGCCACGACCTGGCCTGGGCCGACGACGTCTTCACCGACGTCGCCGACGAGGACGCCATTCCCGAGGGTCCGGTGATCCTGTCGTTGCAGCGGTTCGTCGCCGAGGGTGACGCCCTGTTGTCCGGCAACCGCGCCGTCGGCGTGCGGGTCGAGACCAGCGAGGCGGTGGAAGACCTCGCCTACGACCTGCCGCGCATCGCCGTGGTGGCGCTGGTGTTCCCGAAGTTCCGCGACGGGCGGCACTACTCCTCGGCCCGTATCCTGCGCGAGCGGCTCGGCTACACTGGCGAAGTCCGCGCCGTGGGCGACGTGCTGCTCGAGCAGGCCGTCTTCATGCTCCGCTGCGGCTTCGACACCTTCGCGCCGGCCGACGGCTCGACGCCCGAGGACTGGGCCGCCGCCGGTTCGCGCTACCGCCACGTCTATCAGCGCGCCACCGACGACCGCGCGCCCGCCTTCGTCGAGAGGGCTGGATGATGGCCTACGACCAGATCGACCGGCCCTCGTCTCTCGCCGAGAGGCTGGACTCGCGGCTGCGCAACGCCGAACCCATCGAGATCATCCGCGCGGCTTACGAGCAGTACGGCAAGAAGCTGGCGCTGGTGTCGTCGTTCGGCGCGGAGTCGGCAGTGCTGCTGCACCTGGCCAGCCAGGTCAGCAAGGACATCCCGGTGCTGTTCCTCGACACCGGCATGCTGTTTGGCCAGACGCTCGACTACCGCAAGCAGCTGGTCCAGCAGCTTGGCCTGACCGACGTGCGCGACCTGCGTCCGCGCTATCAGGACCTCGCCACCGGCGATCCGAGTTCGGACCTCTACAAGCGCGACATCGACGCCTGCTGCCACATTCGCAAGGTGCTGCCGCTGGACCGGGCGCTGGATGGCTTCGATGCCTGGATCACCGGGCGCAAGCGCTTCCAGGGCGGCGACCGGCTGCGGCTGGCCGTGGTCGAGGAGGCGGCACCGCACGTCAAGTTCAACCCGCTGGCCAACTGGTCCAAGGCGCAGATCGACGCCTACGCCGCCGAGCACGACCTGCCGGCCCACCCGCTGGTGGCGCAGGGCTTCCCCTCGATCGGCTGCTGGCCGTGCACCAAGCCGGTTGAAGAGGGCCAGGACATCCGCGCGGGCCGCTGGGCCGGGCAGGACAAGAGCGAGTGCGGCATCCACGTCGCCCGCGCCCCGGGCGTGCCGTCGAACGTCGGCGGGGACATTTAGGCCGGTGGGCAGCCCTTGAACTTGCCCATCCTGGTCACGCTCAGCTTGGCCAGGTTCAGCGGCATGATCGGCTTCATCGAGCCCTTGCCTGCGCCTGTGTAGAGGTCGATGCGGTCGCCCTTGATGGCCCCGCCGACGTCCGAGGCGTACCAATAGCCGTCGTGCCTGGAGCCGTCGGGCATCGACAGGCCGACCGTCTCCTTGATGAACAGCACGGTCCGCCGCGGGATCTGGTGAGGATCGGTGGCGGCGGTTCGCATGGCGACAGGCTTGCAGCCGATGGAGTCCAGCGAGCCCACGCCCTTGGCCCCCGCATGGTAGAGCGTCGCCTTCAGCCGCCAGTCGGGCACTCCCGGGATGGTCGCCATCGACAGCGCCTTGACGATCATGTCGCCGATAGGGTCAGCCGAAGATTCAGCTTGGGCGGGGGGTGCTAGGGCCAGAAGCGCTAAGGCGCTCAGGGGCCCGGCGAGGCGTCGCATTTGGGGTTTCCTCCATAGCGGGGCTGTCGCGCAGGCCTTGCTTAAGCTACCGATGCGCCGCCTGACAACCCTCAAAAGCCAAGCGGCCATGACCCTGCGTATCTACGGCGACCCTCGATCCGGCAACTGCCTCAAGGTCAAGTGGGTGGTCGAGAGGCTTGATATCGCTCACGAATGGCTGGACGTCGACGTCATGGCTGGGACCACCCGCACGCCGCAGTTCCTGGCCCTAAATGCCGCAGGGCAGGTTCCGACGGTCGTGCTCGAAGACGGCCGCCCGCTGGCCCAGTCGAACGCCATCATCCTGCACCTGGCCGAAGGTTCGGACCTGATCCCCGCCGACGCCTACGACCGCGCCAAAATGCTCGAATGGCTGTTCTGGGAGCAGTACAGCCACGAGCCCACCATCGCCGTCGCCCGCTTCCAGGTGGCCTTCCTGGGCAAACCCATAGTCGAACTCGATCCCAAGCTGGTGCAGCGCGGCGAGGCGGCGTTGCAGCGGATGGAACTCGGGCTAGGAGGCTCGGCCTTCCTGGTCGGCGAGGCCTTGACGCTCGCCGACGTCAGCCTAGTCGCCTACACGCGCGTGGCGCACGAGGGCGGCTTTGATCTCTCCGCCTATCCAGCCGTGCAGGCGTGGGTCGGTCGCGTCGAAGCCGAACTCGGCATCGCCTGATGCGGATCGCCGCGGCGCTGGTCGCTCTCACCTTCGCGGCTCTGCCCGCTCAAGCGCTTGCCTGGGGCGCGACCGGTCACCGGATCGTCGCCACCCTTGGCATGGAGGCCTTGCCGCCCGAGGTCCCGGCCTTCCTGCGCCACGAGTTCACTACCGTTGAGCTCGCCGAGGTCGCCCGCGAGCCCGACCGCTCCAAGAGCGCCGGCCGCACGCACGACAGCGACCGCGACCCCGCCCACTTCATCGATGTCGATGACGCTGGGCTGGTCATGGGCGGACCGGCCCTGAACGCGCTACCGCCCACGCGGGCCGAGTACGAGACCGCGCTTCGGGCCGCCGGTTCGGACAGCTGGCAGGCGGGCTACCTCTACTATTCGCTGATCGACGGCTGGCAGCAGCTGGCCAAGGACTTCGCCTACTGGCGCGCGCTGACCGCGGCCGAGCGACTGGCCACCGACCCGCAGAAGAAGGCGTGGTTCGTCAATGACCGCCGCCTGCGCGAGGCGCTGCTGATCCGCGACCTCGGCGCCTGGGCGCACTATGTCGGCGATGCGAGCCAGCCGCTGCATGTCACCGTTCACTTCAACGGCTGGGGTCCCTATCCGAACCCCAACGGCTATTCGACCGGCCGCATCCATGCGCCGGTGGAAGGCGCCTTCGTGCACGACAACATCGGCATCGAGGCTGTTCGCCACCGCCTGCCCGCCGCGCGCGACTGCGGCTGTCCGATCGAGGCGCGCCCCGCCGAGTACCTAGCCCAGACGTATGGCAAGGTCGGACAGCTGTATGAACTGGAGAAGGCTGGCGCTTTCACCAATGGCGACCCGCGCGGCCGGGAGTTCAGTGAGGCGCAGTTGGCGAGCGCCGCCGCCGAGCTGCGTGACCTCACTGTCGCGGCCTGGCGAGCCAGCGCTGACCTCACCGTCGGCTGGCCGGAAACCAGGGTCAGCGATATCGAAGCCGGCAAGGTCGACCCCTACAAGCTGCTTTACGGGATCGACTGACGGCCCGGCGGAGCGCAAGCTTCAGCCATGACGTCCTTCTACGACCGCCACATCATGCCGCGCCTGATCGGCTGCGCCTGCTCGACGGGGCCGATCATGAAGCAGCGGGCCAAGGTCGTGCCGCTGGCGACCGGCAAGGTGCTGGAGCTGGGCATCGGCGGCGGCATGAACCTTGGCTTTTACGATCCCGACGCTGTGGAAAGCGTCTCCGGCGTCGATCCGTCGGAGGAGATGCGGGCGCGGGCGGTGGGAGCCGAGCGGCCGCAGGGGCTCGCGGTCGAGGTCCGCGACGGCACGGCCGAGTCGCTACCGTTCGACGACGCCAGCTTCGACAGCATCGTCTGCACCTACACCCTCTGCTCGGTGCAGAACCCGGCGGCCGCGCTCAGCGAGGCCCTGCGGGTGCTGAAGCCCGGCGGCCGGTTCCTGTTCTGCGAACACGGCCTCGCGCCGGACGCCGGTGTCCAGACGTGGCAGCGGCGGGTCGAGCCGGTGTGGAAGGCGATCGCCGGCAGCTGCCACCTGACCCGACCGGTCGGCGGCGCGCTGGAGCGGGCAGGCTTCAGGTTCGACAAGCTCGACAGCATGTACCTGCCCGGCACGCCCAGGTTCGCCGGCTGGAACGAGTGGGGCGTCGCGCGCGCGGCCTAGAAGATCAGCCGCAGCAATTCCTCTGGAACACCGCCGCCGCGCGCGACATCCACCACCGGCACGCCGCCGGCCAGGACTCGGAGGGACTCGTGCATCTCTTCCAGCGTGGAGCCGGGGTCGAGGCTCTCGTTGACCACCACCGCGCGGATGGTGACGCCGCGGCGGCGCATGACCTCGACGGCGGTCAGGGTGTGGCTGATGGCGCCGAGGTAGGTGCCGGTGACCAGCAGCACGGGGACGGCCAGCGCCTCGATCAGGTCGAGCACGGTGGCGCCATCGCTGAGCGGCGACATCACCCCGCCCGCGCCCTCGATCAGCAGCAGCGCCCGGCCGGCGTCAGCCATGCGCTCGCGGCAGGCGCCGGCGACCTCGGGAAAGCGGATCGAGCGGCCCTCCCGCGCGGCGGCCAGCGGCGGCGAGACCGGGGCCGCGTAGCGGAAGGGGGCGATGGCTTCGATGGTCTCCGGAGTGACGGGCTGGCCGAGGGCTGTGAGCAGGACGCCGGCGTCGCTTTCCGCTGATCGCGCCGGGTCGAACCCGCTGAGGACGGGCTTGAAGGCGTCGACCGCTACGCCGCTGCCCCGCAAGGCGGTGATGAGCGCCGCGCTGACGTAGGTCTTGCCGATGTCTGTACCGACGCCGGTGACGATCAGGGCCGCCATGGGGCGCTCCTCAGCATCGGCGCGATCAGGGCGGCGAGGCGGTCGACGTCCTCGTCCGTGTGCCCGGCATTGAAGGTGACCCGCAGGCGGGCGGTGCCTTGCGGCACCGTCGGTGGGCGGATGGCGGTGACGAGGTAGCCCGCCTCTTCCAGCCCGGCGGACGCCTCGAGCGCGGCGGCGGCCTCGCCGATGATAACCGGGACGATGGCGCTCTGGGCGGCGGGCAGGTTGAGGGCGCGGGTGAAGCGGCGGGCCTTCTCGACGGGCGCATCGCACAGGGCCGGGTCGGCCTCGATGACGTCCAGAGCGGCGATGGCGGCGGCGGCGCTGGCGGGCGGCAGGGCCGTGGAATAGACGAAGGTGCGGGCGCGGGCTTTGACCAGATCGACCACTGCTTGCGAGGCGCACAGATAGCCGCCGTAGCCGCCCAGCGCCTTCGACAGGGTGCCGATCTGCAGCGGGATCACGGCGTTGGGGTGGAGCGCCGCCGAGCCCCTACCCTGCCCCACCACGCCCACACCGTGCGCATCGTCGCTGAGCAGCCAGGCATCGTGCGCGACGCAGGCGGCCGACAGCTCGCCGAGCGGGGCGACGTCGCCGTCCATCGAGAAGACGCCGTCGGTGGCGACGACGGCGCGGTCGGCGGCGCCTCGGTGCTCCGCCAGCAACTCGCGCAGGTGGCCGCTGTCGTTGTGGCGGAAGGCCAGCACCCTGGCCCCCGAGAGCTTGGCGCCGGCCCAGATGCAGCCGTGGGCGAGTTCGTCGATCAGCACCAGGCTACCTGCGCCCGCGAAGGTCGGGATGACGCCGGTGTTGGCGAGGTAGCCGGAGCCGAACACGCAGGCCGCCTCGGTCCCCTTCAGCCTGGCGAGCCGCCCCTCAAGTTCGCCCAGCAGCGGGTGGTCGCCGGTGACCAGCCGCGACGCGCCGCCTCCCGCGCCGTAGGCCTCGACCGCCGCGCAGGCCGCGGCCTTCACCGCCGCGTGCTGCGACAGGCCGAGGTAGTCGTTGCAGGAGAAGCTGATCAGCCGCCGCCCGTCCCGCTCCAGCACCGCGCCGTCGCCCCGGCTGGTTGGCCGCAGGCGCCGCATCAGGCTCTGCGCCTCCAGGGCGGCGATCTTGTCTTCGGCGAAGGCTTGCAGGCTGTCCACGGCTGCGCCTACCAACACGCCATGGGGGAGCACCGATGACCCAACCTGACTGGCTGACGACCGGCGCGCCGCACGTCTGGCGTCCGTACTGCCAGATGAAGACCGCGCCTGCCCCGCTGGCGGTGGCGCGCACCCATGGGACGCGCATCGTGCTGGAGGACGGGCGGGAGCTGGTCGACGGCATCGCCTCCTGGTGGACCGCCTGTCATGGCTACAATCACCCCCACATCGCCGCCGCCGTGCGCCGCCAGCTTGAGCTAGCGCCGCATGTGATGTTCGGCGGCCTGGCGCACGAGCCCGCTTACAGGCTGGCGGCCCGCCTCGCCAGTCTCCTGCCGGGCGATCTCAGCCACGTCTTCTTCGCCGAGTCGGGGTCGGTGGCCGTCGAGATCGCCATGAAGATGGCGCTGCAGTTCTGGATTAACCAGGGCGCCCGGGGCCGCACGCGGTTCCTGGCCTTCAGCGGCGGCTATCACGGCGACACCCTGGCGACGATGACGGTCTGCGATCCGGAGGAAGGCATGCACAGCCTGTTCGCCGGCGTGATGCCCGCGCAGGTGATCGCAGCCGTACCGGTGGATGAGGCCTCCACAGCCGCGCTCGACACGTTGCTCGCCGAGCGGTCGCACGAGATCGCCGCCATCCTCGTCGAGCCGCTGGTGCAGGGCGCCGGCGGGATGCTGATGCATTCGCCGCAAGTGCTGCGGACGCTGCGCGCGCTGGCCGACAAGCACAGCGTGCTGCTGATCTTCGACGAGATCTTCACCGGGTTCGGCCGCACCGGCTCGCTGTTCGCCATGCAGCAGGCGGGGATCGAGCCGGACATCGTCACCCTCTCCAAGGCGCTCACCGGAGGGACGTTGCCGCTGTCGGCGGCCGTTGCCTCGGAGCGGGTGTTCGAGGCCTTCTGGTCGGACGACCCCCGGGCGGCGCTGATGCACGGCCCGACCTACATGGCCAATCCGCTCGCATGCGCCGCCGCCAACGCCTCGCTCGACCTGTTCGAGGACGGTAGTTGGGAGGGTCGGGTCGCCCGAATTTCGCAAGGCTTGGCGGATGGGCTGGAGCCCTGCCGCGACCTGCCCGGCGTCGCGGATGTCCGCACCCTTGGCGCTATCGGTGTGGTGGAGATGGAGGAGGCGCTGAACGCCGGCGCCCTCTGCGCGCGATTCGCCGAGGAAGGCGTGTGGATCCGGCCGATGGGCAAGGTGGTCTATCTGACCCCCGCCTTCGTCATGGACGACGCCGATCTGGAGCGGCTGACGTCCGCCGTCCGCAAGGTGCTGGCCTAAGAAAAAGAGGCGACGGATTGCTCCGCCGCCTCTGAGATTCGGGACCGAGAGAGGGTCGGCCCGGAGGAAGTCGTCCCGCCATTCCCCCGAAGGGCGAGACTGCCGTCGTGCTGCTCGGGTTCCCCAACCTCTGCAGCGAGCCTCCGGGATTACCGGATCGCCCAAACCTCCGCGTCACCGCGTCGGCAATAAGGATAGGACTGCTCGACGAGACCCGGCCTTAAGCCGGCGCAAAAAAGGCGAGCCACCCCCCAGCGGCCGAACCTTCCTGCGCGTTCGAGCGCGGCCAGCGTCGGCCAAGCTCGTCGAAGCGTTCCTACCCTTGTTACCGCGATGACGGCAAACGCCCGCGGCTAAGGGCGATAGCAACTGACATCGACATCAATGTCAATAGGAACTCAAAAGCTAATATGTGGAAAAAAGCGGCGCCCGCGTCACCATCGTGTGAGTGCGTCTTTTAGGCCACTCAGGCCGGGCTGACCGCCTTGGCCGCGGGCTTGGCGGAAGCCCCGCGCGGGCGCTTCCCTGGCGTCTCGCCGAGGCGTTCCATCAGCGCATCGAACTCGTCCCACAGCCTCTGCGGCAGCCGCTCGCCGAAGGTCTCGTAGAAGGCGGGAATCAGCGCCGCCTCTTCCTTCCAGACCTCGGGATCGACGGAGAGCAGCAGCTCCAGCTGCTTTTCGGTCAGGCCCAGGCCGGTGGTGTCGAGCGACGACGGCGTCGGCAGGTTGCCGATGGGGGTCGGACGGGCGTCCGCCCTGCCCTCAAGACGTTCGGCGATCCATTTGAGAACACGGCTGTTTTCGCCGAAGCCCGGCCACACGAACTTGCCGTTCTCGTCCTTGCGGAACCAGTTGACGAAGTAGATGCGCGGCAGCTTCGACGGGTCGCCCGCGCTCTCGCCCATGTCCAGCCAGTGGCTGAAATAGTCGCCCATGTTGTAGCCGCAGAACGGCAGCATCGCGAACGGGTCGCGGCGCAGTTCGCCCACCTTGTTCTCAGCCGCCGCGGTGCCTTCCGACGCCACGTTGGAGGCCAGGAAGACGCCGTGCTTCCAGTCGAAGGCCTCGGTGACCAGCGGCGTCGCCGACGCCCGGCGGCCGCCGAACAGGATGGCGGAGATCGGCACGCCCTTGGGGTCGTCCCACTCGGGCGCGATGACCGGGCACTGGTCGGCCGGCGCGGTGAAGCGGGCGTTGGGATGGGCGGCGGGCTCGGGCGAATCGGGCGTCCAGTCGCGGCCCTTCCAGTCGATCAGATGGGCCGGCGGCGTGTCGGTCAGGCCTTCCCACCAGACGTCGCCGTCGTCGGTCAGGGCGACGTTGGTGAAGACGCAGTTGGCGTGCAGGGCGGCGATGGCGTTCTTGTTGGTCTTCTCTCCGGTGCCGGGGGCGACGCCGAAGAAGCCCGCCTCCGGGTTGATGGCGTAGAGCCGGCCGTCTTCGCCGAACCGCATCCAGCAGATGTCATCGCCGATGGTCTCGGCCTTCCAGCCGGGGATGGTCGGCTGCAGCATGGCCAGGTTGGTCTTGCCGCAGGCGCTGGGGAAGGCGGCGGCTACATAGCGGACCTGCCCCTGCGGCGAGGTCAGCTTGAGAATCAGCATGTGCTCGGCCAGCCAGCCCTCGTCGCGGGCCATCACCGAAGCGATGCGCAGCGCGTAGCACTTCTTGCCCAGCAGGGCGTTACCGCCGTAACCGGAGCCGTAGGACCAGATCTCCCGGCTCTCAGGAAAATGGACGATGTACTTGATATCGTTGCAAGGCCAGGCGCTGTCGGCCTGTCCCTCCTTGAGCGGGCAGCCGAGCGAATGGATGGCCGGCACGAAGAAGCCGTCCTCACCCAGCATCTCCAGCGCCGGCTTACCCATCCGGGTCATCACCCGCATGGAAATGGCGACATAGGCGCTGTCGGTGATCTCCACGCCCAGCGCGCTGATCTTCGAGCCCAGCGGCCCCATGCAGAACGGCACCACATACATGGTGCGGCCGCGCATGCAGCCGTCGAACAGGCTTTGGAGGTCAGCCCGCATCTCCTCGGGGTCGAGCCAGTTGTTGGTCGGGCCGGCGTCCTGCGGGTCCTTCGAACAGATGAAGGTGCGGCTTTCGACGCGCGCCACGTCGCGCGGATCGGAGGCGGCGTAGAAGGAGTTGGGACGCTTGTCGGGGTTAAGGCGCTTGAGCGTGCCGGCGTCGACCAGGCGGCTGGTCAGCTCTTCCCACTCGGCATCCGAGCCGTCGCACCAGTGCACGCGGTCGGGCTTGGTGAGCGCGGCGACTTCGCCGACCCACTCGATGAGCCCCCGGTGTCTGGTTGGGGCCTGACCCAGCCCTGGGATCGCTTGTTCGCCGCCCACTCGGCGCCTCCTTGTACTCGTCCGGCGCTCTGGACCGTCGTGCCGCGGCCCCTGACTCGCCCTTGCGCAGCTTCCCCTGCCTAGACGGGCCGAAGGACGGGAGCAACCCCAACGGCCTCACCGGTAAGGTTAACCACCCCGCTTCAGCGTCTCGCGAGCGACCACGAGTTGCTGGATCTGGCTGGTTCCCTCGTAGATCCGGAAAATACGAACGTCGCGGTACAGCCTTTCGATCCCGTGGTCGGCGACATAGCCGGCGCCGCCGAAGATTTGCACCGCCCGGTCGGCCACCCGGCCCACCACTTCGGATGCAAACAGCTTCGCGGCCGCCGCTTCCAGCACAATTGATAGGCCGCTGTCGCGTTTGCGGGCTGATTCGAGGACCAGCGCCCGGGCGGCGAGCGCCTCGGTCTTGGAGTCGGCGATCATCGCCTGGATCAGCTGGAAGCCGGCGATCGGCTGGCCGAACTGCTTGCGCTCAGTGGCGTAGGCGACGCAGTCGGTGATGAGACGTTCGGCGACGCCCACGCACAGCGCGCCGATGTGCAGGCGGCCCTTGTCGAGCACCTGCATGGCGACCTTGAAGCCGTCGCCCTCGGCGCCGAGCCGGTTCTCGGCCGGCACGCGGACGCCGTCGAAGATGACGTCGTGGATCTGGGCCCCGTGCTGGCCCATCTTCTTTTCCGGCTTGCCGACCGAGAGGCCCGGCAAGTCGCGGGGGACCAGGAAGGCCGAGACCCCCGCCCCGCCCTTGGCTTCGGGGTTGGTGCGGGCCATGACGGTAAAGAGCCCCGCCTTGCCGGCGTTGGTGATGTAGCGCTTCACCCCATCCAGCACGTAGTCGTCACCGTCGCGGCGGGCGCGGGTCTGGACGGCGGCGCTGTCGGAGCCGGCCTCGGGTTCGGTGAGGGCGAAGGAGGTGACGATCTCGCCGGACGCGATGCCGGGCAGGTATCTGGCCTTCTGCTCGGGCGTGCCGAACATGACGAGGCCCTGGCTGCCGATGCCGACGTTGGTGCCGAACTCCGAGCGGAAGGCGGGACTGGCGCGGCCGAGTTCGAAGACGACCCGGCACTCGTCTTCCATGCTGAGGTCGAGGCCGCCGTATTCCTCGGGGATGGACAGGCCAAAGAGGCCGAGGCCGCGCATCTCGGCGATGACCGCTTCCGGCACCTCGTTGTTCTCGGCGACCTGCGCCTCGATAGGCCGCAGCCGCTCGGCGACAAAGCGCTGGACGGTGTCGATCAACTGGTCGCGGGTTTCGGTGTCGAGCGCCACGGCGGTCTCCTTCGGAATACCTGACCCGATTAAGGCGCCGCAACCCTGACGCAAAGCCGCTTACTCATCTCCCTTCCCCCTCGGGGGGGGGAAGGGTCGGGGATGGGGGTGTAAGCATTGAGGTGAGGTGAAAGGCTATGTTGGCTCTGAGCCTGATTGCGCTCGACGCTCGAACTCAGCGGCCACACCCCACCCCAACCCCTCCCCCTCGAGGGGAGGGGCGCTAACCCGTATTGCGCAGGCCCGCCGCCACGCCGGCCACGGTCAACTGGATCGCCAGCCGCACCTGCTCGTCCTCATCGCCCGCGCGGCGGCGGGAGAGGAGTTCGAGTTGGAGGTGGTTGAGGGGGTCAACGGCGGCGGCCGCCAGCTCCACGGACTCGGCGAGGTCGGGCCGGTCGTCGAGCAGGCTGGAGCCGCCCCGGATGGCCAGCGCCAGTTCGCAGGCCTGCTCATGCTCGCGGCGAATCTGGCCGAACACCCGGCTGGCGAGGTCGCGGTCCGGGCAGAGGGCGGCGTACTTCTCGGCCATGCCCATGTCGGCCTGGGCCAGCGCCAGTTCCATGTTGGACAGCAGGGTGGCAAAGAAGTCGTCTTCCTCCAGCACCTGCCGGAGTTGGTCGGCGGACAGCCCCGCGCGCTGCGCCCCACCCGCGAACCCATACCAGCCGGGCAGCATGAAACGGGCCTGCGACCAGCTGAACACCCAGGGAATGGCGCGCAGATCCTCGATGCGGCGGCTCTGGGTGCGGGAGGCCGGGCGGCTGCCGATGTTGAGGTGGACGATCTCGGCGATGGGCGTGGCCGACCAGAAGAAGTCCTCGAAGCCGGGCGTATCGTAGACCAGCTCGCGGTAGGCGGCGAAGGAATGCTCGGCCAGCCGGTCGAGGGCGGCGTCGGCGGCCTTGTCACCCTCCCCCGCCTGCTTGCGGCTGGCCATCAGCACGGCGGCCACCAGCCCGTCCATGTTGCGGCGGGCGGTCGGTTGGTCGCCGTAGCGGCGGGCGATCATCTCGCCCTGCTCAGTCATTCTGAGGCGGCCCTGCACGGTGCCAGCGGGCTGGGCGAGCACGGCTTCGGCCGCCGGTCCGCCGCCTCTGCCGACGGAGCCGCCGCGGCCGTGGAACAGCTGCAGGCCGATGCCAGCGGCCCGGGTTTCAGCCGCCAGCGCCGACGCCGCGCGGGCGACGCCCCGGCGGGAGGCGACATAGCCGCCATCCTTGTTGCTGTCGGAGTAGCCGAGCATGACCTCCTGCACGTGCGGGTCGCCCAGCACGCAGCGCGAGATCGGCAGCTTCAGCCAGGCGCGGATCACCTCCGGTCCTCGTTCGAGGTCGCCAATGGTCTCGAACAGGGGGGCGATGCGGACCGCCGCGTAGGCCTCGGGCCCGCAGGCGACGACGCCCGCCTGCTTGAGCAGCACCAGCGCCTCGAGCATGTCCGACACCGTGGCGGCCTTGGAGATGACGTAGGCGCCCAATGCAGCTTCTCCGTAGAGCCGCACGGACTGGGCGGCCCCATCGAGGATGGCGAGCTCCCTGGCCGTCTCTTCCGAATAGCCGGCAAAAGGCGAGCGCAGCGGCCGCTCGTGGGAGAGTTCGGTGAGCAGGACCGCCGCCCTCGCCCCTTCGTCCAGCCCCAGGTAATCGGCCTCGACGCCCGCCCTCGCGAGCAACTCGGCCAGCACCCGCTCGTGCACGTCGGCATTCTGGCGCAGGTCGATGGCCAGCAGGTGGAAGCCGCACGCTCTGGCGACCTGCAGCAGGGTGAGCAGGCGTGAGCCGACCAGCCTGTCGCCGAGGTTCTGGACGAGTGAGTCCCGGATAGTTTGCAGGTCGGCGATGAAATCGGCCGCGGCGCCATAAGGCTGCGACCCGGTCGGATAGCTCGTCGCGGCCAGCAGGTTGGCGCTGGCCGAGAGCCGGTCGTAAATGGTCTCCAGCGCCAGCCGGTAGATCTCGTCCTGACGGTGCACCGACTGTTCGGGCGCTCCGGCGGCGAGGCTCTTCAGATCGGCGGACACCTCCGACAGCTCGGCGGAGACGGCGAGGTCGAACCACAGGCGGCGGACCTCGTCGGCGTAGAAGTTGAAGATCAGCCGCGCCTGCGAGCGCAGCGCCAGCCGCAGGGTGTCGCCGTCGACGCCCGGGTGCCCGTCACGGTCGCCGCCGAGCCAGGAGCCCAGCTTCAGCGGCGTCGGGAAGTCCTCACCGTCCGCCAGCCGGTCAGTCCACATGCCATAGAGTTCGACCAGCGCTGGCAGCATGGAGTCGCGGACGATGGCCAGGGCGTTCCTGATCTCGTCGGCGGGCGTGATCTTCTCCGGCCGGTGCAGGCGGGTGCGCCAGAGCAGGCCGATCTCGCGGAACAGGTCGCCCCGGATACGCGCGTCCAGGCTGGGCGGCAGGTGGTGGCGGCGCAGCGCCATCAGCCGCGAAATCTCCGCCTCCCGGTCGACTACGGCCCGGCGGCGCACTTCGGTCGGATGGGCCGTCAGGACCGGCGACACGTCCATCGCCGCGAGCTGCGCCTTTACCGCATCGGCCTTTACACCCGAGCGCTCCAGCGCCTCGACGGCTGACGGCAGCGTGCGAGGACGGTCGTCGCCCGAGGCGGCGTCGTCCTCGGCGGACCGGCGGCGGCCGGCGACGTCCTCGCCGATGTTGGCCAGCATCGAGTGGCAGGCGAAGGCCCGCGCCAGGAACAGCGCCTGGTCGCTGGTCAGGCCGTCGAACAGGCCTTCGAGGTCTTCATCGCCCGGAGTGCTGGCCGCGCGCGAGGCCTTTTCCACCAGGGCCGCTGCGTCATCGCCGTCGAGATAGCGGATCGCGTCGGTGAGCAGCCGGTCGAGGAAGCGCACGTTCTGACCGACGTGGCGGCTGGTCGGCCCGTCGCCGGGGCGGCGGGGCTGGGGCGTCAGCGGAATGGCCATGGCCTCTCAGGGCTTGAGGTCGAGCACGAAGGTGGCGCCGGGCCCGTCGGCGACGGAAAGCTCGCCGTGCGCCTGCCGCGCAAAGGCTTCAACGAGGCCGCGGCCAAGGCCGTTGCGTGTCTGGTGGTAGTCGGCCGGCAAGCCCTTGCCGTCATCGCTGATGACCAGCCGCCATCCCGGCGCGTTGGGCGTGAAGCTGACGCGGATACGCCCGCCGTGGCCTTCGGAGAAGGCGTGCTTGGCGGCATTGGTGACCAGCTCGTTGACGACCAGGCCAATGGCCACCGCCCGGTCGCGCTCCATCGAGGCGTGATCGGCGTCGCACTCCAGCGCCACGATGTCGCCGAGGAACAGGGCCTCGGAGAGGTTGCGGCAGAGGTCGCCGATGTAGACCGCCATGTCGACGCGGGCCATGTCGTTGCCGGAGACATAGAGGTTACGGTGCGCCTGGGAGATGCTCATCACCCGGCTTAGCGCCGCGGCCAGGGCGGCCCTCGCGCCCTCGTCCTTCGACCGCGACGACTGCATCTGCAGCAGGCTGGCGACCATGGCGAAGTTGTTGGTCACCCGGTGGTTCAGCTCGCGCAGCAGCAACTCGCGCTCCTCCAGCTTGGCGGCGCGTTCCTGCGCCCCTCGGCGGGAGGAGTCCCGGAACAGCTGCGCCACGACCAGGGTCGCCACGCCCGAAACGATGACGATAGCCATCCGCCCAAGCGCGGGAGCGTCCAGCGCCTCAAACCCGACCGGCGGCATGACGAAGTACCAGGAGCCCAGCAGCCCGGCGAAGAAGGTAAGCGCGCCCGCTCGCCAGCTCGATAGCAGGGTCGCGATGAGGCCGAAGGGATAGAGCAATGCGAACGGCGCCGCGCCAGGTGCGACCGCTTCCAGCGCCATGCGCAGGATGGCCATGACGCCAAAACAGAGGGCGGCCGTGGCGAGGTCGATGGCCCAGCCGGGTAGCCCGGGCGCCAGCGCCGGCAGATCAATTTCGCTCAGCCGCTGCATCCCAACGCCCCACACTCACGCGCACCTTAGAACGCAAGCGGGGCTGTGGAAAAGAGGCTCAGGCAATACCTTCGGGGTGATCGGCGCCGACATCCAGCCAGTCAGCGCTGCGGCCGTCCGCCAGGGCCGCCTCGACGTGGGCTATGGCCGCCTCCTGGGCGTCCTTGCGGGTCGTGTAGGCGTTCAGCGTGTCGGAGCCCAGGTTGACCGACCAACCATCCTTGGAGCGGACGACGAGGTAGCGTTCGTGGAGACCGAGTGCGGGTTTCATGTGCCATAAACCCCGCAGCCTGCGGTGCAGTTTCGCAGAAAAGTCGTTTGCGATGAAGGCTTAAGGCCGGTCAGCGGCGGCGGCGTCGAGGAGCAGCCAGGCGCGGCCCTCGTCGGACGCCAGCAATGAGGTCACCAGACCACCCTGCTGATCGCGCTCGGCGGCGTCGCGGAGCATCGCCGAAAAGCGGCGGCGATAGCGCTCCGACTGACCGCGCAGGGCGGCGTCAGCGAACAGGCGGCGGCTCAGCTTCTGGGTGGCGGAGCGGGCCACAGAGCGAACCACTTCACTCGCCCCGGCGGTGTCGCCGGCCTGCACGGCGACGGCGATCTGGTCGATCTTGTCGCTGGGCAAGAGGGCTTCGGGATTGCCGACGCCCTTCACCTCCGAGATCATCCGTTGCGTCAGCTGCTCCGGGTCGGCGCCGTCGCGTTCGAGCGACTCCAGCAGCCCCTTCCAGCCGAGGCCGTCGGGCTCGGGCGGCGTCTTGGCGGCGGCGGCGTCGAGGGCGTTCTGGAACTCCTCGTTGGAGGCCACCGACGTCAGGCGAAGGCGCGGACGCAAGGATGGCGCAGGCGGCTCAAAGGGTGCATCGGCGACCGGCTTGAGCGCTTCCATGGGCGGCATCGGCTCGCCGGCTACGAGGCCCATCAGCCGCACGGCCTCGCTGAGCATGTCGTAGTTCGCGCGGACGCGGTGCTGGAAGGCGGCGTCGAGAGCCTGGGTTTCCTCCGCCGCCGTGCGGGCCGAGGTCATCAGGTCGCCGAGGTTCTGCTGCATCGACACGCGCAGGGCCTCGGCCCGGCGTTCGGCTTCGGCGGGCAGGGCTTCGGCGCGGGCGGAGATGTCGGCCAGCACCCGCTCAACGTCAGCCAGCGCCTCGCGGGCGGTCGTGATCCAGCCTTCCAGCCGCTCGCGGGCCTTGTCGCCGGCCTGATCGACCATCCCGGCCGACTGCTCGATCAGCCCGCGCGCTTCGTTGAGCCGCGCCTCGAACACGTCATCGGCCTTCTTGCGCGCCTCGAAGGCCGCTTCGTTGAGCTGGTCCACCCGCGCCTGGGCGCCCTCGGCATGAGCTTCGGCGGCGCGGCGGGCTTCCGCGGCGGCGGCGGTGATACGGCCGATGGAGTCCTCGGCGGCCATGGTCAGCGCGTCGCGCTCCAGCCGGGCGGCCTGGGTGAGTTCGCCGAACCGTTCGGCTGCCGCGGCGGTGAGATGCTGGATGCCCTCGGCGCTGTGCTGCGCGCTCTGGATGACGTCGGCGGTGGCGCCGCGGGACTGTTCGACGAGCGCGCCGAGACGGGCGATGCGGCTGTCGGCCTCCATGGCGAAGCCCTGCTGCTCCCCGCGCAGCCGCTCCGCCAGTTCGAGTAGGGCGGCGCGCTGCTGGGTCAGCTCCTGTTCGACGGCGCGCATCTGGTCGCCGACGCTGCCGCCCGCCGTCTCCAGCCGCGCCACATGGCGGGCGAGGTCTTCGCTGGCGATGCGGGCGTCCCCGGTCGCGCGCCCCGCCGCCGTCGTCACCTCAGCCGCCACGTCCGTCGCGCCGATGATGGCGGTCGCCTGCTCGGCCAGGGCCGAGGACAGGCCATCCAGCTTGGTGCGTTCCGCGCCAAGCCGCTCGGCGGCGTCGGTGGTGGCCCTCACCGACAGCGCGGCGGCCTGGTCGAGGCGTTCGGTTTCGAGGGCAAGCGTCTCGCGCAGGGTAGCCATGATCGCACGGGCCTGAACGGCGGACGCGGCAGCCTCGTCGATCTGGCGGCGGACGGCTTCGATGACCGACCCCGCTTCCGAGCACGCCAGGGCGGCGGGGGCCAGCATCTGGTCGGCCAGTTCGCGGCCCCTACGCGCCTCGGCGGCCAGCTTCATGCCCTGGCGCAGCAGGTAGGCGGCGATCCAGATCAGCACCATCGGGCCGATGGCCAGCAGGGCGAAGACGGCGATGGCGAAGGGGTCGTACTGCAGCGGTGAGACGCCCTGCCGGAAGCCGACCGCGTAGGCGATTGGCGCTCCGGCCCACAGCACCGTCACCACGAAAGCGGCCAGATAAACGGGCGCCGCCGACGGCTCGCGAACCGGCGCGGGCGGCGTTCCGAAGGCGCTCTGCGGCTCGATCAGCGGGGTGTCGATGACCCTCGCGCCGCCGAAGTCGACATTGGCCGGCTGGTGCAGCACGGGCGATTCATCGGGCGAGGCGCTGAAATCGAACGGCGGGCGCTTGCTGATGTTCATGCGGGACGCCGGCGGGGAGGAAACGGTGCTGCGCGCCGATCCCCGTCTTCGCGCGCGGCCCGAAAACTAGCGGCAAAGGGCGGGTGAGCAAAGCGGGTTAACGCGGCGAGCCCTAGACGCAGCGAATCTCGGCCTGCTTGTCGGGACAGTCCGGCGTCCTGGTGATGGCGGGCTGCTGCCTGGGGATCTGCGTGCGAGCGACGGTGCGCTCGGCCTTCGGCGGCTCGCGGTCGGGCACATCCAGGGTGACGCCGAAGTGCGCGAACGCGGCCGCGGCGGACGAGACGACAATATCGGCGATAAGCGACACCGGAACCTCTCCCCAGTCCGATGACGCTGTTATCGCAGCAACCTGCGCCGCCCGGCAACCGGGCGGCGCATGAAGTTTTCGTAAGAAAACTAGCGGCGGCAGAGCACGTCGCTGAGGGTTCCGCCGGCGCTGTCGTAGTAGATGGAGGTCGAGTTCCCCATTCGGCGGCAGAAGTCGTCGGCAGTGCGGCGCGAACCGCCACCGTAGCCGGCGTACCCACCATAGCCGCCATTGCCGCCGTAACCGCCGGCTGCGACAGGGCCGGGGTAGAAGATGACGGAGCGGCCTTCGACGCCTTGTCCGGGCGTGCCGTAGCCGCCGCCGGGATAGCCGGGATAACCGCCACCAGCGCCGGTCATCTGCAGCGACGACAGGCCGCTGATGCCGGCGCGGGAGAGGTCAGGGACGGCGCCGCTGACCGTCTCGCAGCGGCTGCGGTAGTTGGCGTCCTCGCAGATGCGCCAGGTGCCTTCGAAACGGGCGCTGCGGGCGCGGTCGTTGAAGCCGACGCCGTCGAGGTTGCCGTTCTCGCGGGTGACCACGACCGAGCGGCCCTGGAAGTTCGGGTATTCGTAGAGGACGGCGGTGTCGGCGCCGCCGCCCCAGCCGGGGGTCGCGCCCGGGACGGGCCAGCCGCCGTAGCCGCCGCCATACGGAACCTGGGCCTGGGCGACACCGGCCGTGGCGGCCAGAGCCGCACCGGCCAGCAGCATCTTCATGGATTTGCGCATCGTT
>Ga0190273_10000331_pt1 | contig 19647 bp, 12 predicted proteins | sample Popmic504IS_FD_134513 | JGI IMG/M metagenome (GOLD analysis project Ga0190273, IMG submission 134513) | Populus adjacent soil microbial communities from riparian zone of Shoshone River, Wyoming, USA - 504 IS | ecosystem: Environmental > Terrestrial > Soil > Riparian zone > Trees stand | place... | reverse complement strand
GGCGCGCAGAGCCGGGACATCCTCAGGCTGGTGGTGGGGCAGGGAATGGTGCTGACCTTGATCGGCGTCGCTGCGGGAATAGCGGGCGCGCTTGTCCTGACCCGTTTAATGTCGAGCCTGATTTACGGCATAAGCGCGACAGACCCTTTGACCTTCGCGGTCGTCTCGCTGGGGCTGGCCGCAGTTGCTCTGCTGGCCTGTTACATCCCTGCGCGCCGCGCCACACGGGTCGATCCGATAGAAGCACTTCGTTACGAATAGAGGTTAGAGGTTAGAGGTCAGAGGTTAGTGGAAGACAGTTTTTACTGACCTCTAGCCTCTGACCTCTGACCTCTCAGGAGATTGTAATGGGAACATTTTTACAGGATTTGCGATTCGGATTTCGGATGCTGGTCAAGCGACCGGGCTTTACTGTCATCGCTGTGCTGGCGCTCGCTCTTGGCATCGGCGCGAACACTGCGATCTTCAGTGTCGTCAATGCTGTGCTGCTCAAGCCCCTGCCGTATAAAGACCCGCAGCGTATCGTCGCGGTCTGGGAGACTAATCCGCAGTTGGGCGCTGAGATGAGGAATCGCAACGAAGTGGCGATGGGGAATTTTCTGGACTGGCGTGCGCAGAACCAGGCGTTCGAGCGTATGGGCGCTCTCTTTTATTCCAACGCCAACCTGACGGGAGCGGGCGCGCCCGAACGACTTCAGAGCGTAGTCGTGACGACCAACCTCTTCGATGTGCTCGGCGTGCAGCCGGCCCTCGGGCGCTCGTTTCGTCCCGAAGAAGAGAATGTCGCGAGCCCGCGCGTCGTCTTGTTGAGTCATGGATTGTGGCAGCGACGCTTTGGTGCTGATCCGACAGTGGTGGGACGCACCCTGACGATCAACGGTAATCAGGTGACGGTCGTCGGCGTCATGCCGCAGGGCTTTCAGCTACAGTTCCCGACCAGCATGCAGGTAGAGATGTGGCTGCCGATGCGCATCGACACGGCAGCTCAGGCCGATCGTAAGGCGCATTACCTGTATGTGCTGGCGCGACTCAAAGAGGGCATGACCTTAGAGCAGTCGCAGGCCGCTATGACCTCGATTGCGGGCCAGCTCCAGCAGCAATTTCCTGAGACCAACGCGGACAAGGGAGCACACGTCGTCTCGCTTCATAAACAACTTGTCGGAAATGTTCAGCCGTATCTCTACGTGCTGTTCGCGGCGGTCGGGTTTGTGCTGCTGATCGCGTGCGCCAACGTCGCGAACCTGTTGTTGGCCCGCGTGGCTGCGCGTCATAAAGAGGTCGCCATACGCATCGCGCTCGGCGCAAGCCGCTTGCGATTGATTAGACAACTCCTCACAGAGAGCATCCTGCTTGCCGCTGTGGGCGGTGTGCTCGGATTGCTGCTCGCCTACTGGGGAATCGATCTGCTCGTCGCTCTCACGCCCGGCGATGTCCCGCGCTTAAATGAGATCGGGTTGCACGCCCCAGTCTTCGGCTGGACGCTTCTTGTTTCGATCTTGACGGGCGTGCTGTTCGGACTCGCTCCAGCGCTGCAAGCCTCCAAGCCCGATTTGAACGAATCGCTCAAAGAAAGTGGTCGAAGCAGCGCAGGTCTTGAGCGCAGCCGATTGCGCGGTCTGCTGGTCGTCTCGGAAGTTGCGCTGGCGCTGGTGCTGCTTGTATGTGCGGGCTTGATGATTAAAAGCTTTATGCGCTTGCAGCAGGTCAGCCCCGGCTTCGAGCCCAAAAATCTTTTGACGATGAACATCTCTCTGCCGAGGCAGAAATACCCTGAGGCGCAGCAGGCGAATGGTTTCTACAATCAGCTCTTTGAGCGCGTCCGGGCACTGCCGGGTGTCGAGACCGTCGGAGGCGTCGACCCGCTTCCTTTAAGCGATAGCAACGGGACGACGGGCTTTGTCGTCGAGGGTGGGCCCATGCTTGCTCCCGCCGATCGACCGGAAGTCGGCGAGCGTTCCGCCACTCCCGCTTACTTTCAGACCATGCGCATTCCCGTCCTCAAAGGTCGCGCCTTCACCGAGCAGGATCGAGAGAATAGTCCGCGCGTCATGATCGTCAACGAAGCGCTGGCGCGGCGCTATTGGCCCAACGAAGAGGTCTTGGGAAAACGGCTCGGCTTTGAAGATGATGCGAGTAAGCAAGTCTGGTGGGAGATCGTCGGCGTCGTCGGCAACGTTAAGCATGAAAAGCTCGACGCGGAAGCCAAACCGGAACTCTTTTTTCCGTACGAGCAGTCTCCCAGGAATTTTATGAGCCTGGTGGTGCGCACCACTTCAGACCCTTCCATGATGATTACGGGCGTGCGCGATCAGGTGCTGGCGATAGATAAGGATCAGCCAGTCTTCGACATCAAGACGATGGATCAACGTCTCTCGAAGTCGGTCGCGCAGAGCCGCTTTATCATGCTGCTGCTTGGGCTTTTCTCCGCGCTGGCGCTCATTCTGGCGGCGGTTGGCATTTACGGAGTGATGGCCTACGTGGTCTCGCAGCGCACGCACGAGATAGGGATTCGTATGGCTTTGGGAGCGCAAAGCGGAGATGTGCTCAGGATGGTCGTCCGTCAGGGCATGACGCTGACCCTCGTCGGCGTCGGGATCGGTCTTGTGGCGGCGTTCGCTTTGACGCGCTTGATGGCAAGCCTGCTCTACGGCGTGACGGCGACAGACCCCCTGACGTTCATCACAGTCGCGCTGGTGTTGAGCATGGTCGCGCTCCTGGCGATCTTTATTCCCGCGCGCCGCGCGACGCGCGTCGATCCGATGGAAGCACTTCGCTATGAATAAAAATAGAGGTCAGAGGCTAGAGGTCAGAGGTTAGTAGAAGACGGTTTTTACTGACCTCTAACCTCTGACCTCTAGCCTCTGCTCTCTGACCTCTGAGGAGATTGTGATGAGAACATTTATGCAGGACTTGCGATACGGCGTGCGGATGCTTTTGAAGCGACCGGGCTTTACATTTATCGCGGTGTTGACGCTGGCGCTTGGAATCGGCGCGAACACGGCGATCTTTAGTGTCATCAATGGAGTCCTGCTGCGTCCGCTGCCCTTTGCCGAAGCTGATAAATTGGTGAGGGTTTATGAGAAAAGGCTAAAGCTCGGACGCCAGCGAAATGCCGTCTCGGCCCCGGACTTTATTGACTGGCGTAGCCAGAATCGCGTCTTCGAGGATATAGCCGCGTATGCGCCCTGGAGCACGAACCTGACGGGCGGCGATGAGCCAATGCGGCTCGCCGGAACGGTCACGAGCGCCAGCCTGTTTTCCGTGCTGGGCGTTCGTCCACAGTTGGGCCGCACATTTCTTGCAGAAGAAGATCAGCCCAACGGTGATCGTGTCGTGATCTTGAGCCACGGATTGTGGCAGCGTCGCTTCGGCTCAGACACAGGGGTCGTCGGACGATCAATCGTCCTCAACGGCGCTAGCTTTACAGTGGTCGGCGTCATGCCTGCGGGGTTCGAGTTTCCTTCCAAAGAGACAGAGTTGTGGGCTCCCTTAGGGTTAGACCCGTCGAACCAGGAGGGACGCGGCAGCCACTACCTGGACGTGGTCGCGCGATTAAAGCCCGGCGTCACGTTACAGCAGGCGCAGGCGAACATGGAGACAATCGCCGGTGAATTAGAGAAGCAATATCAGGTCAACACGGGCCACGGCGTCAACATCTTTCCTTTGTATGAAGAGATCGTCGGGAGTGTGCGGACTGCGCTGCTGGTGTTGCTCGGAGCAGTCGGGCTGGTGCTTCTGATCGCTTGCGCTAACGTAGCCAACCTCTTACTCGTGCGCACCGTAGCGCGCCAGAAAGAGATAGCCATTCGCACGACCCTGGGCGCAAGCCGCCGCCGCATCATTCAACAATTATTGACCGAGAGTATTCTGCTGGGCGTGCTCGGCGGCGCGCTCGGGTTATTACTGGCCGTCTGGGGCACTGATCTTCTTATCAACATCAGTCCGTCGAACATGCCGCGCATGAGCGAGATCACCATAGACTATCGCGTGCTCGGCTTTACCTTCGCGATCTCATTACTGACGGGCGTTATCTTCGGTCTGCTGCCTGCGCTGCAAGCCTTACGCTTTAACATCAACGAATCGCTCAAGAGTGAAGGGCGTGGCGTGGTGGGAAGCAGCAGCCGCAGTCGCGCGCGAAGTGTTTTGATCGTCACGGAAATAGCTCTGGCTCTGGTGCTGCTCGTCGGCGCAGGGCTGCTGATAAAGAGCTTCAAACGGCTGGGCGAAGTCGATCCGGGATTCAAACCCGACAACGTTATGACGATGCAGCTTTCTCTGCCTCGCGCGAAGTACGGGAAGCCGGAACAACAGTCCGCTTTTATACAACAAGTCCTGGAGCGTATAGAGGCAGTGCCGGGTGTGGGCAGTGTGAGCATGGTGGCAGCCCCGCCCTTTAGCGGCTTTACTGCATCGCGTTATTTCCAGATCGAAGGCCGCCCGCCGCGACCCGCCGGAGAAGGATTCAACGCGGGCTACAACTCTGCCAGTCCAAACTATTTTCAAACGCTCGGCATACCGCTGCGGCGCGGGCGCGACTTTACACGGCAGGACGTGATGGGTACGCCCGAGGTGGTGATTATCAACGAGGCTATGGCGCGACGTTTCTGGCCTGACGAAGACGCCATCGGAGGGCGCTTGAGAATCGGCGAGGATGCGTGGCGCACAGTGGTCGGCGTGGTGGGCGACGTGCGGCATACGGGCCTGGACGAAGAGCCCAAGCCCGAAATGTTCTACCCGTACTTGCAGAGCCCGCTGTCGTTTATGACGTTGATGGTTCGCAGCGCGACCGATGAGAAATCTCTACGGGCTTCGATCCAGAGAGAGATTCGCGCAGTCGATCCTGATCTGCCCGTCTATGGGATCAAGTCTATGGAGCAACTGATCTCCGAATCAGTCTCGCCGCGTCGTTTGAATATGATTCTGCTGACGACCTTTGCGATCGTGGCGTTGGTGCTGGCCGCGCTGGGGATTTACGGAGTGATGGCTTATTCGGTCAGCCAGCGCACACACGAGATAGGCATACGCATGGCGCTGGGCGCACAGCGCGGCGATGTGTTGAAGATGATCGTCGGACAGGGACTGATTCTCACGCTGACGGGCATCGGCATTGGGCTCGCCGCCTCGTTTGGCCTCACTCGATTAATGGCAAGCCTGCTCTATGGCGTGACGGCGACAGACCCTTTGACCTTTATCGTAGTGGCGCTGGTGCTCGGCACTGTGGCATTGATGGCGAGCTTTATCCCTGCGCGCCGCGCCACCCGCGTCGATCCGATGGAGGCACTCAGATACGAATAGAGATTGGAGGTCAGAGGTCAGAGGTCGGTCAAAGCTTTTCACTAACCTCTGACCTCTAGCCTCTAACCTCTACTTCTAGGAGAGAAAATGGAAACTCTGTTGAAAGATATTCGGTATGGTTTGCGAATGATCGTCAAGAGCCCTGGCTTTACGTTTGTGGCTGTGCTGGCGCTGGCGCTCGGCATAGGGGCCAACAGCGCGATCTTCAGCGTCGTCAACGCCGTGCTCTTGCGCGCGCTGCCCTTCGAGCAGCAGGAACAACTGGTGCAAATCTGGGGCACGATTATCAAAAGAGGGGACGACAGGAACGTTGCCTCGTATCCGGACTTCGCGGATTTTCGAGACCAGAATACTGTCTTCGAACACATCGCGGCATATACTCTGTCGTCCGCCATCCTGACGGGCGTGGACGCGCCAGAGCAATTAGAGGGCGTCGGCGTTACGGGCGATCTATTCGCCGTGCTCGGCACACAGCCTCTTCAGGGGCGCGCCTTTACCCCTGCGGACCAGCAACCTGAAAACCCGCGCGCCGCCATCATCAGTTACGGTCTCTGGCAGCGGCGGTTCGCTGCCGACCCGAACCTGATCGGCCAGCAGATTACGCTCAATGGCGTGAGTCGAACCGTCGTCGGCATTATGCCGCAGGGATTTAGTTTTCCTCTCGAAGCGCGAAAGACAGAGTTCTGGGTTCCCATCAATCCGGCGTCCGAGACAAACAAGGAACGCGGCGCGCATTATCTGCTCATGATTGCTCGGCTCAAGCAGGGCGTTCAATTGACACAGGCTCAGGCAGAGATGGAGACGATTGCGCGCCGTCTTGAACAGCAGTATCCGGATACAAACACAGGGCGCGGCATAAGTATTATCTCGATGTATGAGAATGTCGTGGGCCATATTCGTCCCGCGCTGCTGATACTGCTAGGCGCTGTTGGCTTCGTGCTCTTGATCGCATGCGCCAACGTCGCCAATCTCCTTCTAGCGCGTGCGGCCTCCCGTCAAAAAGAGATAGCCATACGCTCTGCGCTCGGCGCGAATCGCGCGCGCATCATCAGACAACTTCTGACCGAAAGCGTTTTGCTCTCGGTGATGGGCGGATTCTTAGGCTTGCTGCTGGCCCTTTGGGGATTGGACTTGCTGGTCGCCGTCATGCCCGCCGATCTGCCGCGTGTTAAGGATATAGGTTTGGACGCGCGCGTGCTTTCCTTCACCATGCTTGTATCGGTTTTGACCGGCATCATCTTCGGTCTCATACCGGCCCTTCAAGCCTCCAGGCAGGACTTGAACGAGACGCTCAAGGAAGGCGGGCGCGGCAGCTCCGAAGGCATCGGTCGTAATCGTGTGCGTAGCCTTCTGGTAATCTCGCAGGTTGCGCTTTCCCTGGTGCTGCTCGTCGGCGCTGGTCTTTTAATCCGTAGCTTCCGTCAGTTGCAGAATGTCAATCCGGGTTTTGATCCTCATCGGGTGCTGACGGCGACCATAGGGCTTCCACATGCGAAGTATCCTGAAGAGAGCCAGATGGCCGCCTTCTTTCAACAGACCTTGCAGCGCGCGTCCGTCTTGCCGGGCGTGGAGGCTGTCGGCGCGGTTTCGCCGCTTCCCTTAAGCGGCGACATGGCGCAGAACTTACTGATGGTCGAGGGTCGCCCGCCACTTAAGCCCGGAGAGAGATTGATTACAAATTCGCGCGTCGTCAGTGCTGACTATTTCCGCGCGATGGGTATTCCACTCATCAAGGGACGCACGCTCACGGAGCAGGACACAAAAGATGCGCCGCGTGTGGTGGTCATCAACGAGACGCTCGCGCGCAAATACTTTCCGAACGAAGAACCTTTAGGCAAGCGCATAGAGGTCACGATCGCGGACGATAATATGGCGGAGATCGTCGGCATCGTCGGCGATGTCAAACACAATACTCTGGACGCAGAATCCGGGCCTGAATCTTATTTTTCTTACCAGCAGATACCCAACTCGTACATGACCCTGGTCGCGCGCTCGCAAGCGGGAGACCCCGCGAGTTTAGCTCCGGGACTGCGTCAGGCCGTCGAGCAGGTCGATAAAGATCAACCGCTCTCAGACGTGAGACCGATGGATCAACTGCTGGCAGATTCACTGGCGCGGCGGCGCTTTAATATGCTGCTGCTCGGTCTCTTCTCGGCGGTGGCGCTGCTGCTTGCCGCCGTGGGTATCTTCGGCGTGATGAACTATTCGGTCACACAGCGCACGCACGAGATAGGGATTCGCATGGCTTTGGGCGCGCAATCCGGTGATGTTTTGAGGATGGTCGTCGGCCAGGGCATGACGCTGGCTTTTGTCGGAGTCGTGATCGGCCTTATCGCCGCCTTCGCGTTGACGCGCTTGATGTCCAGCCTGCTCTACGGCGTGACGGCGACAGACCCACTGACCTTCGCGGCAGTGGCACTGGCCTTAAGCGCAGTCGCGCTCCTGGCAAGCTTTATCCCTGCGCGCCGCGCCACACGCGTCGATCCGATAGAAGCACTCAGGTACGAATAACAGAGGCTAGAGGTCAGAGGTCAGAGGTTAGTTATAAGCTTTGACTGACCTCTAACCTCTAACCTCTGACCTCTGCTCTCTGACCTCTGAGGAATTGAGATGGGAACACTCTTACAGGATTTGCGTTATGGCTTGCGCATGTTGTGGCAGCGGCCTGGGTTTACAGTGGTGGCTGTGCTGACTCTGGCTCTTGGCATCGGCGCAAACACGGCGATCTTCAGTGTGGTTAACGGTGTGCTCCTGCGCTCTTTGCCCTACACAGACCCGGATCGATTGGTGTTGTTATGGGAGACCAACGAGCGATCGCGCACGATTCATGTCTCGAATCTCAATCTACTGGACTGGCGCGAGCAGAACCACTCGTTTGAATCCTTCTCGGGTTATAGCGGGCAATGGGGTGGAAAGACCACTGTGCTCGGCGGCAGCGAGCCCGACCGTGCCTTTGCCGTCTCCGTTTACCGCGACTTTTTTAAAGTGCTCGGAGTTGCGCCCATGCTTGGACGCTCCTTTTCAACTGAAGAGCATAGCCCCGGCGCTCCGCAGACGGTCGTCGTCAGTTACGGTTTCTGGCAGAGCCACTTGGGCGGCGATCTTGATTTGTCCAACAAGCGGCTGACGCTTGGCGATTCGAGTTTTAGTGTCATAGGCGTCATGCCGCAGGGATTTAGTTTTCCCGCCAGGACGGATTTGTGGCTGGCGAAAGAACAGCTCGGAGCAGACACCAGCTCTCGCTCGGCCCATAACTATGTGGCGATTGCCAGACTCAAGCCCGGCGTCACGCCGGAGCAGGCGCAGGCCGATATGAACTCGATTGCCCGTCAACTGTCTGAGCAGTATTCGGACAATCAGGGCATGGGTGTGAATGTTATCTCGCTCGAAGATCAACTGGTCGGCTCGATCAGACCTGCGCTCTTCGTGTTGCTGGCCGCTGTCGGCTTCGTGCTCCTTATCGCGTGCGCGAATGTCTCGAATCTTTTGCTGGCGCGCGCCGTCGGGCGACAAAGGGAGATCGCCATACGCACAGCGCTCGGCGCAAGTCCCTGGCGAGTCATGCGACAGTTAATGACAGAGAGCCTGCTGCTCTCACTGCTCGGCGGCGCGCTGGGGCTGCTCTTCGCCTACTGGCTGATCGGCCCGCTGGTGGCCTTGAGCCCCGCGACTATCCCGCGTGTAAATGAGATCGGTATTGATGGCCGCACGCTCGTCTTTACACTTTTCATCTCTCTGCTGACGGCGCTCGTCTTCGGGCTGCTACCTGCGGTCAAATTTTCCAAGCCCGATCTACAGGAGGCATTGAAGCAGGGCGGACAGACCACAGGCGCAGGCTCTGTGCTGTTGCGCAGCGCCCTGGTCGTCGCCGAAGTCTCTTTGACGATGGTCTTGTTGATCGGAGCAGGTCTGCTGGTCAAAAGCTTCTGGCGAATCTTGCAGGTCAATCCCGGCTTTGATTCAGAGAATGTGCTGACGATGCAAATCTCTCTGCCCGAATCTTCATACAGTGAAGAGGGGCGCGTCATAAATTTTCACAGGCAACTGCTGGAACGTACAAAATCTTTAGCGGGAGTGGAATCGGCTGGCATCATCAACAATCTGCCGCTCGGCGGAGTCGACATCAACAGCTTTTTCTGGATCGAGGGAGACGCGGCGCAAAAGCCTACGCACGATAGCGGCTTTCGCGTAGTGAGCCCGGACTATTTCCGCACGATGAATATTCCGCTCATCAAGGGAAGATTATTTACAGAGCAGGATAACGAAACCGCCACGCCCGTCGGCATCATCTCGCAGAGTGTGGCCCAAGCCGCATGGCCGGGCCAGAACCCTCTGGGCAAGCGTCTTCAGTCGCGCAACGATAATCGGGAAGAGTGGACGACGATCATCGGCGTCGTCGCAGACGTGCGACATCGCGGGCTGGATAAAAGGGCGTCCGCCGATCTATATCTGCCCTACGCGCAGCGTCCCTTCAGGGCGGGCGATGTGACGGTCGTGATGCGCACCAGCACCGATCCCGGCAGCCTTATCGCAGAGGTGCGTGGGCTGGTTCGTTCGATAGATAAAGATGTGCCGGTCGAGTTCGAGACGATGGAACGCGTCTTCGATCGCTCAGTCGCCAATCGTCGTTATAACACTCTGCTGCTCGGCACGTTTGCCGCACTCGCCCTGCTGCTCTCCTTGATCGGTATCTACGGCGTGCTCTCTTACACCGTCACGCAGAACACGCACGAGATAGGGATTCGCATGGCGCTCGGCGCGCAGCCGCGCGACGTGCTCAAATTGATCGTCGGGCAGGGAATGATTCTGGCTCTTCTCGGAGTCGGCCTCGGAGTAATCGGCGCGCTCGCGCTGACGCGCGTCATGGCAAGTCTGCTCTACGATACAAAAGCCACTGACCCGCTCACTTTTTTGGGCGTCTCGGCGCTCTTGATAGCCGTCGCTTTTCTGGCCTGCTATGTGCCTGCGCGGCGTGCGACACGTGTTGATCCGATGGAGGCGCTGCGTTACGAATGAGCGGGCCGGAAACAGTTTTTTTTAAATCTGAGGAAGCGAGCCGCGCCGGGGGCGAGGCTCGCCGCTTCGAGTTGAGCACCGAGAACGATTACAATAAAGAGCCATACACAGCGCAGCCACGCCTGGTGCCAGCGCTGCGCGATGGCGATAGCGAGGTGAGATACTTAGATCGCTCAATGAAGACTTCCGAATCAAACACGAATCGACGAATACTGATTGCCGACGACCAGCGCGATGTGCTTGAGGCGCTGCGACTCCTACTCAAAGGCGAAGGCTACCGGACAGAGGCAGTGACTTCGCCCGCGGAGGTTTTGCCGCGACTCGAAACGGGCGATTTCGATCTGCTGTTGATGGACTTGAACTACGCGCGCGACACCACGAGCGGTCAGGAGGGCCTGGACCTTTTATCGCGCATACAGGCGGCGGACATTATGCTGCCCGTCGTCGTGATGACGGCTTGGGGCAGCGTCGAAGTGGCAGTCGAAGCGATGCGCAGGGGCGCGCGCGATTTTGTCCAGAAGCCCTGGGAGAATGCTCGCCTGCTTTCAATCCTTCGCACGCAGATTGAATTGGGCCAAGCCTTGCGCAGAGGTCAGCGTCTGGAAGCAGAGAACCAACTTCTTCGCGACGGCGAAACGCGACCTATACTGATCGCCACCTCGCCCGCCATGCAGCCCGTGCTTGAGTTGATCGCACATGTTGGCCCAAGTGATGCCAACGTCCTTATCACCGGCGAGCACGGCACTGGCAAAGAGGTCGTGGCGCAAACTCTTCATTCGATCTCGAATCGCGCCTCGAAGCCGCTGGTGACAGTCGATGCCGGTGGTCTCTCGGAAGGCGTTTTCGAGAGCGAGCTTTTCGGTCACGTCAAGGGCGCGTTCACGGATGCTAAAAGTGATCGTGTCGGGCGCTTTGAGCTGGCAGACGGCTCGACGCTTTTTCTGGACGAGATCGCCAATGTGCCTTTGAACAAACAGCCCAAGCTTTTGCGCGTCCTTGAGACGGGCGAGTTCGAGCGCGTCGGCTCGTCCAAAACACGTCGCGTCAACGTGCGCGTTCTTTCCGCGACCAACGCAGACCTGTCCGAAGAGGTGGCGACCCAACGCTTTCGACAGGACTTGCTCTTTCGCCTCAACACGGTCGAGATAAATTTGCCGCCCCTGCGCGAGCGCCCCGAAGACATCCCGCTTCTGGCCCAGCATTTCCTGCGCCAACACGCCCAGCGCTATCGAAAAAATCTCAAAGGCTTCGACGACGCTGCAAATCGCGCGCTTTTGGATTATTCTTGGCCGGGCAACGTCAGGGAGCTGGAACATGCTGTGGAGAGAGCAGTGCTGATGGCTCAAACTGAGATGGTCGGCACGCGTGATATAGGATTGCAGCGCACGTCGCGTGAGGGCGCACGCCGCCTCGAAGATATGAGCCTTGAGGAGGTCGAAGCTTTCCTCATACAGAAAGCCCTGGCCCGCTTCGACGGCAACGTGGGCCAGGCAGCGCAGTCTCTGGGCCTCAGCCGCAGCGCTCTCTACCGTCGCCTGCAACGCTACGGCTTGTGAAGCTGTTTTTTTTCGCAGGCCGGATTGGAGATTTCAGGTCACGCGCGCAAAACCCAAGTCCCGAAACCAACGGCTGAACCACGAGCAACGCGTCCTATTGATGGCCCTCATCTCGGGTCTGCCCGGAACTGTGCTCTCGCTCGCGCTCCTTTGGACGGGCAGCTACACGACCAAGGTACAACTGACCCTCACGCTTTTCATCGCGGTTATCTGGCTGGGCTTCGCCTTCGCTTTGCGCGAAAGGGTCGTGCGCCCGCTGCAAACTCTCTCGAATCTTCTGGCCGCGCTGCGTGAGGGCGATTACTCTATACGCGCGCGCGGCGCGGATCATTCCGACGCGCTCGGCGAAGTGATGATCGAGGTCAACGCGCTCGGCGAAACGCTTCGCACGCAGCGACTGGGCGCGATGGAGGCGACCGCGCTGCTTCGCACAGTGATGGCGAAGATCGATGTGGCCGTCTTCGCCTTTGATACGGACGAGCGCCTGCGGCTGGTCAACCGCTCGGGCGAGCGATTGTTGGCCCAACCCGCAGAGCGTCTGATCGGAAGCTCTGCTTCAGAATTGGGGCTGGCAGATTGCCTGCGCGGCGAGCCGACGCGCACGCTTCAAATCACTTCCGAAGAGGGGACAGGCCGCTGGGGCGTGAGCCGCAGCAGTTTTCGCGAACAGGGATTGCCGCATCACCTGCTTGTGCTTTCCAACCTGAGTCGCGCGCTCAGGGAAGAGGAGCGACAGGCATGGAAGCGCTTGGTCAGAGTCTTAGGCCACGAGCTGAACAACTCGCTCGCTCCGATCAAGTCAATTGCGGGAAGTCTGGAGAGCCTGCTGCTGCGCGAGCCTCGCGCGCCGGACTGGGACGAGGATATGCAGCGGGGCTTAGCCGTTATCGCCGCGCGCGCCGAAGCGCTTTCGCGCTTTATGGATGCCTACTCGCGTCTGGCGAGACTTCCGCAGCCGCGATACGCACCGCTCAGCGTGGCCCAATGGGTCGAGCGCGCCGCAGGACTAGAGACGCGCCTTGAAGTCACTGTCATCCCAGGCCCTGAGATCACGATTCAGGCGGACGGCGATCAACTGGATCAACTGCTCATCAATCTTCTGCACAATGCTGTGGATGCCTCGCTCGAAACAGGAGGCTCCGTGCGTGTCGGTTGGACGAAGAACAGCACGCACCTTGACGTGATCGTCGAAGACGAAGGGCCGGGCCTCTCTAACACGGCCAACCTGTTCGTGCCCTTCTTTACGACCAAGCCCGCTGGCACTGGCATCGGTCTGGTCTTAAGCCGACAGATCGCGGAGGCGCACGGCGGCTCACTCTCGCTCGAAAACAGACCCACAGGCCCCGGCTGCCAGGCGCGCATTCGCCTACCACTTTAAGAGAAGGGATGAGGGCGGAGGGATGAGGGATGAAAGTGTGGCTATTCAAGTTGAATGGTTTCTTATTCATCCCTCATCCCTCCGCCCTCATCCCTCATCCCTAAAGCCCTCATCCCTGCTTTTCTAGCCATCTTTCCAGCACGCTGAGGATATACTGCTTTTCCTGGTCTTGAAGCGTGCGGCCTTTGGGAATCGCGTGCCACTTTTGCAGGCAGCCGCGACAGCAGGTGGCGGTCGCGTGCTGCGCGATAAAGACCGGATGATGGCGCATGGGCGTTTGTTTCCCGTCGTTGAGGGGCTCAGCCGCCGCCAGTCGCTTCTCTATAAAATCCCTCGCGTGTTCGAGGACAACACTGAGACCTTTACGCTTAAAGTAATCCCTCTCCTTGCCGCGCAAACTAAAGCGCCTGCGAAACGCAGACTCTTCGAGAGCAGCAAAGACTTCATCCAGATCGCGCATTGTTCTTCTTTAAAAGAGGAGCGGGCCTGAAGCCAGATATTGCTGCATTCGTCCGAACGGCGCAGTCGTCAAAAGATGCGAGTAGGCAGAGAGTCGCAAGCCCACACGCAAAGCGAAACGAATGGCAGTATGGTTGATGCCCGGTATCATCAGCTTTATCTGTTCCGATTGACTGGCGGCTTCACGGCACGCCGTTGCGAGCAGCGCTTCTGCGTCCGCCTCATCGCTCCATGCGGCTGGGCCTATCACTCCATGATTAAAGTGGTAATAACCGACCGCTCGGCCATCGCGCACGAGCTGCCTTCCCTCCTGGCCCGCCGTCTTGAGCCAGTAGTTATGATCTACCTCCCGCGCGGCGGCGCGCACTCGCCTGTCCAGCGCGTTCGCGTTTGAAAGCAACAGTGGCTGGACTTCGTATTCATCTCTTAAAGAAGGCAGGTCGCGCAAAGTCCCCGCGAAGGTCAGTATCTGATAACCGGGCAGCATCCCCTGCTTCATATAACCGGCCATCGCGGTTTGATCTACGGACGACCATGTAAAGAAAGTGTCTGCGCCCGCGTTTGCGCCCGCGTCCTTCACCTGCTTCAAGAGCGCTCCGCCGATCCGCTGGCGCTGAAACTCCGGGAGCATCCAGAAGCCTGAGAGAAACCATAGACGCTCGCGCACTATCGCATGAGCAATGGCGGCGATTCGCCCGTCCACTTCCGCGACGTGAAAGATGCCGGTCTCGAATACGTGACGATAGCCACGCTCGACGACCTCTTGCTCAGGCGTCGCCGCATCGATGCCATGACGAGCGTACATGTCTGCGCACGCAATCACAAAAATCTCAGCCGTCTCACTAATCTCGTCTTCACGGACGGGTCTGTATAGCGCTGCTTTCATCTTCATAACTCGCGCGCACGCTTAGGGGCACGCCTTACCTCTTAACATTATCGACCTCTATTTCCCAGACGCCGTCCGCGAGCGGCGCGCTCGCGATCTTCACGTCCAGAAATTTTTTGATGATCTCGATATTGGTCGTCGTATGCAGAGAGGGCGGGCCTGTGATGTACGAGCCGCCTGCGCAGAGCGCCAGAGGGATGAGTAACTGATCCGCCAGATGTTCACCGACTGGTGCATCTGTTTCAAGATATGAGAGGGCTTCTGCCGCCGCTCGTTCGGCAACGGTTTCGGCGCGGACTCCGCGCTCTCCTATACCCGTGATGATCTCCGTCAACTGCTCGCGCTCGATCTCTATGGTCAGCACATTCCCCGGACTCAATGCATTCGTGGACGTGGCGACCTCCATTTGCTCGTCGCTCCAGCCCAGCTTCTCTTTGACGACGCCAAGCTCGCGCTCACCTATATGGGCCGGAAGATTGACGACCAGTGCACGTGCGCGCTTTGCCAGTACTGGGCCGCGCTTTGTGATGTCCAGCCGCTTGAATTCTCGCGCAGGCTCAATTGAGATTTCGAAGCGTCCGCCGCCCGGCGGATAAAATCCGTAGCGTTTGAGCGTGATTCCCACGGTTGGGCCAATCAGGTTGATGAGCGGCACAAAAGTTCTGTCGAGAAATTCAAAGGGCGGAGCGTGAACGTTGTGCGTTCCTCCTTCGAGGATGAGGCGGCTCTGCGCCCTGGCGATCATGAGCGGCGGCAGCACAGTCTGAAGCACAAGAGTTGTGCTCCCGGCAGTGCCTATGCTGAAGGTATAATCGCCCGCCTGGACAGTGCGCGGAGTAAACGTGAAGTCGGAAGAGCCGACCCGTGCTCCGCTCACTTCGGCGCGTCCGATCTCCGCGGCGGCGAGAACCGCCGTCAGGTGCTGGCGCTGAAGGCCCGGCTTTTCGCGCCTGGCGCGGACACGCTCGATGCGAAAGGGCTTGCCCGTCACCAGGGATAGCGCCAGCGAGGTGCGTATAATCTGGCCGCCGCCTTCTCCGTATGAGCCGTCAATGCTAATCATGATAGGTTTGCTGAAAGCCCAAGAGGGACGCATAGATTGTAGCCCACGGCGCTCTGCCGTGCGAACAAGCTAAGAGAAGATAGACGAACCTCGCGAGGCGTGAAAGAGATTTTGAGCGAAGTGACTTTCGCTGCACGGTTTCTTGACGGCCAGCGCCGTTAGGCATATTGTGCTATGTCACCAACTTATACCAGCGTCAGCGTCAGTACCGCCTGCGGTAGCGGGCGGGCTCTTAGCTGTAGTAATACCCGCCCGAGACCTTAGGCGGTACTGACCTGATTAACTTTTCAGGAGATGATCGATGAAAGATGACAGGGAAGCAGAGAAGTCTTACTCGACAAAGGAAGTCGTAGCCAAGCTGCGGCGTCTGGCCGATGCTTTGGAGGAAGGAAAAACCTTCGAGATACAGATTGCCGGAGAGCGTATCTATATCCCTGCGACGGCCACAGTGGAATTCGAGCACGAGCGGCGTGGAGATGAGGAAGAGGTCGAAATCGAAGTGAAGTGGAAGCGTCAATAAAGATAAATCAAGGAAGGCTCGGATAATGATAAAAAGATTCGTCACAAAATCGGCCTGTGCGCTCGTGTTCAGCTTGAGTCTATTGATCGCCGGTTGTGTCCAACAGAATGCGCCGCTGCCGCAAACCTCGCAGACCGCCGACCCGAAGGCCTGGGACACTTACGTCGAAGGGTTTCTGCAATCCTATTTCGCCGCGCATCCGGACGCGGCGGTGCTGGCTGGCCGTCACGAGTTCGACGGAAAGCTGCCCGATTGGACTGAGGCCGGTTTGAAAAAGGAGATCGAGCGCCTGCGGTCGGAGCGTGAAAAGGCCACAGGCTTTAAAGACGCACAGCTAGACGAGCGCCAGCGCTTCGAGCGCGATTATCTGATCGCAACTATTGACGACGATCTGTTCTGGCGGGAGGCTGCGGAGTGGCCCTACAGGAATCCATACTTTTATGCAGACGCGCTCGACCCTGACGTTTACGTCTCGCGCGAATATGCGCCGCTGCCTGAACGGCTTCGCGCCTACACGGCTTACGCGCGTAATGTTCCGGCGGCGGTCGAGCAACTGCGTCGAAACTTGCGCACGCCGCTGCCGCGCACCTATGTGCAGATCGGTCGAACGAGCCTCGGCGGTCTCGCCAACTTTTACGAAAAGGATGTGCCAGCAGTCTTCGCTTCCGTTTCAGATCAGCAGTTGCAAACAGAGTTTCGCACGGCCAACGACGCGGCCATCAAGGCTATGAAGGAGTTGGATGCCTGGTTTCAATCGCTGGAAGCGACGGCGACCACCAACTTTGCGCTCGGCCCTGATCGTTTCAGAGAGATGCTGCGCGCGACAGAGCGCGTAGACACCCCGCTGGATCAATTAAAGGAGATCGGTCAAAAGGATTTGGAGCGCAATCAGACGGCGCTCGGCGAAGCCTGCGCCACGTACGCGCCCGGCCATACCGTTCCCGCATGCATCGCCAAGGCGCAGTCACAAAAGCCCGAAGGCAGCGCAGTCGAAACAGCGCGCCGCCAACTGACGGAGCTCAGAGCCTTCATCACTGAGAAAAATCTGGCGACGATCCCCGGCACGGAAGAGGCGCGCGTTGCGGAAGCGCCTCCTTACAAGCGCTGGAACTTCGCCTATATAAATATTCCTGGGCCATACGAGAAGGGATTGCCCTCTACTTACTATATCTCGCCGCCCGATCCCGCCTGGCCGCAGACGGAGCGCGACGCATACATTCCAGGCAGAGGAAGTCTGTTGTTTACCTCTGTCCACGAAGTCTGGCCCGGCCACTTTCTGCAATTCCTGCATGCCAATCGCGCGCCGTCGAAATTCGGTCAGGTCTTCGTCGGCTACGCCTTCGCAGAAGGGTGGGCCCACTATACGGAAGAGATGATGTGGGATGCCGGGCTTGGCAACAACGATCCGGAGATGCACATAGGCCAATTGGTTCAGGCGCTGCTTCGCGACGCGCGTTTCCTCTCCGCGATAGGGATGCACACGGGCGGCATGACGGTCGAGGATTCCGAGCGTCTGTTTCGCGAGCAGGCCCATGCTGATGCAGGTACGGCGCGTCAACAGGCCGCACGCGGCACTTTCGATCCGGCATATCTCAACTACACGATGGGCAAGCTGATGATTAGAAAACTGCGCGAGGATTGGACGGCCACGCGCGGAGGTCGCACGGCCTGGAAAGATTTCCATGACCAGTTTCTCAAGTACGGCGGGCCGCCCGTGCCCCTGGTGCGCGCTGCCATGCTCGGTCGCAGCGACGGTCAACTGTTTTAAGTAGAAGAGCAAAACAGCCGGTTGCAGCAAAGGCTTTCGCGGGAATGTCATCAACTTTTCTTCTTTACGGCGCGAACGGTTATACGGGCGAGCTGGTCGCGCGCCTGGCCAGAGAGCGCGGCCTGCGTCCACTGCTGGCCGGACGCGACGCGGCCAAAATCAAGTTGCTCGCGACCGAGCTTGGTTTCGAGCACGTGAGCTTTGCGCTCGATGAAAGTGAAGCCCTTGATGCGGCCTTAAAGTCCGTCGCCGTCGTGCTTCATTGCGCTGGCCCATTCTCGCGCACCTCAAAGCCCATGGCCGACGGGTGTTTGAGAACGGGAACGCATTATCTTGACATCACGGGCGAGATCGCTGTCTTTGAAGCGCTCGCCGCGCGCCGCGCCGAAGCACAAAACGCAGGGGTAATGCTTCTTCCAGGCGTCGGGTTCGATGTCGTGCCTTCGGATTGTCTGGCCGCGCACCTCAAAAGCAGGCTGCCGTCCGCAACGCATTTGACGCTGGCGATTCAGGGGCTCGGTCGTATCTCTCATGGGACGGCGACGACGATGGTCGAGAATATCAATCGCGGCGGCATTGTCAGACGTGATGGGAGACTGACTCCAGTTCCGTCGGCATGGAGAACGCGCGAAGTGGATTTCGGACGCGGGCCAGTCAAGGCCACGACGATTCCCTGGGGCGACATCGCGACGGCCTTCTACAGCACGGGGATTCCCAACATAGAAGTTTATGCAGCCATCCCTTCGGCTGCTCGCCGCATGATGAAGATGAGCCGGGGGCTTGGCCCACTGCTGGCGACTGCGCCCGTCCAGCGCTTTCTCAAAAATCGGATCAAGGCCCAACCGGCTGGCCCGTCTACAGAGGAGCGCGAGCGCGGAAAAAGCTTCGTGTGGGGAGAAGTATCGGACGACGCGGGCCAGCAAAAACGTTCACGCCTCAGTGGGCCTGAAGGATACACGCTCACGGCCATGACCGCGCTCGCGATCATCGAGCATGTGCTTGGCGGCGTTGCTCCGGCTGGATTTCAAACTCCATCGCTTGCTTACGGAGCAGATTTTATCTTAGAGATAGACGGAGTCGTGCGGGAAGATTTGGATTGATCGGCACACTCCTTAAATCCTTTGAAAGAGAACACGAGCGCGCTTCCATTCATCGTCGTGACTGAACAGAACGCCATGCCATCATCCGCCGCTCTTCTGCGCGAGTGGTTCGGCGAGATTGATATTTATCTCTTCGATCAATTGCTGAAGGGACGATTGACAGAGGGGATGACAGTGCTCGATGCAGGGATGGGCGGCGGGCGTAATCTTATTTATCTGATGCGAAGCGCCGTCAACGTCTTCGGCGTTGACGAGTCGGCGGAGGCTGTAGAGACCGTGCGCCGACTGGCCGAAAGAATCGCGCCCAATCTTCCGGCAAGTAACTTTCGACGGGAGCGTGTGGAGGCGATGTCGTTCGAGGATGCAAGCTTCGATTGGGTAATCAGCAGCGCCGTCCTGCATTTCGCCCGCGATGAAGATCACTTTCAAAAGATGCTGCGCGAGATGTGGCGTGTGCTTAAACCGGGCGGCATCTTCTTCGCGCGTCTGGCATCCACCATCGGCATCGAGACGAGAGTGCGGCCCTTAGGCAACAGGCGCTTTCACTTGCCGGACGGCTCTGTTCGCTTTCTGGTCGATGAAGAGATGTTGACGAGCGCGCTTGCT
>Ga0190273_10000330_pt1 | contig 19650 bp, 20 predicted proteins | sample Popmic504IS_FD_134513 | JGI IMG/M metagenome (GOLD analysis project Ga0190273, IMG submission 134513) | Populus adjacent soil microbial communities from riparian zone of Shoshone River, Wyoming, USA - 504 IS | ecosystem: Environmental > Terrestrial > Soil > Riparian zone > Trees stand | place... | reverse complement strand
CCACTAATCCCGAAGGATTCGTTCGACTTGCATGTGTTAGGCCTGCCGCCAGCGTTCGCTCTGAGCCAGGATCAAACTCTCAGGTTGAGTTGACATTCTGACCCAAGCTGGTGTCGACCCGAAGGTCGACTGCTTGGTTTGCATAGTATCTTGACGAGTTCCCATAACGCCGCCGATCCGAGGACCGACGGTTCATGGTGTCTTTCAAGAGACCGCAATTGTCAGCGTCTATTGATGACCCGTGAGGTCATCGCCAGGACGCCGCCGCCTGCGTTTCTCTTTCCAAATCAACGATGTCAAAGACCCGACCGGCTCAGCCGACCCCGCCGTTTAGCGCCCGGCGGCGGCGAGGAGCGGCTATCTAGGGGCCACCCCGGTTCGTGTCAATCGTCTCGCCGGAGAGTTTTCGCCGCATCCGGGCCGGAGCCGTTGAGAGACCAAAACTCTCCCCAGGGCCGCTGAGAGGCTTCCCTCATTCAGTCCTAAGTGAGTCGATTGGAGCCGTGGATACTACCGGCCTTGCCCGCGAAAATCAAGGGCCTTGTGAGCCCCTCATATCCGCCGCAGCAGGTGGTGATCCCCGAGCGAGGGGCGGATATATCCACCGGGCCGGGGGACTTCAACCCCCCTTCCCCACTTTCCGTTCCCGGCGCTTGCCAGCGCGGCGGCCTGGCTGCAAAGACGGGGGCGTCGGAGAGGTCGAGGATGCTGTCGCAGAAAGCCAGGTACGCCCTGCGCTCGCTGGTCGAACTGGCCAGGGCCGAAGGCGTGCAGCTGACGGCCGGCGATCTGTCCACGCGGGCGGGCGCGCCGCGCAAGTTCCTCGAGGCCATCCTGCTGGAGCTTGCCCGGCGGGGCATCGTCACCAGCCGGCGCGGAAAGTTCGGCGGCTATGCCCTCGCCCGCGCGCCGGAGCAGATCAGCTTCGCCGAGGTGATCCGGGTGATCGACGGGCCGCTGGCGCTGGCGCCGTGCGTGTCGAAGATGGCCTTCCGCAAGTGCGACGGCTGCACGGACCTGGAGACCTGCCCGCTGCGCGAGGCGCTGATGACGGCGCGGGACGCGACCTCAGACATCCTGGAGGGCTACAGCCTCGCCCAGGCCGCCGCCCACGGCGTGGTCGGGCTGCTGGTCTAGCCGGCGGCGATGTAGTGTTTCAGGCCCTCGGCCTCGGCCTCGACCTCGCTGATTTTCCACTTCACCAGGTCGCCGATCGAGACGATGCCGGCCAGACGGCCGTCGCGGACCACCGGCAGGTGGCGGATGCGGCGATCGGTCATGCGGGCCAGCAGCGAATCGACCGTCTCGCCGGGCGTGGCGAAGATCACCTCGCGGGTCATGCAGCAGTCGATGGTGTTGTCGAGGGCGGCCGGGCCGTCCTCAGCCAGGGCGCTGACCACGTCGCGTTCGGAGATGATGCCGACCACTTGGCCTTCCTCACTGACTACGACCACCGCGCCGACCTTGCGGACGTGCAGCTGGGCGGCCACCGCGCTCATCGTCTCGCTGGGCGAGGCGGTGAAGACCATGTCGCCCTTGGCCTTGAGGATCTGCGAAACCAGCACCTGAACATCCTCCCAAGATGTTTCCCGTGGTCCAACGTCTCGCAATCGGGCTCGTAAATCAACGGTTTGCGAAAGCTCAGCTCCGCCGCAACGCGCTCGCCAGAGGGCCGATCAGCAGCAGGCCGGCGAAATAGCCCGCCACATGCGCCTCCCAGGCGATGCCGGCGCCGTCTGTGCCGGGCATAACCGGCACGAAGCCGATGATCAGGTTCACGACGATCCAGGCCGCCGCCATGCTGACCGTGCTGCGGCTGATCATCGGCCCCAGCCGCCCCCGCTCGTCGATCAGCCGCGAGGCGCCGCCCATCAGCCCCGACACCGCGCCGGACGCGCCGATTACGGGCGCCAGGCTGCCGGGATGGGCCAGGACGTAGCCCAGGCCCGAGAGCAGGCCGCAGACCAGGTAGAAGAGGAGGAAGGCCAGCGCTCCCCCTGCCCTGGCCCCCAGCAGACGCGCCACCGGAGCGCCAAAGGCCAGCGCCGCCGAGGCGTTCATCAGCGTGTGGATCCAGCCACCGTGCAGCAGCAAGGGCGTCAGCAGCGTCTCCCAGCGACCGTACTCCAGCACCCCGACCGGCCGCAGCACGTAAGGCGCCCACACCGCCTCCGGCAGCCGCTGCTGGACGGCGAAGCTGGCGACGATCAGCTGCGTCAGCGCCATCGCCGGCCACGGGGCGTTGAAGATAGGCTCGCGGCGGGCGGGCTCGGCGGCGGGTTGGGGCTCGGTCATCGGCTACCCCTAGCGGCTGACGCGCCGCCGCTCCAGCGGCCAACAGTCGCCTTGCGGCAGACACCTTCGGCGGCGATGGTGCGGCCTCTCGTCTTCCAAGACCAAGGTTACCGATGATCCGCCTCTCGCGCCCGACCCTGCTCGCCGCGGCGGCTCTGTTTTTGACGTCCTGCGCCCACCGCGAAGCCTCGGTTTCCGATGTACAGCCGGTAGCGGCGCAGCCCGCTCCGCAAGCGGCGCAACTCGCGCCGGGCCAGTGGCCTCAGGCGGCCTCGGACCTCCCGGCCGCGCCCGACATCCGCTTCGGCGCGCTGCCGAACGGGATGCGCTACGCCATCCAGAAGAACGCCACCCCGCCCGGACAGGCGGCCCTGCGCCTCCACTTCGACGCCGGCTCGCTAATGGAGACCGACGCCCAGCAGGGCCTCGCCCACTTCCTCGAGCACATGGCCTTCAACGGCTCCAAGGCCATTCCCGAAGGCGAGATGATCAAGACGCTGGAGCGCCACGGGCTGGCGTTCGGGGCCGACACCAACGCCTCCACCTCGTGGGACGAGACCGTCTATCAGCTCGACCTGCCCAAGACCGATCCGGAGGTGGTCGACACCTCGCTGAAGATCCTGCGCGAGACCGCCAGCGAACTGACCATCGCCGCCGACGCCGTCGACCGCGAGCGCGGCGTTGTGCTGTCCGAAGAGCGCACCCGCGACTCGCCTGCCTACCGGGTCTTCAAGTCCCGCCTCGGCTTCTTCCTCAAGGGCCAGCGGCCGCCGCTGCGCTATCCGATCGGTGATGTCGAGGTGCTCAAGACCGCACCTCGCGACGAGATCGTGGACTTTTACAGGAAGTACTACCGCCCCGAACGCGCCGTGCTGGTCGCCGTGGGCGACTTCGACGTCGACGCGATGGAGGCGAAGATCCGCGCGACCTTCGGCGACTGGCGTTCTGAAGGCGGCGGCGGGACGAACCCCGACCTCGGCGCTCCGCTGAAGCGCGGTCCCGAAGCGCTGGTCGTGGTCGAGCCCGGCGCCCAGCTGGCGCTGCAGATGGCCTGGGTCGGCAGGCCCGACCTCGCTCCCGACACCGTCGCCAAACGCAGGCAGGACTGGCGCGAGCGGCTCGGCTTTGCGGTGCTGAACCGGCGGCTGGAGCGCATCGCCCGGGCCGGGGACGCGCCGTTCATCGCCGCCGCCGGCTTCCGCGACAACCAGTTCCGCGCCGCCGAGGTCAGCACCGTCGCCGTCACCGCCAAGCCGGGCGAATGGCAAGGGGCGCTCACCGCCGTCGATCTCGAACAGCGCCGGGCCGTGCAGTACGGCGTGCGCCAGGACGAGCTTGACCGCGAGATCGAGGAGTACCGCGCCCGCCTGCGCACCGCCGCCGCGGCCGCCGAGACCCGCCGCACCACGGCGCTGGCGGCCCAGATCGTTGACAGCCTGGAAGAAGACCGCATCGTCACCGCGCCCGCCCAGGACCTCGCCCTCTTCGAAGAGGCGGTGAAGGACCTGAAGGCCGAGCAGGTTTCCCAGGCCTTCCGCGAGGCTTTCACGGACGAGCCGCTGGTCTTCCTGGCCAGCCCCGAACCCGTCGCGGGCGGCGAGAGCGCGGTGCTGGCCGCGCTAACATCCGCGCAGGCCGTGGTCCTCACACCGCCCGCCGCGCCGACGCAGGTAACCTGGCCGTACGAGAGCTTCGGCACGCCCGGCAAGGTCGCCGAACAGCGCGAAGTCACCGACCTCGACACCGTCTTCGTGCGCTTCCAGAACGGCGTGCGCCTGACCGTCAAGCCGACCAAGTTCCGCGACGAGCAGGTGCTGGTGAAGGTAAACCTGGGCCAGGGTCGCCTTTCCCTGCCCGCCGACCGCCAGAGCATGGCCTGGGCGGGCGGCGCCGTCATCGAAGGCGGCACGAAGCAGATCAGCAGCGACGACATGGAGGCCGTGCTGGCCTCCAAGGTCGTGGGCGCCAACTTCGGTATTGAGGACCAGGCCTTCGTGCTCAGCGGGGAAACCCGCACCGAGGATCTGACCGTGCAGCTGCAACTGCTGACCGCCTACGCTATCGAACCGGGCTGGCGACCGGAAGCCTTCCAGCGGCTGCAGACCTACGCCACGACCTTGCACGATCAGTATGAGGCCACCGACGGCGGCGTGTTCAGCCGCGACGTTCAGGGCCTGATCCACGGCGGCGACCGCCGCTGGACCTTCCCGTCACGCGACGAGATCGCCAGGGCCAACCTCGGCGCGCTGGAGGCGCAGGTCTCCCCCGCCCTCGCCAACGGTCCCATCGAAGTGGTGATCGTCGGCGATATAACCGTCGAGAAGGCTATCAACGCTGTGGCCGCCACCTTCGGCGCCCTGCCCGCCCGGCCCTCTATCGGAACCGGTGTGATGAACACCGCCTTCCCGCGGCCCGGCGGCCCGGTCGTCCTCACCCATAGGGGCCGCGGAGACCAGGCCATCGCCTACATCGCCTGGCGCACCGACGACTTCTTCTCCGACCCGCAGCGGGCGCGGAATGTGGCCGTGCTCGGCGAGGTCATGGAAATCCGGCTGATTGAGGAACTGCGTGAGGGTCAGGGCGCCACCTACTCGCCGCAGGTGACCTACGCCCACAGCTACGCCTTCCAGGACTGGGGTTACCTGTCGGCCCAGGTCGAGGTCCCGCCCGCCAAGGTCGACGCCTTCTTCGCGGACGCGTTGAAGATCGCCGCCGAGCTGCGCGACAGGCCGGTTTCCGCCGACCTGCTGGCCCGCGCCCGCAAGCCGCGGCTGGAGCAGCTGGAGAAGGCCCAGCAGACCAACGAATACTGGCTGTCCGAGCTCTCGGGAGCGCAGGCCGAACCTCGCCGGCTGGACGCCATCCGCTCGCTGCTGCCGGGCACCGAGCGGGTCACCGCAGGCGATGTCCAGACCGCCGCCCGTACCTTCCTGGCCGACGACAAGGCCTGGAAACTGGTGGTCCGTCCGAAGTAGCGCTGTCCTGTTTTGGCGCGGGACAATTCTGGCCCGAACCTTGCTCCTCTCCCTGTGTGGCGGCGATGCCGTCACGGGTACGGGCTAGGGGCGCGAGACGGATGTTCCATTCCAACACCGAGCGGCTGATCGACTATTGGCAGTCCGTGCGAGGGACAGGGCTGGTCCCCCGCCGCACGGCCGTCGATCCGGGCGCCTTCGCCGATCTGCTACCACAGGTGTTCATTCTGGGACGCGCCGGCCCGGGACGGTACCACTTCCGTCTCAGCGGAGGATTCGTCGCCGACCTGCATGGCCGCGAGCTCAAAGGGGAGCCGGGGCTGAATTTGTGGGCGCGCAGCGACCGGGTGCGGGTGCAGTCCGCGATCGAGCTGTGCCGCGCCAACGCCGACCCCATCGTCATCACCGCCGAGGTAAACGGCGAACGTATGGAAGCCTTCCCCATGGAGGTGCTGCTGGCTCCGCTGGCCAGCCCCGCCGGCGACACCGACCGCTTCCTGGGCCTTTATCAGCCCACCGCCCTCATCCAGCGGCTGGAGGAAGACGTGCTGCGCGAACTGACCGTCTCAGCCGTGCTCAGCGCGTCCTCGTTTTCCGAACTGGAGCCCCGCCTGCGCCTCGCCGTCGTCAACGGCCGCGAGGTGGCCTAGCTTCCCCACTTCCCCGCTTCCCCGCTTCGTCATCCCACGGTCAGCCGAAGGCTGATCCGGGGACCCAAGCGGCGTTGCAAGCTTTTCACTGCCGCTTGGGTCCCCCGGATTGGCTTCGCCAACCGTGGGATGACGAGTTGGGGGGCGTTAGGCGCTGGCCTCGTCCAGCATCGCCATCTGCTGCGGCGTAAGCGTCAGTCGCGCCGAGCCCATGATCTCATCGAGTTGCGTCACGGACGTGGCGCTGGCCAGCGGTGCGGTGACGCCCGGCTTGGCCATCACCCAAGCGAGAGCGACTTGCGCCGGGCTGGCGATGGCTTCGGCGGCGACGGCGTCCAGCGCCTCCAGCACCTTTGGCCCCTTGCCCTCAAGGTAGCGCTTCATGCCCCGGCCGCGCGGGCTTTTGCCGAGGTCGGCTTCGGAGCGGTATTTGCCGGTCAGGAAGCCGCTGGCGAGACCATAGTAGGAAATGATCCCCACCCCCTCATCCACGCACAACTGCTGCAGCTCGCCCTCAATGCCGCGGTCCATGAGGTTGTAGGCGGGCTGCAGCGTCTCATAGCGCGGCAGGCCCGAGGCGCTCAGCTCCAGCGCCTGCTTCAGCCGCCCGGCCTCGTAGTTGGAGGCGCCGATAGCCCGCACCTTGCCCTGCTCGATGAGCTTGCCGAATGCCTCCAGAGACTCCTCTAGCGGTGTCGTCTCGTCGTCCTCGTGGCTCTGGTAGAGGTCGATGTAGTCGGTCTGCAGCCGCTCCAGTGACTCCTCGACCGCGGCCATGATGTTGGCGGCCTTCAGGCCGGGGCGCTTGGGCCACTTGGCGACCTTGGTGGCAATGATGACGTCGTCGCGCTTGCCGCGGCGCTTGAGCCACTTGCCGATCACCGTCTCGGACTCGCCGCCGGTGTGGCCGGGGACCCAGGCCGAATAGACGTCGGCCGTGTCGATGCTATCGAAGCCGGCGGCCACGAAGGCGTCGAGCAGCGAAAAGCTGGTCGCCTCGTCGGCCGTCCAGCCCAGCACATTGCCGCCGAACATCAGCGGCGCGATCGACAGGCCAGAGCGGCCAAGAGGGCGTTTTTCCATCTCGTTCTCCAGCCCCCCGGCGGTTGTTCGTTAAGCGGCGGCGGCTTGTCCCGGTTCGTAGACGGGGACTTCTTCCGGCGGCAGCAACGCATGGCCGCGCAGAAGGTCGGACGCCTTCTCGGCGATCATGATGGTGGGCGCATTGGTGTTGCCGCTGACCAGGGTCGGCATGACCGAGGCGTCGATGACGCGCAGGCCCTCGATGCCGATCACCTTCAGGTCGCCGTCGACCACCGCCATCGGGTCGTCCTTGGAGCCCATCTTGCAGGTGCCCACCGGGTGATAGATCGTCTCGGCGTTCTGCCGGATCCAGGCGTCGATCTCCTCGTCCGTCTGGGCCTTGGCGCTGTCGCCGTATTCCTTCGGCTGGAACTGGGCGAAGGCCTCCTGGGCGGCGACCTTGCGGGCGATCTTCACGCCCTCGCGCATCGCCCGCTTGTCCTCTTCGGACGATAGGTAGTTGGCGAAGATGGCCGGGTCGGCGAACGGGTCGGCGCTGCTCAGCCCGATGCGTCCCTTGCTCTCGGGCCGAAGCTGGCAGACGTGCAGCGAGAAGCCGTCCTTCTCGATGACCACCTTGGCGTGGTCCTGCATGATCGCCATCACGGCGTGGATCTGCAGGTCGGGACGGTCGAGGTCGGGCCGCGACGGGATGAAGGCGCCGCTCTCGAGCATGTTGGTCCGCCCGATGCCCTTCTTGAAGAGCAGGTAGTTGAGCCCCGTCGCCAGCCGCGCCAGCCCCTTGTTGTAGCTGTAGGCCGTCTTCACCCCGGTCGTTTCCCACCCCAGGATGACGTCGAGGTGGTCCTGCAGGTTGGCGCCGACGCCCTTCAGCGCATGGACCAAGGGGATGCCGTGCTTCTTCAGCTCGTCCGGGTCACCGATGCCCGACAGCTGCAGGATGTGCGGCGACTGCACCGCGCCGGCGCTCAGCAGGACCTCCTTGTCGGCCCAGACGATTTGACGTTTTGACTTCGCATCCTTGGCGAATTCGACTCCCTTGCAGACGCCGTTCTCGATGATGAGCTTGGTCGTCCGCGCGTGGGTGATGGTGGTCAGGTTCGGCCGCTTGAGCGCCTCGCGCAAGTATCCCGCCGCCGCGCTCCAGCGCCGCCCGTCCTTGATGGTCAGGTGGTAGGGGCCAAAGCCTTCCTGCTGGAAACCGTTGAAGTCGTTGGTGGTCTTGAAGCCCGCCTGCTTGCCGGCCTCGATCACCGACGAGAAGATCGGGTTGGGCGATGAGCCCTTGGATACATAGAGGTGCCCGCTATCGCCGTGGTAGGCGTCCGGCGTGCCCTCCAGCGTTTCCGAGCGCTTGAAGTACGGCAGCACGTCCGCATAGGACCATCCTGTCAGGCCCATCTGCCGCCACTGGTCGTAGTCGCGGGCATGGCCGCGGATGTAGATCATGCCGTTGATGGACGACGAGCCGCCCCAGCCCTTGCCGCGCGGCCACCATAGGCGGCGGTTGTTGAGGTTGGGCTCCGGCTCGGTCCAGAAACCCCAGTTGTGGGCGCCCTTGGCCTTGATCAGCTCGCCGACGCCGGCCGGCATGTGGATCAGGATAGAACTGTCCTTGCCGCCGGCCTCCAGCAGCAGGACCTTGGTTTCCGGGTCTTCCGTCAGCCGGTTGGCCAGCACGCAGCCCGCCGATCCGGCCCCGATGATGATGTAGTCGTAGGTGTCCTGCTTGGCGGCCATCTCGGCGGCGCTCCCTAGGTTATCATTGTTAGGTTGCACATTCGCGCGTGGCGGGTTCCCGGGCAAGGGTGACGCGGCGCAAACTATGGAGACTCACGATGCGGACGATGATCGGACTGGCCGCCGCGCTATGCCTCGCTGCCTGTAGCGAGCGCCCCCCCGACAGGCCGGCCGCCAAAGGTCCGGCACAGCAGCAAGCATCCGCGAACCTGCCCGATGTCAGCGGCGGCATCCCGGCCAGCTTCCACGGCCGCTGGGCCGCAACGCAGAAAGACTGCGGCAAGGCCGGCGAGACAGGGCTCGATATCGCCGCCTATGAACTGCACTTTTACGAGAGCAGCGGGCAGGTGACGTCGGTCAAGGCCACCGGGCCCGACGAGATCCACATCGTCGTCGCCCTCTCCGGCGAGGGATCGCTGAGCCAGCGAACCTTCCGCTACCGCCTTATCGAGGGCGGCTCGGCCCTGTTCGACGTGCGCAGCGGCCTGCAGCGCCAGCGCTGCGGCTGAGCGTGTTCATTGACTTTAAAGGCCTGATGCCCCACATGGGCCCTGCGCGATACCCGCGCTATCCGGCTGAGCAGCCGCGTGATGGGCTAAAGTCTAGCCCACCTGCCGCTCGCCGAGGATCACTTTCATAAGACGCCTGGACACGCGGGGCGTCACTCTTGACCCCGCGCCCTTTCCGCGCGCCCAGTTTTGGGCCGTCTCGGCGCTCGGCGCATATCTGAAAGCTACACACTTGAACGATTTCAATTCCCTAGGGCTCGTAAAGCCCCTCCTCCAGGCGCTGGCGTCTGAAGGCTACACCACCCCCACGCCGATCCAGTCGCAAGCGATCCCGCTTGTGCTGGAAGGCCGCGACCTGCTGGGCATCGCCCAGACGGGCACCGGCAAGACGGCCGCCTTCGCGCTGCCGATTCTGCAGCGACTGGCCGCCGACAAGAAGCCCGCGCCCCGGCGTGGCTGCCGCTGTCTGGTGCTTTCCCCGACCCGTGAGCTGGCGACGCAGATCGCCGACAGCTTCCGCGCCTACGGCAAGCACATGGGCCTCTCCGTCGCCGTCGTCTTCGGCGGCGTGAAGTACGGCCCGCAGGTCCGTGCGCTGGCCGCCGGCGTCGACATTCTCGTCGCCACGCCCGGCCGCCTGATCGACCACCTCGAGCAGAAGGTCGCCAACCTGTCGGAGGTCGAGATCTTCGTCCTCGACGAGGCCGACCAGATGCTCGACCTCGGCTTCGTGGTGCCGATCCGCAAGATCGCCAAGCTGCTGCCGCACAAGCGCCAGAACCTGTTCTTCTCGGCCACCATGCCGACGGAGATCGGCAAGCTGGCCGGCGAGCTGCTGAAAGACCCCTCCCAGGTCTCGGTGACCCCGCAGGCGACCACCGTTGAAAAGATCGACCAGAAGGTCTTCTTCATCGAAGGCGCCCGCAAGCGCGCCCTCTTGGGTGAGCTGTTCGAGGACGAGGCCATGAAGCGCGTCCTCATTTTCACCCGCACCAAACGCGGCGCCGACCGTGTGGCCAAGCAACTGGCCACCGTCGGTGTCGAGGCCGCCGCCATCCACGGCGACAAGAGCCAGGGACAGCGTGAGCGCTCGCTCGCCTCGTTCCGGGCCGGTCAGGTGCAAGCGCTGGTCGCCACCGACATCGCCGCGCGCGGCATCGACGTGGACGGCGTTACCCACGTGGTTCAGTACGAGCTGCCGAACGTGCCGGAGGCCTACGTCCACCGCATCGGGCGGACGGCGCGGGCCGGCGCGGCGGGCATCGCCATCGCCTTCTGCGGCGAGGAAGAGCGCGGCCTGCTGCGCGACATCCAGCGTGTGACCAAGCAGACGATCCCCTCGTGGGACCGCCGCAACGACCGTACGCTAGGCGCTTCGGAGGCCGCCCTGCGCGCCGCCGAGCCCGTGCAGAAGTCCGAGCCGCGTCAGGAGCAGAACCGCAACCGCAAGTTCGGCAAGCCCAAGCCCAAGCCCCAGGGCCAGGCCCAGCAGCACCGCCCGGTGCATCGCCCGGACGCCTACAACCCGCTGACCGACGCCGCCGACGCCGCCCGCAAGCCCCGCCGCCGCCGCAACCGCGGTGGCACGGGCAACAAGGGTCCGGCCAACGGCACCACGGGCACGAGCCTCTAGGTTAGCGGCCCTTCCACTGGGGAGCGCGCTTCTGCGCAAACGCCAGCGGCCCCTCCCGGAAGTCTTCGGACTGGAAGAGCGCGCCGACGGCGGGGTACTTGCCCTGCCCTCGGATGGCTTCTTCCAGCGTCGGCTCGTCCAGCCCCTTCATCACCGCTTCCTTGGAGGCGCGGATGGACATCGGGCTGCACTCGCAGATCATCTGCGCCCAGCGGCGGGCCTCGGTCATGAGGTCGGCCGCCGGGACGACGGCGTTCACGAACCCCAGTTCCTGACCCTCGGCCGCCGGAACGCGGCGGGCGGTCAGGATCATGCCCATGGCCCGCTTCAGCCCGATGGCGCGCGGCAGCCGGTGCATGCCGCCGGCCAGCGCCGCCAGGCCGACACGCGGCTCCGGCAAGGCGAACACCGCCGTGTCAGCTGCAATGATGATGTCGCAGGCCAGCGCGATCTCGAAGCCGCCGCCCATGGCCACCCCGTTCACCGCCGCGATCAGCGGCTTGCTGAGGTCGAACCGCGAGGTCAGGCCCGCGAAGCCCGAAGGCGGCGAGCCCATCTTGCCGCCGCCGGCCTGGTGCTTGAGGTCGTTGCCGGCCGAGAAGGCCCGCTCCCCCGCCCCGGTAACGATGGCGACCCACTGCTCGGCGTCATTGGCAAAGTCGTTGAACACCTCGTCGAGCTCGAAGTGAGCCGGCGAATGCAGGGCGTTCATCACCTCCGGCCGGTTCAGCGTGACGACGGTGATCGGCCCTTCCCGATCGACGCGGACAAATTCATAGGCCACGGGCGTGCTCCTTCTTTGTGGGGAGCAGCGTCCGCAGCTTACGTCGGGTCCGTCAACGCACCAGTGCGAGATCGCGGCGGTAGCGCTTCCAGTTGGCGACGTAGTGGTGGGCAGAGCCGATCAGGATTTGCGCCTGGTGTTCGCTGACCTCGCGCACCACCTTGCCCGGCGCGCCCATCACCAGCGAGTTGTCGGGAATCTCCTTGCCCTCGGTGATCAGCACATTGGCGCCGATCAGGCAGTTACGGCCGATCTTCGCGCCGTTGAGGATGATCGAGCCGATGCCGATCAGCGAGTTGTCGCCGATCGCGCAGCCGTGCAGCATCACCAGATGTCCAACGGTGACGTTGGCGCCGATGGTCAGCGGCACGCCTTCGTCCGTGTGCAGAACCGAGCCGTCCTGGATGTTGCTGTTCTCGCCGATGATGATTGGGTCGTTGTCGCCGCGCAGGGTGCAGCCCCACCAGACGGACGCATTCTTCTTGAGGATCACATTGCCCATGACGGCGGCATTGGGCGCGATCCAGTATTCCTCCTCAGACGGCAACTGCGGAGCGACGGCGCCCAAGGAATAGACCGGCATGTGACATCTCGATCCTGTGAACGGGAAGCCTGCTTAAGCATTGAGAAAACAGGCTAGCATCATTCTAGTCGGGCGATTCGGGGGGACGCGAGTCCCGCCTTATCCCGCCGCGGAGGAACCTCCTTCGCGGTCTCCTCGAGACGGAGAGTCGGGTGTCGCGTTTGGGGTTCAGGCGGTCTTCTCCGCCACCTGCGTTCGTAAGCGTCAGCGAGCCGCCGGGCCGCACACGCGCAACCACCCTCACCACCCAATCCACCCCAAGGGCGAGCCGCTGTGGCGTCGCCCTTTTTTCATGCCCCCAATGGAGGAATGCATGACCAAGCGTGCTCTGAAGCGGATGGTGCGCGAAGGCGCTTTCGATCCCGGTCAGTTCCACGAGGACAGCAAGATACGCCGTCTTCCCGTGGGCTCCGGCTGGTCGCCGCTGGGGCACACGAACGATGATCGCGAGCAGGGCTACCTCAAGACAATAAAGGCCAAATCGCCCGGCCAGACCGAGCTGATGGAGGCAATCGACGCCAAGAACCTGGTCATGGCGCTCGGTCCCGCTGGCACCGGCAAGACCTACATCGCCATCGCCAAGGCGGTCGAAGCTCTGGAAGCCGGCAAGGTCGGTCGCATCGTCCTGTCGCGCCCCGCTGTCGAGGCCGGCGAGTCCATCGGCTACCTGCCGGGCGACGCCGAAGACAAGCTCGCGCCGTACCTGCGACCGCTCTACGACGCCCTGTCGGACCGCCTGTCGATGAAGCGGGTGCGGACGCTGATGGCCGAGGGCGCCATCGAGATCGCGCCGGTCGGCTTCATGCGCGGCCGCACGCTCAACAACGCCTTCGTGGTTATCGATGAGGCGCAGAACTGCACCTACATGCAGCTCAAGATGCTGCTGACCCGGCTGGGCTGGAACTCGACGATGGTGGTGACGGGCGACCCGAACCAGTCGGACCTGCTCCCCGAAATGAGCGGCCTCGGCCCCGTCGCCGACAAGCTCGAAGCGATCGGCAACATCGCCGTCGTCCGCCTCGCCGACCGCGATATCGTCCGCCACCCCCTGGTCGCGGAGATGCTGGGAGCGCTCTGAGTAAGAGGGCGGTCTGACCGGCCGCCCCACCCTCCGCTCATCCCGGCGAAAGCTGGGACCCAAGCGGCCTTTGCGCGTCGGCAAAGGGTAGGAAAAGTCTTACTTGGGCGTGTCGGGCCATTTTAGCCCCGCCGTGTTGAACTCCATGCTCTGAACACCGGCTTGGTAGAACTCGGCTTGAACCAGTGTGCGGCTCGCCGACTTCAAGCCCGTCTCCAGCCGCGCGCGATTGTCGATGAAGAAGACGTTGCTTGATCCATCTGAGGATGACGACGCGCTGAAGTCCTGCTGGGCACCGTCGTCGAACCGCACCTTGACAGTGCAACCGTCGTACGAGCGGCACATCACCTGACCGTCACCCATCAGACTGACGTAGGCGTCTCGGCCGAACTGCGGGCTGTTTCGCAGGCAGAGCTGAGCGTTCACCGCTTTATAGGGCCAATCTAGGCGGACCTGATTGACGGACACCACGCAGGCGGTGCGCGTCGTCTTGTCAGTCATTTTATCGACATCGCTATTGTAGATCCAACCATCTGTCGGGTCTTTGGCGAGCTCCGCGCCGGTCGCGCTCAGGCCTGTTATGGAGAGCAGGTCGCCGCTCGAACTGGTGTCATTGTCGCCAGCCGAGCCAATGGCGGCCACGATGGCGATGAAACCTCCGACCAGGACGACGGCCGTTAGGCAGCCATTCTTCTTCGCATTAAGCGGGGGAGGAGGGGCGGCTTTCGGGGCGGCTTCTAACTCCGCAAGACGCCTCTTAAGTTCAGCTACTTCGTCTTCTTCAGCCACCATTGCCCCGGGCTACAGTCGGCGCGCGTTCCGGACCACGCGCTCAATTACATGAACCAACTCTGCCGGCACGGTATAGGCGTTGTGGTTCTTGTTGTCGGATATCAGCACGACCATTGGTGGATTGCTAGCGGGACTCGTTTGATGCGCTTGACGACGGTGGCGTCAGAATCCCACACCGCATAGATACCGCGCTTAGCGGGGTTGTGATCCCCATGGTCGACCCGCACCATTGCGGCCGAGGGTAGTCCCCGACTCAGCTTGGATCCCGGCTTTCGCCGGTAGGGCGGGTTTAGGGATCATCCTCGTCGAACCGAAAGTCACGGCCGATATCGGGATCGCGCTCGATCTTTAGCCCCGAGCCTCGTAGCGGTGAGCGCATCAAAAACTCAAGCACGGTCTTCGGCGGCTCACGCTTGGCCTGAGCCCGCTTCTCGTTCTTAGGAGGGGTGGCGATGGCGGCGGCTACTCCAGATCCTCCGCCAAGATGGCCATTTCGAAGAGGAATGAGCCGTCCTCGTCTTCGTCTTCGTAAATGACGCCGATGAACTCGCCGGCCAGTTCGACCTCGCAGCTGTCCTTCTGCTTGGGGCGGGCCTTCAGGGCGATGTGCGGGTTGCCGAACGTGCGCTTGAGGTGCGCGGTGACCCGCTGCATGTCCTTCTCGTCCACGGCCATATCTCCTTGCGCGATTTCGCCGGGACCCTAGCGGCATCAGCCGTCAGGGCAAGCGTCAGATGCTGTAGTCGTAAACGATGTCCGCGAGGGTATGGTCCATCGTCCGCGCGGGCTCGCTGCACGAGGGGCAATTGACCAGCCGCGCCGGCACGCCGGCCGCCGTGCAGTGGGCCGGCACGGGCTTGAGCACAACCGAACCCGAGGCGATCTTGGCGTATTCGCCGATCTCGATGTTGCCGAGCACCTTGGCCCCCGCCCCGAGCAGGACGCCCTTGCGGATTTTCGGGTGGCGGTCGCCGCGCTGCGCGCCCGTGCCGCCCAGGGTCACGCCGTGCAGCATGGAGACGTCGTCGTCCACCACCGCCGTCTCGCCGATGACGATGCCGGTGCCGTGGTCGAGGAAGACACCCGAGCCGATGCGGGCGTTGGGATGGATGTCGACGGCGAAGACCTCGCTGGAGCGGCTTTGCAGGTAGAGCGCCAGCGTCTCGCGGCTGTGGGTCCACAGCCAGTGGGAGACGCGGTGCGTCTGCAGCGCCAGGAAGCCCTTGAAGAACAGGAACGGCTGGACATAGCCCTTGGTCGCCGGGTCGCGTTCGAAGACGGCGCGCAGGTCGGCCTCGGCGGCGGCGACCAGCGAAGGATCGGCTTCATAGGCCTCCTCGGAGATCTCGCGGGCGCTCATGGCGCGCAGCTCCTGGTCGCCAAGCTTGCGGGCCAGCTGGTAGGAGAGCGCGTCGCCGAGGCGGTCGTGCGACAGGATCACCGCGTTCAGCAGCGACGCCAGCGCCGGCTCCTCGCGCGCCGCCTTTTCGGCCTCGCTTCGCAGGCTCGCCCACACGGTCGGCTGTGAAGCCACGACCTCAAGATGTTGCTTGGCCACAGGAAGCTCTCCCATTTCCCTCGGACTAGCCTAGCACAACACGCGCCAGATCGCCCGCCAGTTCGCCCTTTGAGGCCATATGGTGAAGCCGCAGCAACATCGCCACTGTCAGGGCGTCGGTGATGTGGCCGGCGGTGGCGGCCTCCAGCGCCTCGGCGAAAGGCACGCGGGCGAGGGCCAAGTCCTCGGTGTCGTCGGGCTCGGTTTCGGTGGGGGTGAGGCCCGTCGCCAGGAAGCCGAACGCCTGTTCGTCGGTCAGCGAGTTGGAGAGCTGGACGCGGAGGATCTGGCGCCACTCGGCGGCCTCCAGCCCCGTCTCCTCGCGCAGCTCGCGCTTTGCGGCGTCGAGCGGGTCTTCGTCAAGCTTGCCGCCGCCCTCGGGGATTTCCCAGGAGTAGTCGGCGAAAACAAAGCGATTCTGGCCGACGAGCGTGACCGTGCCATCCTCGTGCAGCGGCAGGACGGCTATGGCGTGGTTCTTCAGATGCACGACGCCGTAGGTTGCCGGGCTTCCGGTCGGCGCCACCGCGTCGTACTCACGGATGGCGAGCCAGGGGTTGTCGAAGGCGATGCGCTCGCCTCCCCGCCGCCACGGTTTGCCGTGGGTCGTCATCCAGGCCGGTTTTTGTGCCATCCTGCTCATCCAGCGCGCCATAGCGCCCGATGCGCCACCAACTGCTTAACGAGGGTCCGTACTTGAGCGTTTCCGTCCCGCCCTCTCCCACGTTCGGCGAGCCGCTGCCGGTCGGACTATCCCCGGAGGTGCTGGCGTTCCTCGCCAAGCGCCGTTCGGCGTCGGCCGTGACGCTGCAGGCGCCGGCCCCGACCGCTGAAGAACTAGAAGAACTGCTGCGGTTGGCGGCCCGGGTGCCGGATCACGGCAAGCTGGGGCCCTGGAGGTTCATCATCCTGGAGGGTAGCGCCAAGGAGGCGTACGCGGACAAGCTGGAGAAAATCGGGTCTCACCGGCCTGACGCGGTCAAGGTCCTGGCCAAGCTCGCCAAGCTGAAGACGCCGCCTATGGGCGTGGCGGTAGTCAGCCACGTGACGCAGGGTGAAATCCCCGAGTGGGAGCAGCTGATGTCGGCCGGCGCGGTCTGCACGACGCTGCTGATGGCGGCGAACGCCATGGGCTACGGCGCCAACTGGATCACCGATTGGTACGCCTATGACGAACAGGCGCGCGCGGCGCTGGGGCTGTCGCCGACAGAGCGGGTGGCGGGCTTCATCTTCATCGGCACCCCCTCCGAGCCGCCGCTGGAGCGGGTGCGGCCTGACCTGTCGGCCCGCATCAGCCGATATGAGGGGTGAGGGACTAGGGGCGAGGGGCGAGTGAAGACGGCGGCCTTCTCGCCCCTCGCCCCCCTACCCTCGCCCCTTGTAAGACGCGACACCCTGGTCCGGGACCCAGAGGCCTTCCGGGGCCGGGCCGGTCTGCCAGAAGACGTCGATTGGGATGCCGCCGCGCGGGAACCAGTAGCCGCCGATGCGCAGCCAGCGCGGCTGCGCCACCTCGGCCATCTTGCGGCCGATCATCAACGTGCAGTCCTCGTGGAAAGCGCCGTGGTTTCGGAACGAGGCCATGTAGAGCTTCAGCGACTTGCTCTCGATCAGCCACTCGCCGGGCGCGTAGTCGATGACCAAGTGCGCGAAGTCGGGCTGGCCGGTCACCGGGCAAAGGGAAGTGAACTCCGGCACGACGAACCGGGCCAGATAGAGCACGTCCGCCTGCGGGTTCGATACGCGCTCGAGCACGGCGTCAGCGGGCGAGGCGGCGTGGGTTACGTCGCGGCCAAGCTGGGTGAGGTGCGTTTCATCCATGTGCGAGAGCGATAGCAACTCTCCCGCCGTCATCCTAGGCCTTGTGCCTAGGACCCCTCTATCCGCCGCACGACATCGACAGGGGTCCTCGGGACAAGCCCGAGGATGACGGTGTAGGGGTGGAGCAGTGATTTTGGAGGCGAACATGAGCAAGAGTTTTGAAGGCTTCACGGTGGTGGTGACCGGCGCCTCCACCGGCTTGGGCCGGGCCATCGCGGTTGAGACGGCTGCAAGGGGAGCCGCCAACGTCATCGTCAACTACGCCTCCAGCAAGGCCGAAGCCGAAGAGACCGCCCGCCTGGTCGAAGCCGAGGGCGCCAAGGCGGTGCTCGTGCAGGGCGATGTCGGCGAGGACGCCGACTGCCGCCGCATCGCCGAGGCCGCGGCGCCCTTCGGCCGCATCGACGCGCTGTTCAACAACGCCGGCACGACCACCTTCGCGCCCAACCACGCCGACCTCGACGCCGTCTCGGCCGACGACTTCCTGCGGCTCTACCGGGTCAATGTGATCGGCGCCTACCAGATGGTCCGCGCCTGCCGCGCCTTGCTCGAAGCGGCCCCTCAGCCGGGCGCCGTGGTCAACACCGCCTCGATCGCGGCCGTGACCGGCATCGGCTCTTCGGTGCCTTACGCCGCCTCGAAGGGCGCCATGACCACCATGACCCTGTCTCTGGCCCGCGCTCTTGCCCCGAAAATCCGCGTCAACGCCATCTGCCCCGGCTTCATCGACACGCCCTGGTTCGGCAAGGCGATGCCGGAGGAGCGCGTCCAGCGCATCCGCGAAGGCACCGCCGCCTCCGTGCCGCTGAAAGTCGCCTCCACCGCCGAGGACATCGCCGGCGCGGCGGTGTTCCTGGCCTCGCCCGATTCGCGGCACATCACCGGTGAGACCCTGCTGGTCGACGCCGGCCTGCACCTGGGCTACGCGCCGATGGGCATGCGCTAGGCGCCTGCTTTTTGGGCGGAGCGGCCATATTGCAGCGCAATAAGAGGACAGCCGTTCGTCGTCACGGTTCGGTAATGCTCAGCCGATAGGCAGGCGCCGCCGCATCGCCGATGCTGCACAGGCGTCCGGGGACGAAAGACCCGGCGTTGCCGCACTCGCTGGGGGCAAGGCGGCAAACCATAAGGGGATAAGACTATGAAAGTTCTGAAGCTTGCTCTGTGCGCCGCCGTGGCTTCGCTTGCGATGGCCGGCGCCGCCAGCGCCCAGGACGCGCCGGCCTTCGACGTGTCGTTCAACGCCGGCGTGGCGACCGACTACATATTCCGCGGCTTTACGCAGACCATGGGTGACCCGCAGGTGTTCGGCGGCGTCGATGTCGTGTCGGGCATGTTCTATGCCGGCGCCTGGGCCTCGAACGTTGATTTCGGCGATGAGACCGACGCCGAGTACGACCTTTACGCCGGCGTCACGCCGACGCTGGGTCCCGTGGCCGCCAACTTCGGCGTCATCTACTACGGCTACCTGAACGCGCCCGACGACACCGACTATGACTACGTCGAGCTGATGGCCAAGGGTTCAATCCCGGTGGGTCCGGCCACGGTCGGAGCCGCCGCCTACTACTCGCCCGAGTTCTTCGGAGAGACCGGCGAGGCCTGGTACACCGAGGTCAACGGCTCTTTCTCCCCGACCGACAAGATCACGATCGGCGGCGCCTTTGGACACCAGGACGTGGAGCTGGCCGGCGACTACAACACCTGGAACCTCGGCGCGACGGTCGCCCTGACCGATGTGATCAGCATCGACGCCCGCTACCACGACACCGATCTGGATGATGATGTCTGCGAGGACATCTGCGACGCCCGCGGCGTCCTGACGCTCAAGGCCGCTTTCTAAGTACCCCTGAGTGCGCTTACGAAGCCGTCGCGGCCCAGCGCCGCGGCGGCTTTTTCCTGGGCGCGGGTCGGCGCCCCACCGGCTTTGGCCGTGGAGAGTTGGGGAGGTGAGCGGAGCGCCGGGCGCTTCGCCCGGAGTACCGTGGGGGTAGTTCTTCTGTGTTTCGGCTCAGAGCCGACGCTCCGCGCGATGCGTTTTCCCGAAGCTCTGCGGCGCGCAGGGGTATTCGCCCTTTCACCTCAAGCCCCGGACGGGCAGGCGGCCATCCTCGGCCGTCCTGTTGCGCAGGTTTACGTCACCTGCGCTGCGATAAGCGCCGGACCTTCAGCAACCCGCCTAGTGGAAGGT
>Ga0190273_10000329_pt1 | contig 19762 bp, 15 predicted proteins | sample Popmic504IS_FD_134513 | JGI IMG/M metagenome (GOLD analysis project Ga0190273, IMG submission 134513) | Populus adjacent soil microbial communities from riparian zone of Shoshone River, Wyoming, USA - 504 IS | ecosystem: Environmental > Terrestrial > Soil > Riparian zone > Trees stand | place... | reverse complement strand
GCGGCGGGAGACGGTGCTGGCGCTGGAGAAGCTCGGCATCCACGTCGAGTACACCCACCACGAGGTCGGCCCCTCCCAGCACGAGGTCGACATGCGCTACAAGAACGCGCTCGAGATGGCCGATGACTGCATGACGTACCGCATCGTCGTCAAGGAGTACGCGATGAAGTACGGCTACCACGCCACCTTCATGCCGAAGCCGCTGTTCGGCGAGAACGGGTCGGGGATGCACGTCCACCAGTCGCTCAGCCGCGACGGCAAGAACGCCTTCTACGACGCCGACGACCCGTATTACCTCTCGCCGGTGGCGAAGAGCTTCATCGCCGGGCAGCTGAAGCACGCGCGCGAGATCTCGCCGCTGTTCGCCCAGTGGGTCAACAGCTACAAGCGACTGGTTCCCGGCTACGAGGCGCCCGTCTACCTGGCCTGGTCACGGCGCAACCGCTCGGCGCTGATCCGGGTGCCGCTCTACCACCCCGGCAAGGAGTCGGCGACCCGGGCCGAGCTTCGCTGCCCCGACCCCGCCGCCAACCCCTACCTCTGCTTCGCCGGGATGCTGCAGGCAGGGCTGGAAGGGGTGGAGAAGGGCTACGAGCTGCCCGAGCCGATGGAGCAGAACCTCTACCACCTCTCCCAGGAGGAGCTGGCGCACCAGGGGATCGAGCAGCTGCCGGCGACGCTGGGCGAGGCGATCGAGGTCGCGGCCGAGTCGGAGCTGGTCCTGCGCACCCTCGGCGAGCACACCTTCCGTCGCTTCATCGAGATCAAGCGCCAGGAATGGGACGACTACAGGGTGCAAGTCACCCCGTATGAGATCGAGAACTTCCTACCGATCCTCTAGCCGGCGCCGCAGCTCGTCCGGGGCCGTCACCGGGAGCTGGCAGGTGAAGTTCTCGCAGACGTAGGCGGCAGGTCGTCCCTCCACTTCGGTGCGACCAGCCAACACCGGCGGTTCCGCGCTGCTCTTGGGGCCGCCGGCGAGGACGATGTGGGGGCGGAACCTCTCCCGGGCGATAGCGGCCAGCGCGGCTAGGTCGTCGCCGACGAGGGCTACCTCGCGGGTGGGGGAGAGGTGGAAGTCGAGTGCCCGCAGCAGGTGGGCGAAGGCGTCGGGATGTTCGACCGCCGGTTTGCCGAAGAGGGCGAAGACGCCCGTTGCCGCCTCTTCGTAGCGGCGCTCGCCGGTCAGCGCCGCGAGGCGGAGCAGGCCCAGCGCCGCGGAGCTGTTGCCGGAAGGGATCGGGTGGTCACCGACCTCCTTGCGCCGGGCGATCAGCTCCTCGTGGTCGCTGGAGGTCGAGTAGAAGCCGCCGCGCTCGGCATCGCCGAAGCGGGCGATCGTCGTCTCGGCAAGTTCGCGCGCGGCGGTGAACCAGCGTTCCTCGAAGGTCGCTTCGTACAGCGTCAGCAGCGCCTCGAGGAGGAAAGCGTGGTCCTCGAGGTAGGCGTTGAGGTGGGCGCGGCCGTCTTTGTAGGTGCGCAGGAGGTTGCCGTCCGGATCGCGCAGCTGCTCGAGCAGGAAGGAGGCGCAGGTCCGGGCGGCCTCGAGGTAGTCGTCGCGACCGAGCACAGCGCCGGCGTCGGCCAGGGCGGCGATCGCCAGCGCGTTCCAGGAGGCGAGGCGCTTGTCGTCCAGTCCCGGCCACACCCGCAGCGCCCGCGCCTCGAAGAGCGCCCGGCGCATCTCCGCCAGCCCCTCAGGCTCCTCGGCCTCCGCACCCTGGGCCAGATGCAGCACGTTCGAGCCCTCGAAGTTCCCCTCCTCGGTGACCCCGTAGAACTGCATCAAATTTCCTACCTGCTGGGCCGGAAATTTGATGCAGTTCGGGTCGGGCGGGTCTTCGAGGGCTTCGCGGATCTGGGCGGGGGTCCAGGCGTAGAAATTGCCCTCCTCGCCGTCGGAGTCGGCGTCGAGGGCTGAGTAGAAGCCACCCTCGGGGCCGCGCATCTCGCGCAGCATCCAGTCGAGCGTCTCCTCGCAGACGCGCCGGTAGCGCGCGTGGCCGAGCTGCTGCCAGCCGTGCAGGTAGGCGCGGGCGAGCAGGGCGTTGTCGTAGAGCATCTTCTCGAAGTGCGGGACGAGCCAGATCGCGTCGACGGAGTAGCGGGAGAAGCCGCCGCCGAGCTGGTCGTAGATGCCGCCGGCGAGCATCCCGTCGAGGGTGCGCTCGACGTGCTCGGTCTCGCCGCGGGAGAGCAGCAGCTCCAGCGAGGAGGCCGGGGGGAACTTGGGGGCGCTGCCGAAGCCGCCGTTGCGCCGATCGGCCCGGGAGAGCAGCCGCTCCATCGCCTCGTCCATCTGGGCCGGCCCGGGAAGGTCGCCGCGCGGCTCGACTTCGCCGATCGCCCCCAGCCGCTCCCGCGTCCCCGATGCGCGTTCGCGGATCTCCTCGCGCTGGGTCTCGAAGGCGTGCACGACCGCCTCCATCACCATCCGGAAGCTCGGCATGCCGCGGCTCGTGTCCGGGGGGAAGTAGGTGCCGCCGTAGAAGGGGACCCCCTCGGGATCGAGGAAGACCGTCATCGGCCAGCCGCCGTGGCCGCTGATCGCCTGCACCGCCTCCATGTAGATCGCGTCGACGTCGGGCCGCTCCTCGCGGTCGACCTTGACGTTGACGAAGTGCTCGTTCATGTACGCCGCCGTCTCCGGGTCCTCGAAGGACTCGCGCTCCATCACGTGGCACCAGTGGCAGGCGGAGTAGCCGACCGAGAGCAGGATCGGCCTGTCCTCCTCGCGCGCCCGCCCCAGCGCCTCCGGCCCCCACGGATACCAGTCAACCGGGTTGTCCTGGTGCTGAAGGAGATAGGGGCTCGTCTCCTGGGCAAGGCGATTCGGCACGTTTTGAACCTACCCGGGGACGGACAAGTCAAGTATTCGCGACGCCGGATAGCCGAAATTTGGGTGCATGTCTTGGTTCATTGACACGCTGGTGCCTCTGGCCGGGTAACCAAATACGGTCATCGTGATGAAGAGTGCGCACAACGGGGGGAAGTCGGATCCGGCGATCGACGCCGTCCTGGCGAAACTGGCGCCGGAGGACCGGGCGGTCCTCGAGAGCGCCATGGAGCGGGCCGAGAAGACCGAGTCGGAACTGCGCTTCCTCGCCGACCACGACTCGCTCACCGGGCTGCTGAACCGGCGACGGTTTCGCGCCGAGCTCGACCAGTATGTCTCCTTCACCGCCCGCTACGGCGGCCGCGGCGCCGTGATGGTGATCGACATCGACGGCCTCAAGGAGGTCAACGACCGCAGCGGGCACCAGGCCGGCGACCGGCTGATTCGCCAAGTCGCCGAAATTCTCCGCGAAAGGGTGCGTGGGACCGACCTCGTCGCGCGCCTCTCCGGCGATGAGTTCGCGGTGCTGATGCCGCAGACCGACACCGCGGGGGCGCTGCAGCTGGGCGAGGACCTGCGGGCGCAGGTGGCGGAGGGCTTCCCGCTCAACGCCGAAATCGAGCCCGGCACGATCAGCGTCGGGATCGCGATGTTCCGCGGCCAGGAGAGCGTCGGCTCCGAAGCGGTGCTGCTCGCCGCCGACCAGGCGCTCTACCGGGCCAAGGAAGAAGGCCGGAACCGGATCATGCTCTTCGACGGGCCCCACGAGGCGGGAGGCGATCGCCGTCCGCAGACGACCAGCGCCAGGATCCGCGACGCCCTCACCCACGACCGCCTGCGGCTGGCGACGCAACCGATTCGAAGCCTCGCCAACGGCGGGATCGAGCGCTACGAGCTGCTGCTGCGGATGACGGGGGACAACGGCGAGCTGCTTCCCGCCTCCTCCTTCATCGAGGTCGCCGAGCGCTCGGGGATGGTGCAGGAGCTCGACCGCTGGGTTGTCGCCCGGGCGCTGGAGCTGATCGCCGAGCGCGAGCGGGCGGGCAGCCCGGTCTCCCTCCACATGAACCTCTCGGGCGCTTCGATGACCGACCTCTCGGTGCTGGAATTCATCGAACGGCGCCTGGACGAAGGCGAGGCCGACCCCGCCCGCTGCACCTTCGAGATCACCCAGACGGCGCGGGTCGACGATTACGACACCGCCGCCGGCTTCGCCGACCGCCTCACCGAGTTCGGCTGCGAAGTCGCGATCGACGACTACGGTGCCGGCTTTGGGCCCTTCGACTACCTGAAGAAGGTCCCCTTCGACGTGATCAAGATCGACGGCACCTTCGTCCGCGAGATGCCGCGCAACGACGCCGACCAGCTGACCGTGAAGGCGATCGTCCAGATCGCCCGCGGCCTCGGCAAGCGCACGATCGCCGAGTTCGTCGAGGACGAAGCCACGACGACGCTGCTGCGCGAGTACGGCGTCGACATGGCCCAGGGCTACCACCTGGGCAGGCCGGTGGACGCGGCCGAGGCACTGGCTTAATAGGCGCAGGCCTGCCTCATCTGAGTCGATGCCGTGATGCCAGCGCAGCCGCACGGAAGCGGCTGCGCTGCAGTCGGTGTCAGCTGTCCGCGTAGAGGGTGCTGGGCGTGGTGATTACGTAGCTGCCCTCCAAGGTGGCGCTGCCACAGGCGCTCGGGAGGGTCCCTTTGATGTCGATTGTCGCTTTGCCTCCCGTTTCGGAGCTCATTGTGAGGGTGCCTAGTGAACTGCCCGTGCTCGGAGCCGTGAAGGTGCAGGTGCCGAAAGCCGTTTTGTCGATGATCAAGATCAGATTCTTTGTTGTTACCTGCAAGCCGAACCAATGAAATTCCATCGAACCCGGTTTTTCTACAGGTGACCTAGGCGTGCCGCCGGTGCATTCACTGAATATAAGAACGGTGATCGTCCAGATGGTTGTCACGCCGGCGCCGTGATTTTCTACTTTGCCTTCGAAGCTAGATTTTTTGCATGAGACGGCACCAAACCCACCGAAGACGCTTGTGAGAGTGATGGCACCCTCGTTTTCACCTTTAATCGTGCTTGTGTAGATGGTGCCAGAAGGTGATGTGAGACTGGTCGCTGAAGCAGCGCCCGTCATTGCCATGAGGGCGGCCGACGCCAAAGCGGCGAGGCCGAGGATTCTTACGTACTTCATCATTACTCCTAACGACTAGGCGTCGAGCCTGCCATCTCGCAGACATCTCACGTACCAGTAGGATACCGCTACAGTCAAGCTATGCTGAGTAAAACGCCCTACGCAGGTCGGCCCGCTTGATCTTGCCGCTGTTGGTCTTCGGCAGCTCGTCGGCAAACTCGACGATGCGGGGGAACTTGTAGGGGGCGGTCTCGGCTTTGCAGTGCTCCTGCAGCTCGCGGATCAGACCTTCCCTGGCGTTGCGGCCGTCGCGAAGGACGACGATCGCGCGGACGACGGAGCCGCGCTCGGGGTCGGGAGCCGCGACTGCGGCGGCTTCGGCGACGGCGGGATGGGAGAGCAGCGCCGCCTCGACCTCGGTGGGGCCGATGCGGTAGCCGGAGGAGAGGATGATGTCGTCGCCGCGTCCCTCGAAGTAGAGGTAGCCGTCCTCGTCCTCGCGAACCAGGTCGCCGGTCTGCCACCACTCCCCCTCGAAGCGCTCGCCGTCGAGGTAGCGGGAGAAGAAGGTGGGGGAGGAGGCGGCGCGTAGTTGCAGTTCGCCCTCGACGATCCGGGTCTCCATCCCCGGCAGCGGCTTGCCCATCGAGCCCTGCCGCACCGGCTCGCCGGCGAGGTTGGCGGTGACGTGGCCGGTCTCGGTCTGGCCGTAGCCGTCGGCGGGCTCCAGGCCCGTCGCCTCGCGGAAGGCGGTGATCGTCTCCGGATCGAGCGGGTCCCCCGCGGAGACCATGCGCCGCAGTGCCGGCAGCGGCCGCAGCTGGGTGCGGCGGGCCAGCATCCGGTACTCGGTCGGCGCCTGGCAAAGGACGTTGACCCCGAGCGCCTCGGCGAAGTCGAGCCGCTCGGCGGGGTCGAAGCGGCCGTCGTGGATGACCGCCGCGGCGCCGGTGACCCAGGGCGCGAGGAAGACGTTGCGGGCCGACTTTGACCACCCGGTGGCCGTGGTACACCAGGCGAGGTCGCCCTTGCGCGACCCGAACCAGTGCTCCGCCTGGATCTGCTGCCCGAGCAGGTAGCGATAAGCATGAACCACGCCCCGCGGCTCGCCGGTCGTGCCCGAGGTGAAGACGATCAGCGCCGGGTCCTCCGGCCCCATCTCCTCGACCGCCGCCGGCGTCTCCTGCGGCAGGTCCTCGTCGAGGACGCGGGCGACGTCGGCCATCGTCATCAACGGCACGCCCTCGGGCATCTCAGCCAGCAACGCCTCCTCACCCACACAGAGCCTGGGATCGGCGGCCGCCACGCGGTGCTCGAGGTCATGCCGCCGCAGCATCGTGCTGCAGGGCAGCGCCACCGCCCCCATCCGCCAGCAGGCAAGCAAGCTGAGAACCCACTCGATCCGGTTCCCCACCAACGTCATCACCACGTCCCCCCGCCGCACCCCTAGCGCAGCGAAAGCACCCGACAGCCCGGCCGACCGGGCGATCAGTTCCCCGAAGTACCAGTCCCGCCGCTTCCCCTCGGCGTCGATCGAAACAATCCCCAGCCGAGAAGCCGGTGACCGCTCCATCAAATCCTCGATCAGGTTCACGGCCGCCAGTCTGCCAACACCTGTCGAGAAGGAGTCGGTATCCCCTCTCCCAGAGGCTCAAGGACGAACCTTTGAACCCTTGCCGCCGCCCCAGCTGCGCGACGGGCTCTGGGAGAGGGGATACCGACTCCTGTACCTACTGACTACCGAAGTTCGGCAGACGTCTTTTTCAGCAGCTGCCGGGCGATGATCAGCAGCTGGATCTGCTGGGTGCCCTCGAAGATGTCGAGGATCTTCGAGTCGCGGGCCCACTTCTCCAGCAGCTCGTTCTCGCCGTAGCCGACGCTGCCGCAGAGCTCGACGCAGCCGAGGGTGACGTCGACGCCGGTGCGCCCCGCCTTCGCCTTGGCCATCTAGGCCTGCAGCGAGTTCGGCTTCGAGTTGTCGGCCATCCAGGCGGCCTGGAGGGTGAGCAGCCAGGCGGCCTCGTAGTCGGCCTCCATCTCGAGGAACCGCGCCGCGGCGGCGTGCTGATTGTTGGCCGGGACGTCGTAGTCGATCTTGACGCCCGCTTCTTTGAGCTTCTGGCGGGTCTCCTCGAGCGCCGCCCGGGTGACGCCGACGGCCATCGCGGCGACCAGCGGCCGCGTGTTGTCGAACGTTTCCATCACCCCGGCGAAGCCCTTCTCCTTGACCTCGGGATCGCCGAGCAGCGCCTCTTTCGGCACCCGGCAGTTCTGCAGGGTGAAGTTGGCGGTGTCGGAGGCGCGGATCCCGAGCTTGTGCTCGAGCCGGTCCAGCTTCAGGCCCGGGTTGTCCCGCTCGACGATGAACGACTTGATCGCGGCCCGCCCTTTCGAGCGGTCGAGGCTCGCCCAGACGACGATCAGGTCAGCCCGGTCGCCCGACGTGACGAAGATCTTCTCGCCGTTGAGGACGTACTCGTCGCCGTCGAGCTCGGCGGTCGCGCGGATCGATGCAGAATCCGAGCCTGCTTCTGGCTCGGTGATCGCCATCGCCGCCCACTTGCCGCCGTACTTCTTCAGCTGCTCCTCGGTCGCCACCGAGGCGATCGCGGAGTTGCCGAGCCCCTGGCGCGGCATCGAGAGCAGCAGGCCGACGTCGCCCCAGCAGAGCTCGATGATGCCGAGCACGGTGGAGAGGTTGGAGCCGTTGCGGTTATCGCCGTTGTCGCTTTTCTCGCGACGGACGCCGGCCGCACCGGCGCCGCCAATGTCGGAGCCCTCGTTCATCCCGTCGATCAGGGAGGCGAGCATGTCGAGCTCTTTGGGGTAGCTGTGCTCGGCCTCGTCGTATTTGCGCGAGATCGGGCGGAACACCTCCGTAGCGACCTGGTTGGCCTGGCTTGCCAGCGGCTTGAACTTCTTCGGTATCTCGAGATTGATCATGGTTTTGCCTTTCGCTCGTCAGGCCGCGCCTAGACGAGCAGGGCGCCCTCCATGACGCCCGCTGCTCGCAGGTCTCGGTACCAGCGCTCGACCGGGTGCTCCTTGACGAAGCCGTGGCCGCCGAGCAGCTGGACGCCGTCGGAGCCGATCTGCATCCCCTTCTGGGTGCAGAGCTTGCGGGCGATCGCCGCCTCGCGGGCGAAGCTCTCGCCGCGGTCGGCGCGGCTCGCCGCCCGGTAGGTCGCCAGCCGCATCGCGTTCGACTCGATGCCGATGTCGGAGACGGCGAAGGCGACGCCCTGCCGGTTGGAGATCGGTTCGCCGAAGGCCTGGCGGTCGTTGACGTAGGGGATCACGTAGTCGAGGACGGCCTGCGCGGTCCCCGTCGCGAGCCCGCACCAGGCGATCCGCGAGCGGTTGACGCAGGCGGCGTAGTCCTTGGCTTTGGCCTCGCCCTCGCCGAGCAGCGCGCTCGCCGGGAGTTTCACTTTGTCGATCAGCAGGCGACCGGTGGCGGCGGGCCGCAGGCCCATCGCCGGCTCGTCTTCGACCGAGAGCCCTTTGGCCCCCGACTCGACGACGAAGAGGGCCGGGCCGATCCCCTCGGCATCGGCGGCGATGACGAAGAGCTCACATTCTTTGGCGCGGGCGATCAGCGACTTCACGCCCGTCAGGACCCACTCGTCACCTTTCTTTTTCGCCTTGGTCTCCAGCTGCAGCGGGTCGAACAGCGGTCGCGGCTCGAGGATCGCCAGGGCGGCGGCGGGGATGTCCTCGCCGGTGAAGGCGGGGAGGTAGGTCGCCTCCTGCTCGGCGCTGCCCCAGAGGCCGATCGCGGTGGCGGCCGCGCCGGGGGCGAGGGCTGCATAGGCGATGCCCATGTCGCCGTGGGCGAGTGCCTCGCCGATCAGGACGCTCGTGACCGCCGACTGCTCGGTCATCACGCCGCCGAGCTCCTCGGGGACGCCGAGCATGTTGACGCCGAGCTCGTTCGCCTGGTCGAGGATCTCCTTCGGGGTCTCGCGCTTCTCGTCGGCCTCCAGCGCCGCCTTGCGGATCTGGTCCGCGGCGAAGGAGCGGCCGCCCTCCTGGAACATCTGCTGCTCGTCGTCGGGCGAGAGGTCGAAGAGCCCGCTCGACTTGCCCTTCTTCTGGCGGGCGGGTTTGCCCAACTGCTGGGTCGCCTTGAAGGCGCGACCGGCTGCGGTCGCACCCTTGAATCCGTTCTTGGTGCCCTGGAAGAGGGCCTTCTCGACCTGCTTGCGGATGCGGATGCGATCCAGCAGGTCGGAGCCGGCGAGGCGGTTGAGCGCCCGCAGGCCGTAGCCCATCCCGCGCTCCGCCATCCCCTTGTTCTCGGTGGTGGTCGTCACTTCGCTTTCTTCCTTCCGGTGGTTTTGGCGGTTTTGCTTTTCAGTGGTTGGACGTGGCCGTCAAGGTGAGGCGTGCCCTTCTTGGCGTTCCGAACGGCAAAAAGGATGTCCTCGCCGGCGTCCTGCTCGGCGAAGACGACGCGTGCCGGCAGCAGGACCGGCTTGCGGAAGCGGACCTCGGCCTCGAAGCTGTCGGGGAGCTTGCTTCCGAGCTGGGCCAGCGCCCGCGCCTTCGTCCACATCCCGTGCGCGATCGCGCCGGGGAAGCCGAGCGGCTTCGCGGTCAGCGAGTGCATGTGGATCGGGTTGCGGTCACCGGAGACGCCGGCGTAGCGGCGGCCGAGGTCACCGGGGAGCTTCCATTCGGCGGCGGCGGGAGCGTCGGCGTCGAGCGAGTCGAAGCTCTTCTCGGGTTTGGCGCCCTTGCCGTCGCCGTTAGAGCGGCCGCGACGCAGCATCGTGCTGACGCTCTCCCAGATCACCTCGCCGTCGACCAGGACCTCGGTCTCCAGCGAGAAGGTCTTGCCCTTCGAATGCGGCTGCAGCTTCGTCGGCCGCACGCGGATCGTCATCTCCTCGTCGATCCCGATCGGCCGCTTCTGGGCGATCGAGTTCTCGACGTGGACGAGGCCGACCGCGCCGAACGGGAACGAGCCGTCGCTCATCACCGCCATGTGCAGCGGGAAGGCGAGCATGTGCGGGTAGGTCGGGGGGAGGGTGTCCCGCAGGGTGAAGCCGCAGACCCGGGCGTAGGCGGCGACATCGGCCAGCTCGGCGCGCATGCCGGCCAGCTCGAGGTCGAGGCCGTCGGGGATCTCGCCGCCGCCGCCCGGGACGAACGGCAGCAGCGAGGCGCCCGGGATCATCGGCAGCGCTGCCCGCGCGTAGAGCGGCAGGATGCTGGGGGAGCTCTCTAGCGTCTTCGCCCCTCGATCAGTGGCCATCATGCCCCCAGCAGGCTCTGCCCGCAGACGCGGACGGTGTTGCCGTTGACGCCGGTCGAGGCGGGGCTGGCGAACCAGGCGATCGTCTCGGCGACGTCGACCGGCAGGCCGCCCTGCGAGAGGCTGGAGAGCCGGCGGCCGGCTTCGCGCGGGCCGATCGGCATCGCCGCGGTCATCTGGGTCTCGATGAAGCCCGGCGCGACCGCGTTGATCGTCGCTTTGCGTTTCGCCAGTTCCGGCGCCATCGCTTCGACCATCCCGATCACGCCGGCCTTGGAGGCGGCGTAGTTTGTCTGACCGGAGTTGCCGGCGATCCCCGACATCGAGGAGACGCAGACGATCCGCCCGTTCGGCCGCAGCAGTTTCTTGGCCAGCAGGGCCTCGTTGATCCGCTCCTCGCTGGAGAGGTTGATCTCCATCAGCTGCGACCAGCGCTCTTCCGGCATCTTTGCGATCGTCCGGTCTTTGGTCACGCCGGCGTTGTGGACGACGATGTCGACGCCGTCTTTGAGCTCCTTGGCGATCTTCTCCGGGGCGTCCTCGGCGGTGATGTCGAGCTCGATCGAGCGGCCGCCGATCGCCTCGGTCACCGCCTTCAGGTCCTCGGCCATCGGCGGGATGTCGAGGCCGACGACTTCGGCCCCGTCGCGGGCGAGGGTGTTGGCGATCGCCGCGCCGATCCCGCGCGAGGCGCCGGTGACCAGCGCCACCTTGCCGGCCAGCGGCTGCTCCCAGTCGATCTTCGGCTCCGGAGCGACGCCTTTGCCGACCCGCACCACCTGGCCGGAGACGTACGCGGATTTCGGCGAGAGGAGGAAGCGCAGCGTCGACTCCAGCTGGTCCTCGGCGCCCGGCTCGACGTAGACGAGCTGGGCGGTCGAGCCCTTGCCGCCGATCTCCTTGCCGAGCGAGCGGGTGAAGCCCTCCAGCGCCCGCTGGGCGATGTGGGCCTCGACCGACCCTGCCTGCTCGGGCGGGGTGCCGAGGACGATCGCGCGGCCGCTGCGCTGCAGGCTGGCGACCGCGGGGTAGAAGAAGCGCTGCAGCTCGACCAGCTCGGTCGAGTCCGAGATCCCGGTGGCGTCGAAGACGAGCGCCTTGGCCTTGCCCTCGGCGCCGGCCCGTTCTGCCTTGATGCTGTCGAGGACCCTGGCGATCTCTTTGCCGAGCCGCCCTTCAGGAGCGGCGTCGGAGAGGACCGGGCCGGCGACGACCGGCTTGCCGGGCTGGTAGCGGTCGAGCAAGACCGGCTGCGGCAGCCCAAGCTGCTTGGCGACGGTCCCGACGACGGGCGCGTTGACGAGTTGCGAGTAGCGGTCAGCCATGGGAGAGCACACCTTTCTCGGGTCCCAATCGACCCGGATTCGAATAACCGGAGATCACCGTGTCGATTGGCACCCTCATCGGGCACCTCCCGGAGCCTCGAGGATCGCGACGACACCCTGGCCCGCGGCGGCGCAGATGCTGATCACGCCGCGGCCTTTGCCGTCTTCGTTGAGCTGTTTGGCGAGGCTGGCGACGATCCGCCCGCCGGTTGCGGCGAACGGGTGGGCGGCCGCCAGCGAGCCGCCGTTGACGTTGAGCTTCTTGCGGTCGATCGACCCGAGCGGTTTGTCGCGCCCGAGCTTCTCCTTGCAGAACTCCTTGTCCTCCCAGGCCTTCAGGGTGCAGAGAACCTGCGCGGCGAAGGCCTCGTGGATCTCGTAGTAGTCGAAGTCCTGCAGTTTCAGCCCGGCCCGGTCGAGCATCCGCGGCATCGCGTAGGCCGGCGCCATCAGCAGGCCTTCGCGCTTGTGGACGTGGTCGACGGCGGCAGTCTGCGCCTCGGAGATGTAGGCGAGGATCGGCAGGTTCCGTTCTTTTGCCCACTCCTCGGAGGCGAGAAGAACGGCGGAGGCGCCGTCGGAGAGCGGGGTCGAGTTGGCCGCGGTCATCGTCCCTTCGGGGCCGCCGAAGACGGGTTTCAGCTTCGCCAGCTTCTCGAGGCTGGAGTCCGGGCGCAGGTTCTGGTCGCGCTCGAGGCCGATGTAGGGGGTGATCAGGTCCTCGAAGAAGCCGCGGTCATAGGCGGCGGCGAGGTTCTTGTGGCTCTTGACCGCGAGTTCGTCCTGCTCTTTGCGGCCGACCTCCCATTCGGTGGCCATGATCGCGCAGTGCTCGCCCATCGAGAGGCCGGTGCGGGGCTCCTCGTTGCGGGGGATCGCCGGGACGATGTGGCCGGGGCGGACCTTGGTCAGCTGCTTCAGTTTGCCGACGGTCGAGCGCTCACGGTTGGCCTCGAGCAGCGTCTCCCGTAGGTCCTCGTTGAGGGCGATCGGGGCGTCGGAGGTGGTGTCGGCGCCGCAGGCGATGCCGGAGTCGATCTGCCCGAGGGCGATCTTGTTGGCGACGAGGATCGTCGTCTCGAGGCCGGTGCCGCAGGCCTGCTGGACGTCGTAGGCGGGGGTCTCCGGCGCCAGCCGGGTGCTGAGCACGCTCTCGCGGGTCAGGTCGCGGTCGCGCGAGTGCTTGAGGACGGCACCGCCGGCGACCTCGCCGAGGGTCTCGCCCTGTAGGCCGTAGCGGTCGATCAGCCCGTCGAGGGCGGCGGTGAGCATGTCCTGGTTGCTCGCGTGCGAGTAGACGCTGTTGGAGCGGGCGAAGGGGATCCGGTTGCCGCCGACGACGACGACTTTGCGGGTTTTGGCGTTCATTTGGGAGTTGGTCCTCCTTGGGGGGAATTGGAAGTTGAAGTGGGGGTGGAGCGGTTGCGGAGCCCGGGCTCCACGGTGGAGACGAGCAGCTCGGCCGCTTGGGAGGCGGAGATCGCCTCGGTCCGCAGCCACCAGCGGGCGAGCGCCTCGGCGGCGCCGAGCAGGGCGGTGGAGAGAGCCTCGATTTCGGTCTTGACCCGCTCGCGACGGCGATCCGGCAGCTGCGTCAGCAGCGTCGCCGATACGAGGTCGACGATCTGGCCGCGGTAGGAGACGACCCGGTCGAAGACCTCGCCGCCATGGGGGAGGGTCTCGTCGAAGAGCACCGCCCAGGCGGCCCGGTCGGTGTCGAGGAACTCGAAGAAGGCGCGGACGCCGGCCCCGAGCGCGTCGCCCGGGTTGGCACTCTCGCCGACCGACTCGGCGATCGTGTTGATCAGCGAGTCGCCCGCCCGCTCCATGCAGGCGATGTAGAGCCGCTCCTTGTTGCCGAAGTAGTTGTAGAGCAGCGGCTTGGTCACGCCCACCGCAGCGGCAATCTCGTCCATCGTCACCGCCGCATAGCCACGCTCGGCGAACAGCTCATGCGCCGCCCCCAGCGTCTGCTCCATGCGGTCATTCCGAGACAACCGCGTTCGCACCGATGCATCCATTGATGGCGAGGTTACGCAGCTATAAATTTATATGCAAGTAAGGTGTGACGCACCTCACACGCTGTCAAGCGAACGCGGCACCATGTCGCGCTTCATCCTCCGCACCTCTAAGTCCACAGGGGCAGAAGTTCTTCCCCGTTGACTTGTCGAACCCACGGCGCTAGGTTCACCGGCACGTGTCAAGCGGTCCGGGGGTCGCTCCCCCGCACGAGAAGACCCGCTTCGGCGGGTCTTCGTGATTCAGGCATCATTCGCGAACCGTGTTCGGTACGTCCGAATCTCTGAAAGAGCGAATTCAGGAAGAGCTAGATCCCAATTCGGAGCGCTGGGAGCCATCTCCTCCTTCCCGCGCTAGCCATTGGCTTGCTGAGCTTTGGGGAATCGGGCTCGTGCTTCTAACTGTGGGCGCCTTCGTCGCTTCTGACTTCGTAACGAGCAGCAATGCCTTTTGGGCTGATCATCCGATGCTCGTGAGTTTGGTGAGCGGGACCCTTTTGGCCTTGCTGGCAGTGGTTGTGTTGGATCGAGTCTTCCGATATCGCTCCCGGCGCCGCTGGCAACCCATCTCCGCGATGCTTGCCAGGAAGCTCTCGAGCCTTGGCGACGCCGATGCGGACCTCACGGCGCTTTGTGAAGACTTCTGCGCCCGTGAATGCGGCGGGGAATACCCAGAGGGAACTAACTACTTCACGTTGCTTCCGTATGTGCTTTCTCAGAGGGAGACTTGGCTTCCTGATGCATTCGGAACCTACGTGTTGAATTCGATTGGGGAGGAGAAAGAGGAGCTGGAAAAGACGCTCGCCGATTGGGGCTCTGTGCTCGTTTCTGATCCAGAGCTCGCCGAGCTCGGTGCTGCGGCTCAGGAATTGCTCAATGCAACTGATCGCATCCATGGTGTTCTCAACTTCGGGCGTCCGCATCCTGGCGAGGATTCGCCGATTAAACCGTGGTGGGCTAGCGATGGCCCAGGAACGAGATACCTCGTGGAGGCGATCCTTCTGCATCGCGATGCTTCGCGGCGAATCTGGAAGATGACCGAGAGCCATCGGCGGGATATAGACATAAATTCAGACGGAGGGCCTTGATCAAGCTGTTGGCGGCGGCTGACGACGAGGGGGGCGCTACCCGCCGGCTGCATGATCGTCGCAGCCTCTTCAGTTGATCCAGCGCCAACAGCAAGCTCTGCGGAGGACGGGGGACTCGAACCCCATCCGAAGGGCTACCTCGGACTTCCGGTTATCAATCGGTCGCGGCACCTTGCCGCTTCATCCTCCACACCTCTAAGAACGGAGACGTGGAAGTTCGCCCCCCGTTGACCCGTGCTGTCACGCGGAGTAGGCTCGACCCACGGTTATCAATCGGTACGGGGGTCGCTCCCTCGCACGAAAAGACCCGCTTCGGCGGGTCTTCGTGGTTCAGGCCTCGGAGAATCCGAGCCGGGCCTGGAGGCGGCGGAGGGGGGCGGGTGCCCACCAGTTCCACTCGCCGAACAGGCGCATCAGGGCGGGGACGAGGAGGGCCCGGACGACCGTTGCGTCGAGCATCACGCCGACCGCCATCCCGATCGCGATCTGTTTGACGAAGAAGACGCTGCTGACGCCGAAGGCGAGGAAGACGAGGGCGATCGCCAGGGCGGCGGCGGTGATCACCCGGCCGGTGCGGGCGATGCCGACGGCGACCGCCTCCTCGTTGCTGTCGCCGCTGTCGTAGCGCTCTTTGATCCGGGCCATCACCAGCACCGCATAGTCGGTGGCGAGGCCGAAGATGACGGCGAAGAGGAAGACCAGGCTCGTCACCTCAATCGCCCCCGGGCCGGTGTAGTCGAGCGGCGTTTTCAGCCAGCCCTCCTGGAAGGCGAGGACGAGTACGCCCAGGGTGGCGCCGAGGGTGAGCGTGTTCATCACGAGCGTCTTCAGCGGCAGCAGGACGGACCCGGTTAGGAGGAAGAGCAGGACGAGGGTGGTGATGGCGACGATCGCGACGACGAGCGGCGCGTGGTCCACCAGGCTCTGCTTCTGGTCGATGAAGCCGGCCGTGTTCCCGGAGACGAGGACGGTGCTGCCGGCCGGCGGCTCGAGGTCGCGGATCACGTTTACCGCGCCCTGGGACTCGCCGCTCAGGGCCGGTCCCGAGAGGGCGAAGTTCGCGTAGGCGACGCCGTCTCCGGCAGGGGCGAAGGGCGCTCCACGGACGACACCGTCGACCGCGGTGACCCGCTGGCGGAAATCCGCCAGCCCCTCAGCATCCGTCGGGCCGTTGACGGTCACGGTCACCGCCTCCGTGACGTCGCGCGGGTAGTTGCTCTCGAGGTAGCGGTAGGCGTCGTAGGAGGGCACCCCGGGCGGCATCGCTTCCGCGCTGGGACCGGTGAGGGTCGTCCATAGCAGCGGCGCCGCTGCTGCCAGCAGAAGCGCCGAGCTCCCCAGGGCGACGGCGACCGGCCGCCGCATCACGCCACGAGCGAGGCGGTACCAGCCGTCGGAGGTGTCGGAGACGGCGGGGCCGCGGCGGATCGAGAGCGCATCGATGCGGGGGCCCAGGAGGGCGAGCAGGGAGGGGACGACGAGGATCGCCAGCAGCGCCGAGAGCAGCGCAACCGAGGTACCGGCCACCGCCATCGAGTAGAGAAAGCGCTGCGGCATCACGATCAACGCCGCCATCGCCGCGGCGACGGTGAGGCCGGAGAAGACCGCCGTGCGTCCGGCCGTCTGCACGGTGCGGCGATGGGCCTCCCGCGATGCCCCGCCACGCCCGATCTCCTCGCGGTAGCGAGAGACGAGCAGCAGCGCGTAGTCGACGGCGAGGCCGAGGCTGAGGCCGGTGGCGATGTTGAGGGCGAAGAGCGAGGTGTCGGCAAAGCTCGACATCACCCGCAGCACCAGCAGCGTGCCGATGATCGAGATCACTCCAAGCAGGAGCGGGATCGCCGCCGCGATCACGCCACGGAAAACGAACAGCAGCAGCAGCGCCAGGATCGGGAAGGCGATCAGCTCCGCCTTGGTCAAGTCCTCGCGCGTCTGGTCGTTGGTCTCATCGAAGCCGGCGGCGAAACCGCCGAGGCCGACGTCGAGCGAGCTCTCGGCGAGCACGGCCTTCGCCTCTTCGGCGGCAATCCCGCCGGCGTCCTGGACGTCCTCGGCGGAGAGATAGGCGGGAATGACAAGCGACTCACCGTTGCGGGCGATCAGCGTCGCCGCCGCCCGCTCGTCACGCAGGGGATTGGCGACGCGGCCGACGTATTCGACCTCGGCGATCTCGCGGCTCAGCCGGTCGACCTCGCGGCGGACCGCGGCGCTCTCGAGGTCGAGCTTGCCGCCGCCGGGGGAGCGGACGACGACCACCATGGCGGGGTTGGGGTCGTAGCCGAGCGAGTCGCGGAGGAGCGCTCCGGCCCGCTCGCTCTCCGAGGCGCTGTCGGTGAAGCCGGCGGCCTTCAGGTGCTGCTCGACATCGCGCCCGATGACGGCGGCAAGGAGGGTGAGGACGCCGACGGCGGCGAGGACGAGCTTCGGATGCTTCCAGGTCAGGTCCGCGATCCGGGTCATCGGCGGCGACTGTATCAGAAAGCAAAGCAACTACTTTGAAATACAAAGCTAGTTCAATAGACTGAGGGAATGTCGCGACGGATCTACGGACAGGAGTGCAGTTTCGCCACCGCCCTCGACACGGTCGGGGAGCGCTGGTCGCTGCTGATCGTGCGCGAGCTGCTGCTGGGGCCGTTGCGCTTCTCCGACCTCGCCCGCCTGGTCGGCGGCGCCCCGACCGACGTGCTGACCAAGCGGCTGCGGGACCTTGAGGAGGACGGGATCGTCCAGCGCCGCGACCTCGATCCGCCGGCCTCGGCCAGGGTCTACGAGCTGACCGAGCTGGGCCGGGGCTTGGAGCAGCCGATGGTTGCGATGGGTCGCTGGGGCATGCGGCTCCAGCGCCTCGCCGATGTCCTCGACCTGCCCGTCGGCCTGCTGCCCAGCGCCGTCCGGGCAATCCTCGACCCCCCGGCCGACGCCGCCTTGACGATCGGCCTGCGCAGCGAGGGCCACGCCTCCTACGTGCGGGTGGAGGGAGGAGTGGCCTCGGCCAGGCGTGGCGAGCCGGTCGCGCCCGACATCACCCTCTCCGGAGCTCCGATCCCGATCCTCGCCGTTCTCGTCGTCGGCGCGGCGGTGGAGAACCAGGTCGAGATCGAGGGGAATCGCGATCTGCTGCAGCCCCTGCGCTCGATGGTCGCGATCCCCGCGCGGTTGCGCGAGGAAGCGGTCGAGTCCTTCGGCGCCGGGGTCTTGAGCCCCGGCTAGCTCAGCTCGGTGCCGTCGTAGAGCTTCTTGACGTGCACGGTGCCCGGGGGGCTGGCCTCGATGCAGAGGCGGCAGAGGACGCACTCGTCGACGTTCTCGTCGACGATCTCGACGCTGCCGCCGGCGTCTTTGTAGATGTCGACGGGGCAGACTTCCTCGAGCTTGGCGGCGATCGCGGCGTCGTTCTTGATGCTGTCCTCGACCTCGATGTCGATGAAGATCTTGTTCATTGATTCGGGGTTCAGTTGGTCGGCCATCAGGCGGTCACTCCCAGCTTCTCCTTGACGACGTCGGGGATCTCGTCGATGCGCTCGACAACGCGGATGCCGGCGGCTTCGAGGCGGGCGATCTTCTCGGTTGCGGTGTCCTCCTTGCCCTCGACAATCGTGCCGGCGTGGCCGAAGGACATGCCTTTCATCTCCTCGTCGTCCATGAATTTGCCGGCCATGAAGGCGACGATGGGGAGGCGGCTGTCGTTGTCCTTGACCCATTCGGCCAGCTGGGCCTCCATGCGGCCGCCCGGCTCGGTGTAGATGACGATCGCCTCGGTCTGCTCGTCGGCCTCGAAGTAGGGCATCAGCTCGGCGTAGGCGGAGCCGATGATCGCGTCGCCGCCGATCGAGACGGCAGTCGAGACGCCGAGGCCGGCCTGGGTCAGCGAGGAGGAGATCTCGGTGGTCATTCCGCCCGAGCGGCTCATCACGCCGACGCGGCCCGGCTGGTAGGCCTTGGCGGCGTCTTTGGCGGGACCGCCGATGCCGCCCATCTTGCAGACCTCCGGGACGATCAGGCCAAGGCAGTTGGGTCCGATGATGCGGGCGCCGCGCATCTCGGCCAGCTCGACCATCTGGGCGACGTCGCCGCGGGGGACGCGCTCGGTGACGATGACGATCAGCTTGATCCCGTTCTCGATCGCCTCGAGGACGGCATCCTTGGTGAAGGCGGGGGGGACGGTGACAACGGAGCCGTCGATCGGGCCGCCATGGTGCTCAACCGCCTGGGCGACGGTGTCGAAGACCGGCACGCCGTGGACCTCGCGGCCCTTGCGGCCGGGGGTGACGCCGCCGACGACCTTGGAGCCGTAGTCGAGGCACTCCTTGGTCAGGTTGACGGCCTCGCGGCCGGTGATCCCCTGGACGATGAAGGTCGTGTCCTTGCTCAGCAGGATGCTCATGCCGCCGCTGCCTCTCCCTGGATCTTCGAGACGGCGCGGCCGGCGGCCTCCCACATCGAGACCGAGCGGTCGCAGTACTCGACCCCGTACTTCTCGAGGATCTTGAAGCCCTCGTCCTCCCAGGCGCCGGGGATGCGGAAGATCGCGATCGTCTCGCCGGGGTCCTTGCCGAGTTCGAGGCAGGCCTTGATCACGCCGCGGGCGACGATGTCGACGCGGGTGTTGGAGACGATCGACATCATCACGGCGATCTTCTCGACGCCGTCCTTTTCGAGCACCTCCTTGGCCAGGCCGCAGGCCTTGGCCACAGAGGGGTTGCCGCCGATCTCCGAGTAGTTGGCCGGCTGGCCGCCCTGGTTGCGAACGGCGTCGGTCAGCGTCAGCGAGCCGCCGCCGGCCCCGATCACGAGGCCGAGGTTGCCGGTGAAGCCGTGGTCCTTGCCCTGGATCACGCCGCGGTGATCGGCGGCATCGATCGCGCTGACGTTCTTCTCGAAGTCGGAGGGCTCGTAGGTCTCGCGGGTGTCGTCCTCGGCGATCTGGAGCTCCTTGCGCAACAGCTTCTTCTGCCGGCCCACCGCCTCGTTCTCCATCTCCATGTGGGCGTCGAGGGCGACGAAGCTGCCGTCGGTCAGCTCGGCCAGCGGGTTGATCTCGGCCAGGGTCATGTCGTTGTCGCGGAAGAGGCGGGCGAGGCGGGCGAGGACCGGGGTCGCGCGGTT
>Ga0190273_10000328_pt1 | contig 19791 bp, 14 predicted proteins | sample Popmic504IS_FD_134513 | JGI IMG/M metagenome (GOLD analysis project Ga0190273, IMG submission 134513) | Populus adjacent soil microbial communities from riparian zone of Shoshone River, Wyoming, USA - 504 IS | ecosystem: Environmental > Terrestrial > Soil > Riparian zone > Trees stand | place... | reverse complement strand
GACGTTCCAGGACTTCGAGCTGCTGATCGTCGATGACGGCTCGACCGACGACACGCTCCGGATCGCGGAGGGGGAGCGACGGCGAAATCCGGGGCGCGTCTTCGTCCTCCAGCATCCCGGGGGCGTGAACCGGGGCATGAGCGCGACGCGCAACCTGGGTGTCGCCAACGCGCGGGGGGATTTCGTAGCCTTCCTCGACGCCGACGATGTCTGGCTGCCGCATAAGCTCGCCGAACAGGTCGAGGTCATGCGCCGAAACCCGACCGCCGGGCTGGTCTACGGCAGGGCCCTGATCTGGCACTCCTGGCAGGACAGCGCCGAGGCGCCCGCCGATTTCTACTACGAGCTCGGCGTCGAGCCGGGCCGGCTGTATCCCCCGCCGCAGCTTTTCCTCCGGCAGCTGGCCAACACCGACCAGACCCCGACGACGAGCGGGACCATGATCCGGCGGTCGCTGATCAAGCAGGTGGGCGGGTTCGAGCCGGTGTTTCAGGCGATGTTCGAAGACCAGGTGTTCTTCTCCAAGGCGCTGCTGGCCGCGCCGGCCTATGTCTCGGGCGCTACCTGGTTCAAGTATCGGCAACACCCGAAGAGCGCGACGGCGCTGTCGGCGGCGCAGGGCGCCGATGAGCGCTCCCGCATCGGCTATTTGCGCTGGCTGGCGCGCTATCTGGGCGGCCGGCCCGGTCACGAGGACGAGCGGGCGGCGGTTCGCTCGACCCTGCGCCAGGCGCGGCGCGCTCACATCAAGGGGCAGGCATTGCGGATGGCCCGCAGGTTGAGGCGAGCATGGCCGCTGTCGCGATAATCATGCCGGTTCTCAACGGCGAGCGTTACCTGCCCGACGCCATCGCCTCGGTGCAGCGGCAGACCTTCACCGACTGGGAGCTGCTGGTCGTCGACGACGGCTCCACTGATGGCAGCCGGGACATCGCCGAGCGCGCCGCGGCCGCCGACAGCCGCATCGTCGTGGTTCCGCCGTCCCCTGAGCACAAGGGAGCCGGCGCCGCCCGCAACCGGGGCCTGGCGGCCGCAACCGCGGAGTTCATCGCCTTCCTCGACGCCGACGACCTCTACCATGAGGACAAGCTGGCCTTCGAAGTCGCCATCCTGGAGCGCTATCCAACGGCTGCGATGACCTATGGCCCGACCTTCTGGTGGTTCGAGGACGCCCCCGAGCAGTCGTGGACGGAGTCGCTCCGCGGCTTTGCGGGCAGGCTGCACGCTCCCCCCGACCTGCTGCGGCGCGTGATCCTCAATCAGGAAAGCCAGGTCCCCTGCACCTGCGCGGTGCTGATCCGGCGGGCGGCGCTCGATGTCGTCGGGGGCTTCTGGGAGAGCGTCTCACTCTACGAGGATCAGAGCATCTGGGTCAAAATCATGAACCGCTATCCGGTCTATGTGCACGATCGGGTGCTGTGCACCTACCGTCAGCACCCCTACTCGGCGTCAGCGCACGCCCAGGCTCAAGGCGAGTACGACCGCATGGCGCCGCACCCCGCCCGGATCGATTTTCTGGAATGGATCGAGAGCGAAGCGGGCATCGCCAGGTCTGCCCCGCTACAGCAGTCGTTGCGCATAGCCTTTGCGAGCTATCCCGCTCATCGGCGGCCGCTGACCGTCGGCGACCGGCTGGTGATGCTGAAGCGTGAGACCGTGGCCCGCGCTAAAAGGCTTCCGGGACGGCTGGTCCGCAGGTTGCGCCTCGCGACCCGCAAGGCTTAGGGCAGGCTGTCGAGCGTCCACGCAAGCGACGGCCGCAGGACGCCCTCCCATTTGCCATACCACCCCCGGCGGTCGCGATCACTGTCGGCGAGATCAAAGGCGATCACGTCCTGAAGTTCCGTGTGGTCGTCGTTCTCGTCGGAGATCGTGACGGTGACCCGGTATTCTCCGGCGTTGAGAAGATCGCCTGGCACGACACAGCTTTCCCTGTGACGTCCTGCCTCAAACGACGCAGCAGGATTGGCAATATCGAACAGCAATATGCCGGTCGCATCGATCAGCCTGATCGCCACCATGCCAACGCCCGCCCGCGCTCTGTCATACTCAACCGTGATCCTGAACGGCCGCGTCACGTCCAGCGGCGCGAGCGGGTCGCCATCGGCGGGCTCCACTCTCACGGCGTGCAAGGTCAAGGCTCCGTTTGTGGGGGCATCCTGGCCTGACCATCGGCACTGGCTCGATGGTCCTGTCCGATCACGGTTCAGGTAGCTCTGGAGCACATCGCGGGTTGGGCCGTCGGCCCGAACCTCCCCCTTTTCCATCAGGATCGCGCGTTCGCAGAGCGACTGAATGGCCGTCAGGTTGTGGCTGACGAACACCACCGTGCGGCCGTCGTGGGCCATTTCGGCGATCCGCTGCAGGCACTTCTTCTGGAATTCGGTGTCGCCGACGGCGAGCACCTCGTCGACCAGCAGGATGTCGCTTTCCAGGTGGGCGGCGACGGCGAAGGCCAGACGCATGTACATGCCGCTCGAATAGCGCTTCACGGGCGTGTCGATGAACTGGGCGACGCCGGCGAACTCGACGATCTGGTCGAACTGACGGGCCACCTGACGGTGGCTCATGCCCAGCACCGCGCCGTTCAGGAAGACGTTGTCCCGCCCTGAAAGCTCCGGATGGAAGCCAGTCCCGACCTCGAGCAGCGAGCCGACCTTGCCGAGAAACTGCAGCGTGCCTTCGCTCGGCTCGGTGATCCTGGCCAGGATCTTGAGCAGGGTGCTCTTGCCGGCCCCGTTGTGGCCGATGATGCCGACGATCTGTCCGGGCGGGATCTCGAAGGACACGCCCCGCAGCGCCCAGAACTCGTCGGCGCCTTGCGGCGCCTTGCGTCCCATCGCGGCACGGGCGAGGCCCCGGGCGCTGTTGCTGATCGTTTCGCGCAGGTTGGAATCGAACACACCCAGGCGATACCGCTTGGTGATCCCCTCCGCCTTGATCGCCCATGGCCCGTCAGCGGTCATATGATGTCCGCGAAAGTGCTTTCCATCCGACGGAAGATGGCCAGCCCCGCTATCAGGAAGATCACTGAACTGATCACTGACGCCGCAATGATCGTCATCGACGGCGGCGCGCTTCCGAGCAGCGCCCATCGGTAGCCCTCGACGACGCCGGTCATCGGATTGAGGCCCAGCCACACCCTGAATCGCTCCGGGGCCAGGCTGATCGGGTAGGCCACCGGGGTGAGGAAGAGCCAGAGCTGGATAAGCAGCGGCATGGTCTGCCTGACGTCCCGGAAGCGGACATTGATCGCGCCCAGGGCGCACCCGACGCCGGTCGCCGCGATCAGGGCCAGGAAGGTGAGCGGTATCACCCACAGCGCCCGCCATTCGAGCCCCACACCGTAGAACAGCATGGCCAGGAGCAGGCAGGCAAACGCGATGCCGAGGTCCGGCAGTCCCCTCAGTACCGAGGCCAGCGGCAGGACCAGACGCGGGAAGTAGACCTTCTCGACCAGCTGCGTGCTGCCGACCAAGCTGCCCACCGCTCCGTTGAGCGCCTGGCTGAAGAAGCTCCAGATCACCAGGCCGGTGAAGCTGAACAGCGGGTAGGGGATGCCGTCCGACGGAATCTTGGCGAGCTTGCCGAACACCAGCGTGAAGGCCGCCGTCGTGCCCAGCGGCTGGATGATGGCCCAAAGGCCGCCCAGCACCGTTTGCTGGTAGCGGACCTTCATGTCCCGCCAGATCAGGAACTTCATCAGGTCGCGGTGTCTGAAAATCTCGCCCAGCTGGAGGGCGCGCCATCCGCGAGACGGCTGTATAATCGTCAGCTGCTCAGATGGCCTCATCGATCTGGTGCGTTCCAGTCACAAACATGGGGTGGGCGACCCCTGCATGGTCCCCGACTGCGGCGCACCCTAGCGGAAGGTCGTTAAGATTGCACGGAATGCAGTTGGGCTGGCGCACAGCATGCCCCGCAGCCTATTCAGGGGCGTGATTGGAGGAAAAATGCCCGCCCTACTCAACACCCTGAAGCGAAATCTACGCGGCAAACATCGGGTCGGCGTCGGGCAGGTGAAGTTCGGCAGCTTCGCCGGAACAGACCCGGTCAGCCGCGACTTCGGCTTCGATCGCGGGCTGCCGATCGACCGCTACTATGTCGAGGCCTTCCTCACGGAACATGCGGGCGACATTCGCGGCCGGGCGCTGGAGATCGGCGACGCCAGCTACTGCCGCCGCTTCGGGGGAGACCAGATAGGGCGGCAGGAGGTGCTGCATGTGCATGCCGATGCGCCGGAGGCCACCATCGTCGGCGACCTATCCCTGCCCGGAACCCTGCCGGCGGGCGGACTGGATTGCGCGGTCCTCACCCAGACCATTCACCTGATTTACGACATGAAGGCCGCCGTCATGGAGCTGCGGCGGGGCATGAAGCCCGGCGGGGTGGCCCTGGTCACCGTTCCCGGCATCACCCCGATCGCGCGCGATGAGTGGGGCGACACCTGGTACTGGTCGCTGACCAAGCTCTCGGCGAGCCGCCTGTTCGGCGAGGTGTTCGGCGAATCGAATGTCGCCGTCACCCAGTACGGCAATGCCTTCGCCGCGACCGCCTTCGTGCAGGGCGTGGCGGTGGAGGAGGTGAGCCGCGACAAGCTCGACGTCTTCGACGCCTGCTATCCGGTGATCCTGGGCATACGCGCCGTCTGTCCGGACTAGCGCGGCGCTAGGATACGAACATCCGGGAGAACCGCTCGGCAGGCCAGTCGCCCACCTGGAGACGGGGCAGTCTGAGGCTTTCCGACCCCTTCGAAACAAATCCGGCGTCAGTGGTCACCGCGGTCTCGAAGCCGGCGCGCCCGACAAGCTCCACGGTCCGGTCGTCGTAGTCGCCGTAGGGGTAGGCGAACAGCGCCGGAACAGCGCCCGTGAACTCGGCGCAGGCGTCGCGGCTGGTCTCTATCTCGAAGCGTTGGTCCTCCGGCGAAAGTTCGCTCAGCGGCGGGTGGTTTACCGAATGCGCGCCGATCGTCACCCATTCGGACCTGACGAGTTCATCCAACTCGGCGCGCGACATGGCGCTGTATTCCGGGCGGCCTTCCTCCGGCGCGCCGCACTGCCGCGCGAGGGCCTTCAGGGCCGCCTTGCAGGTAGGGATGTCGAGACGCCGCAACGCGCCCCAGAGGGCGTTGTAGGCGTCCGCGCGGGCGCCCGTGAGCGGCCCGGAGGCCTCCTGCAGATCGAAGCTCAGGTCCTCCCCCGCCAGCGTCACCTCCAGCGTCATCGGCGGGGCCGCGGTCAGTATGCGCTCAAGATCGTCCCACCAGAATTCGTTGGCGCTGGAAACCGCGCCGGTGGTCAGGAAGATCGTGATCGGCGCCTTCTTCGCGGCCGCCAACGGCGCGGCTATCTGGGCGTTGCAGGCGTAGCCGTCGTCGAAGGTGATCGCCACCGCGTCGCCCGGCAGCTTGCCGCGCTTTTGCAGGGCGGCGAATTCTTCCATCGGCAGCACGGTGCGGCGCTGCTTGAGCCAGTCGAGCTGCCCCTCGAAGTTCTCCGGCGAGACCGCCAGTTCCCACGGATCGAAGCTCGGCCGCGCGATGCGGTGATACATCAGGATCGCCGGACCGGCCGGATATCCCGCCAACCGCCTGGCCCGCCGCAGCATTCGCGCGGCTATCTTGCGGGGGCTTCTCATGAATAGGTCCGGTCTCCAACGGCGGCCGGAGGCTAGCCGCAGTGCACCCCCTGTACAACCTGCCGGCCCCCGGCGTTGATGAAGCGGCGCCTTGCGGTGCGGCCAGACGTAAGACAACGGTGCGGCCATGTTCGTCCTTAAGCGGATACGCTCGTTGTTCGCCCCGCCGGCTCGCAGGCGGCGTGCGCTGGCGCGAAAGGGCGCCGCCGCTCTCGGCGCCTGGGGCCTGACCGGCGCGAAGATCAGGCACAACCTCGGCGGATCGGCAAACGCCTCGTGGCTGGTGAGGAGCAGCGGCGGCGAGGTCGTCCTGCGCGGCGTCGAAGGCGACCGAGACTATCTGGACTATCAGGTCACCGTCCTCAGCCACCTGCGCGCATCGAGCTTTGCGGTGCCCGTCCCCGAACTCCTGCCTACTCTCGACGGATCGTACGTCCATGTGTCCGACGAGATTGCGTGGATCCTCTACCCCTACCTTCCCGGAACACCGCCGGAGCCCGTTGAGACAGCGGCCGATGCGTCCCGGCTCGGCGCACTGATCGGCAGCTTCGGCGCGGCGGTCGCGGACCTCGACCTTGGGCTCAAGACGGGCTGCTTCGCCCTGCCCCTGTTCCAGCGAGAGGCGGTTACGGCGGCCCTGTCCTCGTCGTCCGCCTCTCTCGATCCGGGCGGGCGACAGCTCCTGACCGGCATCCTGCGGGCCTATGAAGCCATACCAGACAGCATCATCGACGCCGTCGCGGGGTTGCCGAGACAGACCGTGTACAACGACTGGCATCGCTGGAACCTGCTTCAGACGGGCGGCGAGTTCAGCGGCCTCATCGACTTCGACAGCCTGGTGGAAGCGCCGCGCGTGGTCGACTTCCAGAACGGGCTAAGCCATCTGCTCATGGACCGGGACGCGCCTGAAGCAGAGCTGATCGACGCCTACCTGCGGGGGTACGCCGCTTCGACACCGCTTCCACCAAACGAACTAGCCCTCGTCTGGCCGCTGATGCTGGACCGGCTCCTGTCCCTGACAGCGGACCTGGCCTCGCAAGGGCGCCCAAACACCCCTCAAGCGGAAATCGCCGCGCGCGCCGTGCGGCTGGCCGACTGGCTGGCGAAGTCCGAGCCTGCCGAACTGCGACCCGCTCCCTAGCAGGCTTGACACCTTGCCCCGCCGCCTCGTCCCATTCGCGTGCGGGCATACGCACACACGTGGGGGCGGCGATGAGCGCTTCGGCGCACGAGGCAGGGGCCGATCGGCAGGCGCGGCTGCTGGAGGAGTGGTCGCGGCGCTACCGGCCCGCGCTGCTCAGCTTTTTCCAGCGCCGCATGCCGGCCGGGGCCGACCGCGAGGACCTGGTGCAGGAGGTCTTCCTGCGGCTGGCCCGCCAGGACCTCACCGCCATCGCCAACGTCGAGGGTTACCTCTTCCAGGCGGCCGCCAACGTGCTCAAGGACTGGCGCCGCCGCGGCATGCGCCGGGCGGCCGATGCGCACGACCCGATCGGCGAAGACCTGCCGGCGGAGGTGGATTTTTCGCCCGAGCGCGTCCTACTCGGAAAGGACGCCGTCTCGTCGCTGATCGCGGCGCTCGAGGCGCTGCCCGACAGGACCCGCGCCGTGTTCGTGCTCTACCACTTCGACCAGTTGCCCCAGGCGGAGATCGCGCGCCGCCTCGGCATCGCGCTGCGCACGGTCGAGAACAACATGGCCAAGGCCCACGCCCACATCGCCGCCGTCATGCTGGAGCGCCCTCGATGAGCGCCGCTGTCGAGGCCCGCACCTTGGCCCAGGAGGCCGCCGACTGGGACATCCGCCTGCGCTCGCCGGCCTGCACCGCCGCCGACCGCGAGGCCTTCGCCGCCTGGTGCGCCGCCGATTCCGCCCGCGCCGACGCGTTCGAGGGCCTGCAGCTCGGCATCGGCGCCCTGAAGGACGCTTACGCTTCGAACCCGCGCCTGCGGGCGCTGCGGGATCAGGCGCAGACGCTGCGGCCCGCGCCGCAGCCCTGGCGCATCGCCGCCTCGCTCGCCGTCGCTGTTCTTGGAGCGGGCGCTGTCGGCGGGTACATCTATACGCACCAGGCGCCCGGCGGCGGCGCGCTGGCCACCATGGAGCTGCCGCGCGGCGCGCCCAGCGTCTATCAGACGGCTGTGGGCGAGCGGACCAGCGTGACCCTGTCCGATGGCTCGGTGGTGACGCTCAACACCCGCAGCCGCCTTGTCGTGAGCTACACGCCCGAGCGGCGGGATGTGACGCTGGTCGCCGGCCAGGCGATGTTCAACGTCGCCAAGAACGCCGCCCGCCCCTTCGTGGTCACGGCCGGATCGCGGCAGGTTACGGCGGTGGGAACGGCCTTCGACGTTCGCCTGGACCCAAAACGCGTCCGCGTCACGCTGCTGGAAGGCAAGGTAAAGGTCGAAGCCGCCCGGGGCACCCTGTGGCGCGCCCTGCCGATCGGCGAGCGCAGCCTGACGCCGGGCCAGCAGCTGGTCGCCTCCAACGCCTCGCCCGCCGTCACCGTGCAGGCCGCCGACGTGGCCGAGGCGACCAACTGGCGCCAGGGCGTTGTGGTCTTCAACGACACCCCGCTCGTCCAGGCGGTGGAGGAGATCAACCGCTACGCCGCCGACCCCATCACGGTGGGCGACGCCCAGCTCGGCGCCCTGCGCATCAACGGCCGCTTCCGCACCAGCGAGCCGGCCGCCTTCCTCAACGCCGTGGTTGCCTACTTCCCCGTCGAGGCCCACCGTACCCCCGGGGGCGAGACGGTGCTGACCGCCCGTCCCTCACAGTAGCGTAAGTTTTTTCGGCGCAGCGAGGTGGGAGCGCTCCAGCCGCGGCGTCTTTCCCGATGACGGCCGGCACAAGCCGGCGTCTGGGCAGGGGAGCCCAGGGGGGAAGACGATGAAAACCACTCGTATTTCGTTGAAGAGCCTGGCGCTCGGGACCTGCTCGGCGTTTGCGCTGATGGGCGCCTCGCAGGCCGCCGCCGCGGAGTTCGCCGTGGCGCCGCAGGAATTGCGCCAGGCGCTGCAGGACTTCGCCAGCCAGGGCGACCAGCAGGTGCTGTTCTCCAGCACGGCCGTCGCCGGCAAGCGCAGCAACGGCTTTTCCGGCAGCGCCGCGCCCGAAGCGGCCCTCGGGCAACTCCTCGCCGGCACGGGCCTGTCGTGGTCGAAAACCGCCGAGGGCGCGCTGCTGGTGAAAGCCGACGCCGACCCCCAGTCCGGAAGCGCCGCGGGGGGCGGCGCTGAGGTTGAGGCGCTGATCGTCACCGCCCAGAAGCGGGAAGAAGACATCCAGGACGTGCCGATCGCCATTAGCGCGTTCAGCCAGGAAGACCTGACGAGATCGCAAGTCGCCGGCGGCCCGGACCTGATCACCCAGGTCCCCAACATGACCTTCACCAAGACGAACTTCTCGTCCTACTCCATCCAGCTGCGTGGCATCGGCACCCAGGCGATTTCGGCAACGACCGATCCGGCCGTGGCGGTAGCCTTCAACAACACGCCCTTTATCCGTAACCGCTTCTTCGAGCAGGAATTCTACGACCTGCAGCGGGTTGAGGTTCTGCGAGGTCCGCAGGGCACGCTATACGGCCGCAACGCGACCGCCGGTGTGGTCAACATCATTTCGCAGAAACCCAAGTTCGTGGCAGAATCGAAGCTATCGGGCGACGTCGGCAACTTCAGCTCCAGCCGCGTCGAAGGGATGATCAACATCCCACTGGTCGAAGACAAAGTGGCGCTGCGATTGGCAGGCGCCTGGACTAAGCGCGAGGGTTATTCCGAGAACGAGTTGACGGGTAACCCGATCGACGGCCGTGACCTTTGGTCGACACGCTTGTCGCTACGCATCAGGCCAAACGACCGTATCGATGCCAATCTCATCTGGGAGCATTTCCAGGAAAACGACGACCGCCTCCGTTCCGGGAAACAGCTGTGCAAGAAGCACGTCGTGACGAACGTTGGCGGTGTTGAGATCACGGACTACTTCCAGGCCCTCCCGGACCACGGGCAGGCCGGCGCCGCCGTCAGCTCTGTACAATCGACCTTCAGTCAGGGGTGCGAACGCGCATCGCTATATTCGCCGGAGTCCTTCCAGACACCGAACGGCCAGTCGGTGCCCTATTATTACCAACTGGGTGCCATTGGCTTGCCGCGCGCCCTGATGGATCCCTATGTCAGCACAGTGCAGTCGCATGATCTGCGAGTGATCGAGTCCACAATCGATCCCACCTATGGCGCGGACTCCGATATCGGCGAGCTACAGCTCAGCTTCGACCTCACCGATACGCTTACCCTAACCTCGGAAACGGCGTACGGCGTTGACGGCGTCTATTCGCTGCAGGACTTTAACCGCTTCAACACAGCGCCGGGCGCTTGGCGTCAGCCGGACTCTTTAGATCGTCCAGGCGTGTTGCTCGAAGGTCCAAACGGGGGCATCTTCTGTGACCCGCAGCTTGGCTGTTCTGATCGCTTGGTTGCGGTCGATATCTCGACGGCCAAATCACGACAGTTCAGCCAGGAATTGAGGCTGGCCTCCGATTACGACGGGGCGTTCAACTTCAGCCTCGGGGCCAATTACCTGAGAGCCGACAGCGAGGACAAGTATTATGTCTTCATCAACTCTCTGTCGCTGATCGCGGCGAAAGGGACAGTGCTCAACAGCCTGCCGGCCTACGTCCCGAACGTCACCGATAACATCGAGTGTATGCAGGACGGGTACCTGCCAGGTGACCCGAACGGGGTCTACGCAGTGACGGGCTGCGTATACATCGACCCCAACCCCATCGGCAGCGTCAACGATGAGGGTCACAACTACTTCCTGAGCAAGAACCCCTACAAGCTGATCTCCTATGCCGTGTTTGGCGAAGCCTACTATCAGGTCACCGACGCTCTGAAGATCACGGCGGGTCTGCGCTGGACCGTTGACAAGAAGGACGCACCGCGCATCCCGACTTGGATACTGGCTTCAAACTCCGTAGGCTACCCGGTCGCCGAGGTGATCGAGCAGGAGTGGCGGGAACCCACTGGCCGCCTGACTATAGACTGGAAGCCTGACCTTACCTTCACCGACGAGACGCTGCTCTATGCGTCCTATGCTCACGGCTACAAGGCCGGCGGAGCCAACCCACCCGGCTTCGTCCGCGTGTTTTACCGCGACGCATCGGCGGCCGCGGCAAACACGGCCTCATCGGCGACGCGCCCGAAGGTTTTCGAGCCCGAATTCCTGGATGCCTACGAACTAGGCGCGAAAAACACCCTCGCCGACGGTGAGGTGACCATGAACCTGGCCGCCTTTTACTACGATTACAAAGGCTATCAGGTTTCGGAGATCGTTGACCGCTCCGCCTTCAACCGCAATTTCAACGCCGAGGTGTGGGGCGTGGAAATGGAAGCGGATTGGCGACCTCTGGAGAACCTCCGCCTCGGCCTAAAAGGGGGGTATGAAAAGACTCGCCTCCGTGACGGAGAGCGCGCTGTCGACCTTATGGATCGCACTGCCGGCATGCCGGGCTGGAGCGTCGTTCGCCCATTTCCCACCTACGCATCGAGTTGCATCCTGCCAACCGCGCTCTACATGCCGACCGGCGGCACGCCATACGGGCCCTTGTGGGGACTGGGCGGCCCGAACGGCGGGGGACCAGGCGGTTGTGAGTACGCGTACATCTATGGCTACGACCCGGGGACGGAGGCACCCTATGGGGAGCCTGTAGCTCCGGGCCAGGGCGCTGCCGCCGCTTGGCCGCTGCACGACTATCCTGGGTTCGACCCTTCAACCGCACCGAACAATGGCGAAGGGTTTTTCAAGGAGCTCGGCGGCAACGAATTGCCGAACGCGCCGAACTGGACCTGGACGATAACCGGCGACTATACCATCCCGTTACAAAACGACTGGCTAGCGACGCTGCACACCGACCTCCACTGGCAGTCCGAAAGCTGGTGGCGAGTGTTCAATGACCACGAATACAACAAACTAGATGAATATTTCACTATGAACCTTGCAGCGATCTTCACCAATGAAGAACGCGGCTGGAACATCATGGCTTACATCAAGAACGTCACTGACGAAACCGCGATCACCGGCGCCTTCCTCAACTCTGACGACACCGGCCTGACTACTAACGTCTTCTTGACCGAACCCCGTTTGTACGGCCTGCGCGTGACGAAGGCCTGGACGGGCGGCTCGACCCTTGGTGGCCTTGGCGTAAATCGAGAGGGCGCGTTCCCGCTGACCATCGAACTCGGCGGCCAGCTCCAGCGGCACGAGGCGCCTAATCAGATGCTGCGTCCCCAGCAAGTGGACGCCTTCGTGGCGCCGTTTGACATCTTCGACGACGCCCAGGCCAACGACCTCGACTGGGGTGACGGACGGGAAGTGACGCTGACCTGGCGGCCACAAGGTGCGCGGTGGTCCGTCTCGGGGCAGGTTCGCTACGGCAGAACCAACGCATCCAACAACTCTTCTTATGAGCGCACAACCGATCCGGTCTGCGCCTTTGGAGGAGACTTCGCTTTCTATTGCGATGTCTTCGCCGAGCACCCGACCTTCGGGCCCTCGACGCGCATCACGGTGGTCGAATCGGCCTTTGTAGAGGTGTATGAGCGGGAAGAACACACCGTCGTTGACTTCAAGGTTGGCTATGAGGTGGGATTGGGCGGATTGGATGACTCCACCGTGAGTGCGGGGATTCGCTACGCCAACCTCGAATCGACCACCGACGCCGAACTGCGCGGCATTCCGCATTGGAACCTCGAGCCGGGTTTCTACCTGCCCGGGGCGCCGACCACCCGCACCATTTACGATATCACCTCGCGAGCTGACCGAGAGTTCAAGGGCGTCGGTCCAGTGTTAACCTGGGAGGCTACGTTCCCGATCCTGGACATGGCCGAACGTGGGAAGTTGAACGTCGCCTGGTCGCTGCAAGGGGGGGTTCTCTTCGGTGATCGCGAAAGCTCGATTTCGCAGGAAGTGGTCACCCGAACGGCTGAGTACGGACGATACCTCTTCACCGAGTCCGCCGGGTTCCACATCGAACCTCCGTACTCACCCGCCACCGTGCTCACGAGCGATCCGCTCAACCGCACCTCGAACGCCACCGTGCCAACCTACGGCGCCACCCTTGGCCTCACCTACGACGTGGGCGCCTTCAAGATGGGCGCTGGTTATCGCTGGGAGCGGTACGTAGACGCCATCGACGGCGGCTACACCGAGGAGGAGGATGTGGATCGCACGATCGATGGGCCCTACTTCAAGGTGTCGATGGGTTTTGGCGGCTAATCTCTCCGGCTTTCAGTCCCCTCTGAACCGGATCAACTGAGGCGGCAGGCTCCCCAGCCCGCCGCCTCTTTCTTTTGCCCGATGTACGGCTTTGCCGACGGATTACGTTCCTTCTGATGGAGAGCGGCGCATACTGCGTGCGCACATGGGGCAGGCGTCAGGCCAGTGATGAGCGCCGAGAGCACACCCGTCGGCCGGGAGGCGGACCACGCGGCGATCGAGCGGCTGTCGCGGGCGTTCGGGCGCGTGCTCATCCGCTATTTCGACAAGCGCGGCGTGCGCCGGATGGACCAGGAGGACGCGGTGCAGGAGGTCTTCGCGCGGCTGTCGCGGCGCGAGGGGTTCTCCGAGCTGGGCGGCCTGCAGGAATACCTGTTCGAGACCGCCTCGTCGGTCGCCGTCGACTATCACCGCCACTGGTCGAGCCAACGCCGCGCCGGCGAGCACGACGAATATGACGACGCGCGCCACGCGGTGGAGGACTTCTCGCCCGAGCGCATCCTGACCGGCAAGGAGGACCTGCAGGCTTTGTATCGGGCGCTGCTGGAGCTGCCGGAACGCAACCGGCACATCTTCATCCTCCACCGCCTGGAGAAGATGCAGAAGCCGGAGATCGCCCGGCGGCTGGGCCTGTCGCTCAGCTGCGTGGAGAAGAACCTGGTCCGCGCGCGCGACCACCTGTGCACCCGGCTGGGGAGGGTCTGATGGGCGCGCAAGCTATCAGCCCGCGCGAGGCCGCCGCCGACTGGCTGGAGCGGCAGGAGACCGGCGCGCTGCCCCCCGCCGACCAGGCGCGGTTCGAAGCGTGGCTGACGGCCGACGCCGTGAACGCCGACGCCTACGAGGCGATGGCGCGGGTCTATGCGCTGTCGGACGAGCACGCCGCCGAGCCGCAGATCATGGGCCTGCGGCAGGCGGCGCTGTCCGCCCGGGCCGGCGACCGCAAGCCGATCTGGCGGGTGGCGGCGGCGGCGAGCCTGGCGGTCGCGGTCGGCCTCGGCTGGTCGGGGATAGCCAGCCTCAGCGGGGCCCCATCGGCGACGCCATCGCCCATCGCCCGCGTGGCGGAAGCGCTCAGCGCCTCGGCCGACCCCAGGTCGGCGATCTACCGCACCCGCGTCGGCGAGCGGCTGACCTTCAACCTGCCGGACGGGTCGGTGACGACGCTGAACACCGACAGCATCCTCAAGGTCGCCTACTCGGACGGCGAACGCGGGGTGAAATTGGTGCGCGGCCAGGCTCTGTTCGAGGTCGCCAAGAACAAGGCCGTCCCCTTCCAGGTCTATGCCGGCGACCGCCGCATCACCGCCGTCGGCACGGTGTTCGACGTGCGGCTCGATGGGGGTCGCGTGAAGGTGGCGCTGGTCGAGGGCGTCGTCCGCGTCGCGCCCGCCAAGCCCTCCGCCGCCAAGGGCGCGCCAGAGCAGCAGGTGCAGATGACCGCCGGCGAGGTGCTGGAGGCCGCCCCCGCCGCGCCGATGCTCGTCGCCTCCGCCGACACCCGGCGCAGCGTCGCGTGGAAATCGGGCATCGTCGAGTTCGCCGGCGAGCCGCTCAGCCAGGCCGTGGCCGAGATCAACCGCTACACCAACCATCCGATCACCATCGAGGACCCGGCGGCCGGCGCCTACCGCGTCAGCGGCGTCTTCCGCACCGGCGAGCCGGAGCTGTTCGCCCAGATGATGACCGAAGTCTTCCCCGTCGAGGCCGACACCGCCTCCGACGGCGCCATCGTGTTGAGGCGGCGGAACAGATAAAAACACCGCTGTAAGTACGGCTTTGCTTTCGGACTCCGTTGCTCCAGTCGAGGGGGTGCTGACCTCCTCTCAAAAGAAAACGGGGGGAGGATGCCGATGTCTCGGCCAGGATTCACACAAGTCCGTACGTTGCTGCTTTGCGGGTGCGCCGCGATCGCCATGGCGCCTGCGTGGGCGAAGGCCGAGCCGGTGCGGCCGGTGGCCTTCAGCATTCCGGCCCAGGACCTGGGTGTCTCGCTGAACCAGTTCGCCCGCCAGAGCGACCACCTCATCGTGTTCTCCACCGACATCGCGGCGGGGAAGCCCGCGCCGGCCGTGCAGGGCGAGCTAGCGCCCGAACAGGCCCTGGCCATGCTGCTGGAAGGCACTGGCCTGACTTGGCGGCGCCAGGGCGACGCCTACGTCGTGCAAGCGGAGAGCGCCGACCCCCAGTCCGGAAGCGCCGCGGGGGGCGGCGCTGAAGTCGAGGCGCTGATCGTCACCGCTCAGAAACGCGAAGAAAACATCCAGGACGTGCCGATCGCCATCTCGGCCTTCTCTGCCAAAGCGCTGGAAGAGCAGAAGATCGAGGGTGGCTTCGACCTTCTCAAGGCCATCCCCAACGTCACCTTCTCGAAGAACAACTTCAGCGGTTACAACTTTTCGATCCGAGGGATCGGCACCAAGGCCATTTCGGTCGCTACCGACCCCGGCGTGGCCGTCGAGTTCAATTCGACGGCCCTGATTCGCAACCGGCTGTTCGAGCAGGAATACTTCGACATCGAGCGCGTCGAGGTCCTGCGCGGACCTCAAGGCACCCTGCACGGCCGCAACGCCACCGCGGGTGTGATCAACGTCATCTCCGCCAAGCCGAAATTCGGCGAGTTCGAAGGGTGGCTGAAGGGGGAGGTGGGCAACTACCACTCCAAGCGGTTATCGGCGATGGTCAACGTTCCGTTGATCGAGGAAAAGGTGGCGATCCGCTTCGCCGGTTCGTTGACCAACCGCGATGGCTTCGACTTCAACGACACCACGAAGCAGGCGGTGAACGGTCGCGACCTGTGGTCATCCCGTGTGACTCTCGGCTTCCAGCCGACGGACCGAATTCACGCCGACCTGATCTGGGAGCGGTTTAGCGAAGACGACAATCGCTCACGCACAGGCAAGCAGCTTTGCCACCGCGACCCTGGGAACAGCTTGATCGACGCCTTCCCGGACATGAGCGACGTCGCCAAGGGCCATTTGAGTCAAGGCTGTATGCCTGGATCACTGTATGACCCGGCGGCATTTGGAACGCCAAACGGACTTAGCATTCCATTCATCCAGCTTCTGTCGGACTCCAACTCGGTATTTCTGGGGCAAACCTGCCCCAACTGTGCATGGACGACGGCCATCCTGGAGGATGTCGATCCCTATGGTGGATTGATGCAGTCCTCAGATCTGAGAGTTATAAATTCGGTCCGCGATCCTAAATACCGGGCGAAGACAGATGTGGTAGAGCTCAACTTCGATTATGACCTCACACCCAGCTTGGCTTTCACGTCACAGACGGGGTACGTAAAAGACCAAATTTACTCCTTCCAGGACTATAACCGGTTCACGACGGTTCCAATTTTTACCGACAGCTCAACGTTGCCGTTTTTCGGCAACATGGATAGCCCGTTCATGAGCATGACAGCGGGCGGGATTTACTGCGATCCGCAGATCGGATGCGCCGACTCCATCGCCGGGTTTGATATATCGCAGGCGAAAAGCACCCAGTTCTCCCAAGAATTTCGCCTGCAGTCGGCGTTTGAAGGGCCCCTGAATTTTAGCCTAGGGGCGAACTATACGCGCTACCGGACCATCGAAGATTACTACGTGATGTACAACTTGATCTCTCTGCTGGCACAAATGGGCGGTGGGGTGCAGATTTTCAACGGTAGCGCCGACATCACCGAGTGTATCAGCAGAACGGGCTTCGTTCCGGGGGTGGGCAATATCAACAACGGATGGGTTACGATTGGCGAGCCTGGTTCAGAGGGCTGTATCTATATCGATCCAAATCCGGTCGAGAGTATCAACGGAGAGGGGCATAATTATTTCAGAAGTAAAAACCCCTATACGCTAAAATCAGTAGCTGCATTTGGTGAGTTGTATTGGGAGATTTCACCGGCTCTGAAGGTGACGGCGGGTTTGCGGTATACCGACGACCACAAGACCTTCACACCTGTGCCGAGCCAGGTGCTTCTCTCGTCCGGCCTTCTTCAGTCCGGAACGGTGGACCGGGGGTATCCAGAGCTGCCCGATATAAAGCAACATTGGGGCGAGTTTACCGGCCGCCTCGGCGTTGACTGGACCCCCGACCTTTCATTTACCGATCAGACCATGCTCTACGCGTCCTACTCCCGGGGCTATAAGGGCGGCGGCGCCAACCCGCCAGGCATCGGGTTCAATACGGAGCCTGTGATCATCTTTGGTGTGGAGTTCCCGCCTCTCACCCAGACACTGTCTTACCCCGCGATCTTCGAGCCCGAATTCGTCAACGCGTTCGAGGTGGGAACCAAGAATACGCTACTTGGTGGAGGGCTTATACTGAACGCCGGCGCATTCTATTACGACTACAAGGATTATCAGGTTTCCCAGATTAAGGATCGCACTGCAGTCAATGAGAACTTCAACGCGACGGTTTGGGGCTTAGAGCTTGAAGCGGTCTTTCACCCCACGGCCAATATGCGGTTCAACGGCGCTTTCGGCTATCAGGACACCGAAATCGCTGGCGGCGAGCGTTCGATCGACGTGATGAACCGGACCCAGGGCGACCCTGATCTCGTGGTGTTGAAGCCTTATGTTCTCACTCCCTCCAACTGTGTCGTGCCTCGGCAAGCTCTTGTCGACTTTATCGAACTAAACGGCGGGACGTCCAACGTGGCGCTCCCCGAGACATTCAATACGATTTGCGGTGGCGTTCAGGCCCAACCTCTGAATCCCTTTGGCGGCCCGAACGGCGGCGCGGGAGTCTATGCCGAACTCGGCGGCAACGAATTGCCCAATGCACCGCACTGGACCATCAGCCTGGGCGGTCAATACACCTTCGAGATGATGCCGGGCTGGCGGGGCACGATCCGCGCCGACGGCTACTGGCAATCGCAGTCTTGGGCGCGGGTCTACAACGCCGTGAATGACAAGCTGCATGGCTGGTACAACGCCAACCTGTCGCTGTGGGTCGAGAATGACGACGGGCTGAAGATCGAGCTCTATGCCAAGAACCTGCTCGACAAGACACCGATCACCGACGCGTTCCTGAACTCAGATGACACGGCGCTTACGACCAACGTCTTCGTGCTCGACCCGCGCCTGATCGGGCTTTCTATTCGCAAAGAGTTCTAACCCGGCCTCAGTCCCCTCTGAACCGGATCACTCAAGGCGGCGGGCGCACACCCGCCGCCTCTTCTTTGGCGGCTTGACCCCGCGCCTCTCGCGCCGCAGGTTGCCCGCCGACAATCAAACAACTGTATTGAGGGGAAACGACCATGAGCGCCGCTGTGGGAACGCTGTTCGATCTGACCGGCAAGGTCGCTGTCATCACCGGCTCGTCGCGCGGCATCGGCAAGGCCATCGCCGAGCGGATGGCGCAGCACGGCGCCAAGGTGGTGATCTCCTCGCGCAAGGCCGGCCCCTGCGAGGAGGTGGCGGGCGCCATCAACGGCGAGCATGGCGAGGGCACGGCCATCGCCGTACCGGCCAACATCTCCTCCAAGGAAGACCTTCAGCGGCTGGTCGACGAGACCCGCGCCGCGTTCGGCAAGATCGACATCGTCGTCTGTAACGCCGCCTCCAACCCCTACTTCGGGCCTCTCGCGGGCATCGCCGACGACCAGTTCCGCAAAATCCTCGACAACAACATCATCGCCAACAACTGGCTGATCTCGATGGTCTCGCCGGAGATGGAGGCGCGCAAGGACGGCGCCATCATCATCGTCTCGTCGATCGGCGGCCTGCGCGGCAACGCGGTGATCGGCGCCTACAACATCTCCAAGGCCGCCGACTTCCAGCTGGCCCGCAACCTGGCCCACGAGCTTGGGCCCCACAACATCCGCGTCAACTGCATCGCGCCCGGCCTCATCAAGACCGACTTCGCCAAGGCGCTGTGGGACAACCCGGAAATCCTCAAGCGCTCGACCGAGGGCGTGCCGCTGCGCCGCATCGGCGAGCCGGACGAGATCGCCGGCGCGGCTGTGTTCCTGGCCTCGGCGGCCGGGACCTTCATGACCGGCCAGGCGGTGGTGGTGGACGGCGGCGCGACCGCCTAGTCGGTGGCGAGCGCCAGGCTCGTGCCGGTCTGTAGCTGCATGGCCGCGCGGTGGTCGGCGTCAGCGCGGGCGATGCGGGCTTCCCAGCTCGCCTGGCCCGGCTCGGGGACGTTCTTCACGCGGCGGGCCTCGCGGGCCAGCGCTGACCTGGTGTCGAGCATGATCTTCAGGACGATGGCGCGCGACACGTCCTCGGCCTTGGCCTTCTCGTGCCGGGCGGCTTCGCGGATGGCGTCGCCGAGTTCGGCGTCAACGGCGGCGGCGACGGCTTCGACCGGACGCGGCGTCTCAGCCTGAATCTGCACCTGCTCCTTCAGCCACGCCGTGGCTTCGGGCGAAAAGCCGCTGAGGCCGGCCGGCCGCGTGGCGCTCCACTGGTTCATCATGCCGCGCGTGGCGAAGCGGTTGAGGTCCTGCAGGTCGCCCATGGGCGTGCCGCCGCCGCTGGTGTGCTGGGCCAAGGCCGCCGAGGGCAGCGTCAGCGCCGCTACAAAGATCAGACCTGAAAGGCGCATCGTCATCCCACCGATATTTACGTCGGTGTTCATAAAGCCTGAGCGGAGCGTCGAAATTGTGACGCGGCCTACTCTTCCTTGACGCGGCGCTTGCGGAAGCTGGGGTTGAGGACCTGTTTGCGCAGGCGGATGGACTTGGGGGTCACCTCAACCAGCTCGTCTTCCTCGATGTAGGCGATGGCCTGCTCGAGGGTGGGGCGGCGGGGCGGGGTCAGGCGGATGGCTTCGTCCTTGCCGCTGGCGCGGACGTTGGTCAGCTGCTTGGCCTTCATCGGGTTGACGTCGAGGTCGTCGGAGCGGGCGTTCTCGCCGATGATCATGCCCTGGTAGGTC
>Ga0190273_10000327_pt1 | contig 19866 bp, 17 predicted proteins | sample Popmic504IS_FD_134513 | JGI IMG/M metagenome (GOLD analysis project Ga0190273, IMG submission 134513) | Populus adjacent soil microbial communities from riparian zone of Shoshone River, Wyoming, USA - 504 IS | ecosystem: Environmental > Terrestrial > Soil > Riparian zone > Trees stand | place... | reverse complement strand
GGTGAAGCGGCTCGGGATCGAGCTCGTCATGCCGCTCTACGAGACGTTCGACCCCGAGAAGGGCGAGACGATCGAAGCCCACATGGAGCGTATCTCCGAAGGCGCGGAGATCGTCGTCGTCGACACGCCCGGCCGCGACGACCCCCACGCCCGGGCCGCGATGATCCGCGCCGACACCCTCGTCACCCCGATCAACGACAGCTTCGTCGACCTCGACCTGATCGGTCAGGTCGATGCCGAGACCTACCGGGTCCGCCGCCCCAGCTTCTACGCCGAGCTGGTCTGGAACAGCCGGACCCAGCGCGCCAAGACCCATGGCGCAAGCGTCGACTGGGTCGTGCTCAGGAACCGGATGCAGCATATCGAGGCGCGCAACATGCGCCGGGTCGGCGAGGCCCTGAACGAGCTTTCGCGCCGGGTGGGCTTCCGCGTCATCCCCGGCCTCGGCGAGCGGGTCATCTACCGCGAGCTCTTCCCCAAGGGGCTCACCCTGCTCGACCTCCCGCATCTCGGCGAGGTCGGTATCGCCCATATCGCCGCCCGCCAGGAATTGCGCGAGATGATCGCCGGCTTCGCCTTGCCGCAGCCGGGCGAGTCCTCCGCGCCGCGGGCGGCGGCGCTCGCCGGCTAGCCAGATGGGCCCGCTCATCCTGCTCGCCGCGGGCGGCCTGCTCTGGGCCTTCGCCACCGGCCGACTCAAGGGCTTCACCTACGAGGACGGGATCGCCGCCGTCCTCTTCCTGCTCGGCCTCAGCCTGTTCACCAAGGGCCGGCTGGTCATCGGCGCGGCTTTGATGGCGAGCGCCCTGCTCTGGGCCGCCTGGCGCCGCTCGCGCCCGTCGGCCCGGCCGATGCCGGTGGCCGACGCCCGCCGGCTGCTCGGAGTCGGCGAAGGCGCCACCCTCGAGGAGATCCGCGCCGCCCACCGGCGGCTGATCGCAAAGGTCCACCCCGACAGCGGCGGCTCGGCCGAGCTCGCCCACCGGGTCAATGCCGCCCGCGACACGCTGCTCGCCGAAACAATGAACCGCAAGCCGCCTCGCGCGTCTTGATCGCATTCCCCCGATCCGGAGTCCCGAATGAGCCATCGCCTGCCGCCGACCTCTCTGCGCGAATATGACATCAGGGGAATCTACGGAGAGACGCTGGGCGAGGAGGATGCAAGGGCGGTGGGCCGGACCTTCGGCACCCTTCTGCGCCGCGCCGGTGGAGCCATTGTCGCGGTCGGGCGCGACGGGCGCGAAAGCTCGCCGGGGCTGGAAGCCGAGCTCGTCGAAGGCCTGACCGCGAGCGGGGTCGACGTCGTCCGGATCGGCCTCGGCCCCACTCCGATGCTCTATTTCGCCGAGGCGGAGCTCGCCGTCGACGGCGGCATCATGATCACCGGGAGCCACAATCCGGGCAATTACAACGGCTTCAAGATGGTCCTGAAGCACGGCGCCTTCTTCGGCGAGCAGATCCAGGAGCTGGGCCGGATGGCCGCCCGGGGCGACTGGGAGCAGGGCTCCGGCTCGGTCCGCGACGAGGACGTGATGGAGCGCTACGTCGAGCGACTCCTGAAGGGCTTCGACGGCGGTCCGTTCCGGATCGGCTGGGACTGCGGCAACGGCGCCGCCGGCCCTGTCGTCGAGCGGCTGGTGAAGCGCCTGCCGGGCGAGCATCACACCCTGTTCACCGAAGTCGACGGCCGCTTCCCCAACCACCACCCCGATCCCACCGTCGAATCCAATCTCGAGGATCTGAAACGCCTGGTGCTCGAGAAGGGCCTCGATTTCGGAGTCGCCTTCGACGGCGACGCCGACCGTCTCGGCGCGGTCGACGGCGAAGGCCGGGTGGTGTGGGGCGACCAGTTGCTCGCCATCCTCGCCGAGCCCGTCCTGCGCGAAGTGCCCGGCGGCACCATCATCGCCGACGTCAAGGCGAGCCAGGCGCTGTTCGACCGGGTCGCCGAGCTCGGCGGCACGCCGCTGATGTGGAAGACCGGCCACAGCCTGATCAAGTCGAAGATGAAGGAGACCGGAGCGCCGCTCGCCGGCGAGATGAGCGGCCATATCTTCTTCAAGCACGAATGGTACGGTTTCGACGACGCCATCTATGCCGCCGTCCGCCTGATCCGGGCGGTCTCCCAGCTCGGCGGCTCGCTGACCGCGCTGCGCTCGGCCATGCCGCCGATGATCAACACTCCCGAGATGCGCTTCCAGGTCGACGAGAGCCGCAAGTTCCCGGTCGTCGAAGAGGTCCTTGGCCGCCTCGCCGCCAGCGGCGCCGACGTCGACCGGACCGACGGCGCCCGGGTCAGCACCGTGGACGGCTGGTGGCTTCTGCGCGCCTCCAACACCCAGGACGTCCTCGTCGCCCGAGCCGAAGCCAAGGACGAAGCGGGCCTCACCCGCCTCGTCGCCCAGATCGACGAGCAGCTCTCCCTCTCCGGCCTCGCCCGGGGCGAGCAGGTCGCCCACTGATGCCCAAGCTCTACCCGGAGGCGCTGCTCTTCTGCGTCCTCTGGGCGGCGCTTGCCATCTGGGGCGGGCTGGAGCTGGGCTGGAAGGCCGGCGCCGCGCTCACCTTGGGCCTGTTCATCCTGATCATGCCGACGAGCGCCCTGATCCTGTCGAGGACCGGCAGCTTCCAGGCCGAGCGCGCCGTACGATGGGGGATATTGGCGGCGGCGGCGATCGTGCTGGTGTCGATGGTGGACCTGAGCTGACCCCTCTCCCCTGCGCGGAGAAGGAGTTCAATCGTCCTCGTCCTCGCGTCCGACCAGGTTCAGCTCCCTCGCCTTGATCTGCCGCGTCATGCACCAGTGCATCAAGGCGTCTTCCCGCCCGTGGGTGATCCAGACTTCGCGGGGCTGGAGCTCCTGGATCGTCTCGGTGAGCTCGTCCCAGTCGGCGTGGTCGGAGACGATCAGGGGCAGCTCGACGTTGCGCTGGCGGGCGCGCTGGCGGACCCGCATCCAGCCGGACGCCATGGCGGTGATCGGATCGGGCAGGCGCCTCGACCAGCGGTCGTTGAGGCAGCCGGGCGGAGCGACGACGATCTTGCCCTTCAGCTCGTCCTTCCTGGCGCCCGTGGCGGGCCGAAGCTCGCCCAGGTCGACGCCCCATTCGCGGTAGAGGCCGCACAAACGTTCGAGCGCGCCGTGGATGTAGATCGGCTCGTGATAGCCGCGGCATCTGAGCTCCATCATCAGCCGCTGCGCCTTGCCGAGCGCATAGGCGCCGACGAGCACGCAGCGCTCGGGATTTTCGTGGAGCCGGGCGAGCAGCCGGTCGATCTCGCTCGCCGTCTCCGGGTGGCGGAAGACGGGCAGGCCGAAGGTCGCCTCGGTGATGAAGATGTCGCAGGGCACCGGCTCGAAGGGCGGGCAGGTCGGGTCGGGCCGGCGCTTGTAATCGCCCGAGACGACGACCCGCTCGCCTCTATATTCGAGAACGATCTGGGCCGAGCCGAGGACGTGGCCGGCCGGGACGAAGCTCGCCTCGACCTCGCCGAGCCGGACGACCTCGCCATAAGCGGTCGGCCTTCCCCCCGGCTGAGGCCCGTAGCGGCATTCCATGATCGCCAGGGTCTCGGGGGTGGCGAACACCTCCTCGTGGCCGCCGCGGGCATGGTCGGCATGGCCGTGGGTGACGAGCACGCGCGCCTTGGGGACGTTCGGATCGACCCAGGCGTCGGCCGGCTTGATGTAAATGCCTTCGGGAAAAGGCTCTATCCAGGAACCGAGACGCGCCATCGGCGCTATATGAGGCCGAGGCGCGGACATTAGAAGGAGCGACGGCGATGGATCTGGGCGGAGGCAATTGGGCGATCGTGAACATCGTCGGTCCGCTGCTGCTCGCGGCGGTCCTGCTCTGGGTGCTTCTTCGCAACCGCAAGACCCGCCGCGGCGACGTCGAACGGTCGGAGCAGGCGACCCGCGACCTCTACCGCGAGGAAGAGGAGAAGCGGCGCAGCGGGGAAGACCGCACGTCGTGAGCTGCCGTCATCCCGACGAACGTCGGGATCCATGAACACCGGGCTTGAACGCTTGCCGACGGCGGTGTTCATGGATTCCGGATCAAGTCCGGAATGACGAACCTCCCCCCGGTCATAGAGCAATGGTTCGCCGCCAAGGGCTGGGCCCCGCGCCGCCACCAGCTCGAGATGCTCGCCGCCGCCCGCGCCGGGCGAAGCACTTTGCTCGTCGCGCCGACCGGCGCCGGCAAGACCCTGGCCGGCTTCCTCCCGTCGATCGTCGAGCTGACCGAGGCTCCCACCGAAGGCCTCCACACCCTCTACATCTCGCCGCTCAAGGCGCTCGCCGTCGACGTCCAGCGCAACCTCCTCACCCCGATCGAGGAGATGGGCCTGCCGATCCGGGTGGAGACCCGGACCGGCGACACGCCCTCGGACCGCAAGGCGCGGCAGCGAGTCCGGCCGCCGCAGATGCTCCTGACCACGCCCGAATCGCTCAGCCTTCTGCTCAGCCACGAGGACAGCGCCCTGCTGTTCGAAAATCTCGGCACCGTCGTCGTCGACGAGATCCACGCCTTCGCCACCGGCAAGCGCGGCGACCTCCTGTCGCTGTCCCTCTCCCGCCTGCAGCGGCTCTCGCCGCGGCTGCGCCGGGTCGGCCTCTCGGCGACCGTGTCCGACCCCGAGGCCTTCCTCGGCTGGCTCGCGCCCCACGGCGATGCCGAGATGGTGGACATGGTCGAGGGCGATCCGGGCGCTCCGGCGCACCTCTCGATCATGCTTCCCGAGGAAGACAAGATCCCCTGGGCCGGCCACTCGGGCCGCTGGGCGGCGCCAAGCGTCATGCGCGAGATCGAGCGGCACCGGACGACCCTCATCTTCTGCAACACGCGCTCGCTCGCCGAGCTCATCTTCCAGGACCTCTGGGCGGTCAACGAGCAGCATCTGCCGATCGGGATCCACCATGGCTCGCTGGCGCTCGAGGCCCGGCGCAAGGTCGAGAATGCCGTCGCCGAAGGCCGGCTTCGAGCGCTGGTGTGCACCGCCAGCCTCGATCTGGGAGTCGACTGGGGCGACGTCGACCTCGTCATCCAGATGGGCGCTCCGAAAGGCTCGTCGCGTCTCATGCAGAGGATCGGACGGGCCAACCACCGGCTCGACGAGCCGTCGGAAGCGATCATCGTCCCCGGCAACCGCTTCGAATATCTCGAGGCGCGCGCGGCCCTCGACGCGATCGAGGAGGGGGCCCTCGACGCCGAGAATTTCCGCCCCGGAGCGCTCGACGTCCTCGCCCAGCACATCATGGCGCTCGCCTGCGCGGCGCCCTTCCGCGAAGAGGAGATGCTCGAGGAAGTGCGTTCGGCCGCCCCTTATGCGGGGCTCAGGGAGGAGACGTTCCTCGCCATCCTCGCCTTCATCGAGAGCGGCGGCTATGCGCTCAAGGCCTATGATCGCTTCAAGAGGATCGCCCGCGATCCGGACGGGCTGTGGCGGGTCTCGCATCCGCGCTTCATCCAGCAGCACCGGATGAACGCCGGGATCATCGTAGATACGCCGCTTTACTACGTCCGCTTCAGGAACGGCCGGCTGCTCGGCACGGTCGAGGACAATTTCGCCGAGACCCTGAGCCCCGGCGACACCTTCTTCTTCTCCGGCCTGGTGCTCGAGGTCGAGCGCATCGACGGCATCGACCTCATCGTCCACGCGACCTCCAAGTCGGCCCGGATCCCGACCTATATGGGCGCCAGGATCGCGATCAGCACCAATCTCGCCGACCGCGTCCGAAACTTCCTCTTCGACCGCGATCAGTGGCCGCGCTTCCCGGATCCGGTGCGTGACTGGCTGAGGGTCCAGGAATATCGCTCGGCGATACCGGCACCGGACCAGCTGCTCGTCGAGACCTTTCCGCACGAAGGCGTGCATTACATGGCCGCCTACAGCTTCGAGGGCTGGAACGCCCACCAGTCGCTGGGAATGCTGATCACCCGGCGGATGGAGAGCGCGGGCCTGAAGCCTTTGGGCTTCGTCGCCAACGATTATGCGATCGCCTGCTACGGGCTCGAGCCGATCCTGGACCCCGCCGCGCTCTTCTCGGCCGACATCCTCGAGAAGGAGTTCGTCGAGTGGGTGGAAGGCTCGCACCTCCTCAAGCGCGCCTTCCGCGAGGTCGCGGTGATCGGCGGTCTCGTCGATCGCCAGCATCCGGGCAAGCGCAAGACCGGCAAGCAGGTCACTTTCTCGACCGACCTCATCTACGACGTTCTGCGCCGCTACGAGCCCGACCATCTGCTCCTGAAGGCCGCCTGGGCCGACGCCCGCGAGAAGATGACCGACGTCGGCCGCCTCGCCCGCCTGCTCGACCGCGCCCAGGAGACGATGCTCCACGTCGAGCTCGACCGGGTCTCGCCGATGGCGGTGCCGGTCCTCACCATCATCGGCCGCGAGCGCATGCCGCAGGGCAGCGTCGACGACCAGCTTCTGATCGAGGCGGAGAGCCTGGCGGAGACGGCGATGCGGATGGATTGAGGAAAACCCCCTCTCCCGTGAAGGACGGGAGAGGGGATGAGTGTGCCGGAAGCGATTTTTGGATACCCTTTAGGCCGTGGCATTTCCCGCCCGATGCCGCCCGTGAAGCGCCAGATCAGCCCCCACGCCGCGTCCTTGCGCCGCTTCGCACCGACGCCGAACGCCTCCTATGGTCACGCCTGCGAGGGCGCCGCCTCGGCTGGAAATTCCGTTTCCAGCACAGCCTCGGCCCCTACGTCGCCGACTTCGTCTGCCTCGAACGCAGACTGATCATCGAAGCGGACGGCGGCCAGCACAATCCGCAAGCCGACCGCGCCCGCACTGCCTACCTCCGAAACCGCGGCTTCCGAATCCTCCGCTTCTGGAACCACGACATACTCCGGAACATCGACGGAGTCGTCGAAACCACCCTCATCATCCTGAACGGCGGCGAGGATCCTCGCACCTGAAACCCCTCTCCCGCTTTTCGCGGGAGAGGAGGGGCCCATCCGAAGGATGGGAGGTGAGGGTCTTGCTGAGTCCGGTGTACAGACCCTCACCTCCACCGCTTCGCGGCGGCCCCCCCTCCCGTGAAGAACGGGAGAGGGGTTTCAGCGGGCGGGCTGCGCAGCCGGGGGAGCCAAGGTCAATTCGGTCACTGTCACCTTCCTGCCGAAGAAGAAGTCGACCAATATCGCCGGCACCCCCGGATGGGCCTCGAACAGATCGTGGCCCCCGTTGCGCACCACGATCCGGTGAAGCCGCTTCAGGCCCGCCGTCGCCTCCGCCTGCTCCTCGAGCGGGGTGCGAACGTCGAGGTCGCCGCTGAGCAGGAGCACCGGGATGTCGGACCTGATCTCCCGCCGGAAGCCGTCGCCGAGGTCGAGGCCCGGGAGGGCGCCGCGCAGCTGGGGCATCGGGAAGTTGGTCGCCGTGCCGAGCAGCGACGAAGGCGCCTGCCGCCGCACCAGCGCCAGCCTCGAGTCGGTGATTCCCGAGGCGACGTCCATCAGCTCGGGCATTCCGCTCATCGTCAGCGGGTCCTTGAAGAAGAAGCCGTAGACGAGCGGCGCCAGGGCCTGGGTCTGGCCCGCCTCGAGCGCCTGATAGGCGCCGGCGAGCTGGGCGATCCCGTCCGGATTCTTGGGCAGGATCCCGGCCATCATCCGCAGCGGGAAGCTGTCGGCGCGAAAGCTCGGGCCGCCCCGGGGGAGGGCGAAGGTCCGAGGTTCCGAGTCGAAACGGGAGTGCACCCGCCGCATCCTGGCGGTCAGTCCCGGCGCGTAGCGTTCGATTCGGGCGAAGGTGGCGTCGAGATGGGCTGGAAGCTTGACGGTCTGGTCCATCCCTTCGGCCGAGGCGAGCGCGACCCGGCCGATCGAGCGGGGGTGGCGGCGCATCGTCGCGAAGGCGAGGTGGGTGCCGTAGGAGATGCCCCACAAATCCACCTTCTTCGCGCCTAGCGCGACCCGAAGCGCCTCGATGTCGTCGGCGCTCTGCTCGGTCGTATAGCCCTTCACGGCGACTCCGGCGGAACGCCAGTCGGCCAGGCAATGGCCGAGGGTCTCGCGATGATAGGCGCTGAGCGACGCTTCGGTCAGCGGCACGGCCGGGTCGAGCTTCCGGCGAGCGGTGCAAGGCGGGATGTGGTTGGACAGGCCCACTCCGCGCTGGTCGAGCGCGATCACGTCGGCGACGGCGCGCAATGCGAGGAAGACAGGCTGGCGCGGCCCCCGGGCGGTGGCGACGCCCGAGCCTCCCGGCCCGCCGGCGAGATAGACGATCGGAGCGCCGGGCCTGGGATTGGTAGATTTGAAGCGGATGAAGCCGATGTCGATCGGCCGCGAGCGGGGGTCGCCCCGGTCCTCGGGCACCGAAAAGGTGCCGCGCTCGACCGCAAGCTCGGTGCCGTCGGCGAGCTTGAAGGTCGTGGCCTCGACCTTGAGCGGCGATCCGGCGGCGGCCGGAGCGGCGCCGAGGATAAGAAGGACGGCGAGCGCCGGGCGGAGAAGGTTCATTGGGGGTTTCCTTGGGTTGACCGGCTTTGGCTGGACGGGCCCCGGCCTCGCGTCGACCCGCGGCTCGGCCATCGCCCTGAGGCTTCGGTGAACGACAGGACAGCAAGCGGGCCGTCGCTTATGGTGCCGGAGTGACGCGCTTCTTTCTCCTACTGCTCGCCTTGCTGGCCGCGGCGGCGGCTCCGGCCTGGGCGGCGCCCGCGATGAAGGTCGGCGAGCTTCGAATCTGTACGGCCGACGGCGCCTGCCGCCCCGCCGACCTTCAGGCCCTCCCCCTGGCAGGCCCCGAGACCATCCTGGAGCGGGAGGTCGACATACCCCGCGAAGTCCTGCCTCTGCCGAGGCCGCTGATGGTGTTCGTGATCGCCATGGCGAGCTCGGAGATCAGCTGGAACGGGGTGCCGGTCGGCCGCAACGGCATACCCGGCCCCGATTCCGCCCGCGAGAGGCCCGGGCGCTTCATCGCCACCTTCGCGGTTCCGGCCGAGCTGGTCAGGCCCGGCACCAACCGGGTCAGGGCCCGGCTCTCCGCCCATCATCTCTGGCTGCCGGTGCGGCGGCCCGTCCACGTCTTCGACGTCGGCCTCTACGAATCGCCCAACCTTCCCGGACTCACCGGCTATTTGCCGGCCCTGCTCGCTCTTGGAGCGCTCGCCGCGGCCGCCGTCTATTTCGGCGCCTCGGCCCTGCTCGACCGGCGCGACCGGCTCGCCCTCCTGCTCGCCCTGATCGCGGCGACGGCGATGCTCCAGCTCGGCGTCGAGACGGCGCGCAGCTTCATCTCCTACTCCTATCCCTGGCATTTGATCCGGGTTGCGGCGATCGCTCTTCTCGCCGGGATCACCGCCGTCCTGATCGCCGCTTATGCGGCCCGCCGGTTCGCCCCCGGCTGGAAGCGGGGGGCGCCGGCGCTGGCCGCCGCGGCCGCTCTGGCGAGCCTGCTGCTCGTGCCGTGGTACGATCTCAAGGCGATCGGGGCGATCGTCGCCGGCTCGGCGGCCCTGCTCGCCTGCGCCGTCCACGGGGCGAGGCGCGGGGTTCCGGAATCCCGGGCGGGGATCGCCTTCGCGCTGATCCTCGTCGCCCTGATCGGCTGGCAGCTCACCGATTTCCTCGACCAGTCTTATTATGTCGCCCTCGCGGCGATCCTCGTGCTTCTGGTCGGCGAGCAGGTCCTCGTCCTTCGCCGGACTCGAAGCGCCGGCGAAAGGGAGGCTTTGCGCGCCGCCGGCCTCGAGGCCCGGCTCAGGGACTCGCCGCCCGATCCCGCCGGCCGGATCGCGCGCCTGAAGGACGGCGCCCGGACCCATCAGGTCTCGGAGGCCCGGATCGTCTTCGCCCGAGCCGCCGACGATTATTGCGAGGTCAGGCTCGACGACGGCCGCACCCTGCTCGTCACCATGACCCTGGCGCGCCTCCAGCAGGCGCTGTCGGACCGCTTCGTCCGGATCCACAAAAGCTATTCGGTCAACTCGGCCCGGGTGACCGCGCTCGGACCCCGCCCCGGCGGCGGCAAGCAGCTCACCCTCGCCGACGGCACGATCCTCCCGGTCGGCCGCGCCTATCTCGCCGCCGTCGCCGCGATGGAGCCGGACTAGGCTTTGTCGATTCAGCGCCGGACCACTGTTCTCCTCTCCCGCTTTCCGCGGGGGAGGAGGGGCCCGCCGCGAAGCGGTGGGAGGTGAGGGTCTGTAAACCGGACTCAGCAAGACCCTCACCTCCCAAGCCTGCGGCTTGGGCCCCTCCTCTCCCGTAAAGGACGGGAGAGGGGCTAGTCGGCCGGCGCCCTTTGCGAGAGCAGGAAGCCGAGCGCGGCGAGCGGCCAGCTGACCCGCTCGGGCGCCCGATTGTCGTCGGCGACGGGCGCCGCCGCCTCCGTCGCCTGAGCCGCCGCCGCGGCCGGCCGGGCCGGGAGCCCCGCCGCCATCGCCTGCTGGCGCTCGAGCTCGGAGTTCAGCTCGCCGCCCATCAGGACGATATAGGCCGAGAGGTACAGCCAGGTGAGGAAGACGACGACTCCGCCCAGCGAGCCGTAGGTCGCGTTGTAATTGCCGAAATTGGAGACGTAGAAGCCGAAGCCGAGGCTTCCGGCGAGCCACAGCAGGGTGGCGAGGGCCGAGCCGGGACTGATCCAGACCCAGGGCGCATCGGGCCGGTTGGGGGCGTAGCGGTAGACCGCCGCCAGGCCGAAGCCCACCGCCAGCACGGCCACCGCCCAGAACAGGATCTGGAACGCCTTGTGCGCCCAGCCGGGGAAGCCGGGGAACAGGGCTTCGACCCAGCCCATCACCGAGATTCCGGCGGCGGCGATCACCAGCACGACCAGCGCGCCGACCGTCATCAGCAGCGACAGCAGGGTCGATTTGATGAAGCCCCGGCTCTCCTTCACCTCATAGGCGATGTTGAGCGCGGTGACGATCGCGCCCGAGCCCTTGCTCGCGCCGTAAACGGCGAGCGCGACGGCGACGACGAGGCTCCATCCCTTCGCAGCGTCCGGGGATTCGGTCATGCTCCTGAGCTGGTCGCCGATCAGGGCCGCGGCATCCTCGGGAAGCATTCCGAACAGCGCCCGGATATGCTCCGCGACCGTCTCCGGCTCGGCGACGAGCCCGTAGACCAGCACCGTCGCCGCCAGCAGCGGAACAATGGACAGGAAGGCGTAGAAGGCGACCCCGGCGGCGAGCAACCCGACATTGTCGTCGCCGGCTTCCTTCCAGGTGCGGACGAGGACGTCCCACCAATCCTTGAGCGCGGGCCAGCGGACGGGTTCGATTGCCATGGCGGCGAGAACCGGGGGGAGGGGCGGGGGTTCCCCGGGAACCGTCACCCCAGCGAAGGCTGGGGTCTCGGCGGGTGAAAGGCGCCGCGTTCATCGCCCCCTGAGGCCCCAGCCTCCGCTGGGCGACGCTCAGACCATCGCCCGCGGGTTCGAGAACACGCGGGTCACTTCCGGCTCGAAGCTCTCCAGCGGGTCGACGTCGAAGCCCGGATCGAAGGCCGGGGCGTCCCAGTCGTCGACCAGCTTCTCGGCGAATCCGTACCAGCTCTCGCCCTTGAACCGCTCGCGCCCCTCCGGGTCCTTGCCGAGATGCTCGAAATAATAGCGGCCCTGGAATTCCTGGTGCCAATAGACGGCGTGGTAGATCTCCTCGCGGACATAGGGCTTGAGCATCTCGGCCGCGATCGGGCCGTGATTGGGGATGGAAAAGAGCTTGCCGAGGTCGTGGCAGAGCGCCGCGACGACCTCCTCGTCGCTGGCGCCGGAGCGGCGGGCGAGGGTTCCGGCCATCAGGCTGTGGGTGAGCTGGTTGGCGGCGAAGCCGACCTCGATCGCTTCCAGCCGGGCGAGGCCGTCCATGATCTGGCGCGCGGCGATGCTCTTGATGTGCTTGCCGTGCTCGGCCGCGATATGAGCCCAGTCCCGGGCGGTGCCGTCCTTCATGTCGGTGAACATCGGCTCTCTCCTCCTGCCCGCGGAAATAGACCCTTGCGGGGGTCTTCCACAAGCCGCGCCCCGCCGCTAGTTTCCCGTCGCGCGGGCCGGGGGGCGAGCGTGGAGTATCGATGGCGTCGAATGCGTCCGGAGGCCCGGCCGGCCCCCCAAGCCTCTCCTTCCTCGCCGACGGCGGCGAGATGGGCGAGCGGATGCGCGCCTTCGACTGGTCCTGCTCGCCGCTCGGGCCGCCCGAAGGCTGGCCGCAGGCGCTCAAGACCGCGACCGGGATCCTCCTCACCTCCAAATTCCCGATGTTCCTCGCCTGGGGGCCGGAGCTGCGCTTCCTCTACAACGACGCCTACATGGACGTGCTCGGCGGCAAGCATCCGGCCGCGCTCGGCCATGCCTTCGAGGACATCTGGGCGGAGATCTGGGAGGATGTCGGCCCGCTCGCCCGCCGGGCCCTGGCCGGGGAGGCGACCTATTTCGAGAATCTGCCGCTCACCATGACCCGCAAGGGCTATGAGGAGCAGACCTGGTTCACCTTCGCCTACAGCCCCCTGCGCGACGACCAGGGCGCCGTGGCCGGCATGTTCTGCGTCTGCACCGAGACCACCGCCACGGTGCTGGCGGAACGCGAGCGCCTGGGCGAGACCGAGCGCCTGCGCCAGCTGTTCCATAATGCGCCCGGCTTCATGGCGGTGGTGCGGGGCCCGGACCATGTCTTCGAGATGGCCAACGCCTCCTACCAGAAGCTGGTCGGACGAAGGGACCTCATCGGCAAGCCGGTCCGCGAGGCGGTTCCCGAGGTCGAGGGCCAGGGCCTCTTCGAGCTTCTCGACAAGGTCTATCGCAGCGGCGAGCCGTTCTCCGGGCGGTCGGTGGCCATCCAGCTGCAGCGAAGCACGGGCGCCCCGCGCGAGGAGCGGCTGCTCGACTTCGTCTTCCAGCCGATCTTCGATCCCCAGGGCGCGGTCGGCGGAATCTTCGCCGACGGCTATGACGTCACTGAGCGGATCGTCGCCGAGACCGCGCTTCGCGAGAGCGAGGAGAGGTTCCGGCTGATCGCCGATTCCGCGCCGGTGCCGATGTGGGTGACTAAGCTCGACCGCAAGCGCAGCTTCGTCAACCGCGCCTATGTCGAGTTCCTCGGCATCAGCTACGACGAAGCGGTCGACTTCGACTGGCGGACCGTCCTCCATCCCGACGACGCGCCGCGGATCCTCGCCGAATCGATGGCGGGCGAGGCCTCGCTCGAGAAGTTCGAGCTGGTCGCCCGCTACCGGAGCGGCGGCGGATGGCGCTGGGTGCGCTCGGTCTCGCAGCCGCGCTGGGGTCCCCAGGGCGAGCATGTCGGCTTCATCGGGGTCGCTCACGACATCACCGAATTGAAGCGCGCGGAGGCCGCCCTTCGCGAGGTCAACGAGACCCTCGAGCGGCGGGTGGCGGAGCGGACCGGCGACCTCAGCGCCGCCCTCGACCGCCTCCAGGCCGAGGTCGGCGAGCGGCTCCGGGCGGAGGAAGCGCTTCGCCAGGCCCAGAAGATGGAGGCGGTGGGGCAATTGACCGGGGGTATCGCCCACGATTTCAACAACCTGCTCACGCCGATCATGGGCGGCCTCGAGCTGATCGCCTCCCGGGTCGAGGATTCGCGGCTCAAGCGGATCGCCGAGACCGCGCTCGAATCGACCCGGCGCGGCGCCAAGCTCACCGGCCAGCTGCTCGCTTTCTCGCGCATCCAGCGGATCAACATGGGCCCGGTCGAGGTCAACGAGGTCATCGAAGCGATGCAGCGCCTGCTTCGCCACACGATCGGCGGCGCGGTCCGGATCGAGACCCGCCTCGATCCGCGCGCCGGCTTCGGCATCTGCGACGCCAACCAGCTCGAAAACGCGATCCTCAACCTCGCCATCAACGCCCGCGACGCGATGCCGGAGGGCGGCACCCTCACCATCTTCACCGACCGGGTAAGGCTGGATGACGAACCGGACCACCCCGCCGGCGAGTTCGTCCGGATCACCGTCGCCGACACCGGCCACGGCATGCCGCCGGACGTGCTCGCCCGAGCCGTCGAGCCTTTCTATTCGACCAAGCCGCTGGGCAAGGGGACCGGTCTCGGCCTCGCCCAGGTCTATGGCATAGCCCAGCAGGCGGGTGGGACGCTCCGCATCGACAGCGAGGTCGGCAAGGGCACGTCGGTCGATATCCTCCTGCCCAGCGCGGACCCGGGGGCGGAGGCGACGGGGGAAGCGAGCCGCGACTCGGCCGTGCCGTCGCGGTCGGCGGCGGGCGCCCGGGTGCTGATCGTGGACGACGACGACGACGTCCGCGCCTTCCTCGCCGAATCGCTGGAGGGCTTCGGCTGCACGGTGGTGTCGGCGGCATCGGGCCTCCGGGCGCTGGAGGCGCTGCGCGAAGGCCCGCCGGATCTCGCCCTCATCGACTATGCCATGCCGGGCATGAACGGCGCCGAGGTCGCCCGGGCGGCGAGGGACCTCCATCCCGACCTGCCGATCGTCTTCGTCACCGGCTATGCCGAAAGCGAGCGGCTCGAGGCCGCCTTGGGCGGCAACGTGCCGGTGCTTCGCAAGCCCTTCACCCTCGCCGAGCTGGCGGCGGCGGTGGAGGAGAATGTCCGCCGCTAGGGCCTCTTGAACCCCGAAAATCCCCACCTAAATCACCGCCGTCGGACGACCAGTTGGCGGTGTCCGGCCTGTATCCGCGAGGGGCGCAGGCTCTTTGCCACCCCCTCATCGACATGTTGCTCAAACGGAGGACATCGACATGAGAAGCTTCGATTTCACCCCCTATCGCCGTTCCACCGTCGGCTTCGACCGGTTGTTCGACTTCCTCGAAAGCGCCCGCTCCGAGCAGGGCGACAATTATCCGCCCTACGACATCGAGAAACTGAGCGACGACCGCTACCGGATCACGCTCGCCGTCGCCGGCTTCTCGTCGGCGGACATCGACATCACCGCCCGTCAGAACATGCTGATCGTGGTCGGGCGCAAGTCGGAGAACCGCAACAAGGACGGCAATTTCCTGCACATGGGAATCGCCACCCGAGCCTTCGAGCGCCGCTTCGAGCTCGCCGATTTCGTCCGGGTCGAGGCCGCCGACATGAAGGACGGCCTGCTCGCCATCGAGCTGGTCCGCGAGATCCCCGACGCGATGAAGCCGCGCAAGATCGAGATCGGAACGGGCCGGTCCCATACGATCGAGGCCGAAAAGGCGCCCCAGAAGGAGCCCGAGGTCGCCTGATCGTCATGCCAGCGAAGGCTGGCATCCCAGGGTGTGAAGAGCGCCGAGCCCTTCACCCCCTGGGGCCCCAGCCTGCGCTGGGGCGACGCGCCGTCGCACTGCCCGCACAGCCCAACGACCGATTCATCCCCCGTTTACCTGCGAAGGCGCACGCCCCTCGGATGCGTTTCCTGAAAAAGCTCACCAACCCGTTCGTCCTCGTCGCCGAAGGCTTCGTCCTCGGCGCTCTCCTGTTCGCCTCGTCCGCGCCGAGCCTCCTCGACCGCAGGCCCGAGCCGCCGCCGGCGCTCGATTCCTCGGTTATCCCCAACGCCCCGCGCTGAGCCCTTGAACCCTGCCGGGCCGCGGTTATAGCTGGCGGCATGGTTCGCTTTTCGTTCTGTGGCCACGATCTGATGGCGCTTCCGCAGGGGGCCTTGTTCTGGCCCTCGCGCCGCGCCCTGCTCGTCGCCGACCTGCATCTCGAGAAAGCGAGCTGGTTCGCCCGCCTCGGGCAGATGCTTCCGCCCTACGATTCGATCGCCACCCTCGCCGATCTCACCGCTCTGGCCGTCTCGACCGGAGCCGGGGAAATCTGGTGCCTCGGCGACAGCTTCCACGACCGCAACGGCTGCGACCGCCTTCCCGCCCGCGCCCGCGACATGCTCGTCGCCCTGACCGGAGCGACCCGCTGGACCTGGATCACCGGCAATCACGATCCCGGGATCGCGGATCATTGCGGCGGCGACATCGTCGAGGAGGCCGAGGTGGACGGCCTTCTGCTCCGTCACGAGGCCGACCCCGCCGAGACGCGGCCGGAGCTGTCGGGCCATTTCCACCCCAAGCTCCGCATCCACCACCGCGGCCGCCAGGTCTCCCGCCGCTGCTTCGTCGCGACCGACAGGAAGCTGATCCTTCCGGCCTTCGGGTCGCTGACCGGGGGGCTGGACGCGGGGCATCCGGAGATCGTGCGGGCGGTGGGGCCCAAAGCGGAGGCGCTGGTCCCCGTGGCGGACAGGCTGCTGAGGTTCCCGCTGGCGGCCTGAAATCCTCCCCATGCGGAGCATGGGGAGGGGGACCACCCGAAGGGTGGTGGAGGGGTAGCTGCCGAGGACGAGGAGGTTCTCGCGCGAACCCCATCACGCTTGCGCCTTTTACCCCTCCACCATGCTACGCATGGTCCCCCTCCCCATCGCGGCGCGATGGGGAGGATGCGAGACGAGCCGCGATCAACCCCCGCACCGCATTCCCGACGAAGAACCCGCCCTTCAGATCCTCGGGCCGCAGATCCGCTTCCTCGGCCCGCCCCGTCTCGATCAGAGCCGCCCGCAACACCCCCGGAAGCAACCCCCGCGCCAGCGGCGGAGTAAGCAGCCGCCCGCCGCGCTCGACGAACAGGCTGGTGAAGCTCCCCTCGGTCAGGAAGCCCTCGCGATCGAAGAACGCCACCTCGAACGCCCCCGCCGCCTCCCGCGCCTCATCGTAGAAGCGCCGGTCGCTGGTCTTGTGGCGGAGCCGGAAATCCTCGGCCTCGACCGGGAGCGGCGCCAGCGCCACCTCGACCGCCTCGTCCGGGGTCTCCGGAAGCGGCCGCGATTCGATCGCCAGCGCCCCGCTGCTTGACAATAGAAGCCTGAGCTTTCGCCTTTCCCTCAGGAAGAAGGTCGCCGCCTGGAGCTCGTTCCTCGCATGGTGCCTGTCGAAGGCGAAGCCGAAGGCTTCGGCGCTTCGCTTCATCCGGGCGAGATGGCGGTCGAGCTCGCTTATCCCTTCGTGCGGATCGAAGCGCATCGTCTCGATGAGGTCGAAGCGTCGGCGCGTGGCCACAAATTCTCCCTTCGCCAGGCATTCGCGCCATTCCTCGGCGGCGATGCTGTCGGCCACGATCCCAGAACCCAGGCCGAGCCGAGCCACGCTCTCGCCGCCCTTCAGGACGAGGGTCCGGATCGCGACATTGAACGCGGCTTCGCCGTCGGGCGCAAGCCTGCCGATACTACCGGTATAGGGGCCCCGCTGTTCCCCCTCGAGCTCGGCGATGATTTCCATCGCCCGGATCTTGGGCGCTCCGGTCACCGAGCCGCACGGGAAGATCGCCTCGATCAAGTCGACTCCGCCGAGGCCGTCCTCGACCTCGCCGACGACTGTCGAGGTCATCTGCAGAACGGTCGGATAGGTCTCGACCTCGAACAGCGCCGGCACCTTGACGCTTCCGGGCTTCGACACCCGGGAGAGATCGTTGCGGAGCAGGTCGACGATCATCAGATTCTCGGCGCGCTGCTTGGGGTCGCCGCGAAGCGCCTCCGGGTCGCTGCCCGCCGCCGCCGTGCCCTTCATCGGCCGGGCCGTCACCCGCCCTCCTTCCAGGGTGAAGAAGAGCTCGGGCGAGAAGGAGAGCAGCCAATGCTCGCCGGTGAAGACGATCCCGCCCCATCCCGCCCGGGCCCGCGGACGGATCGCGGCGTAGAGGGCGAGCGGATGCCCGGCCGTCGCCACCTCGGCCGGGAAGGTGAAATTGGCCTGGTAGATGTCGCCGTCGAGGATATGCTCGAGCGCCCGGGCGACCGCGGCCTCGTGCGACTCGCGCAGGGCGAGCGGCCGCGGCCGACCCGCCCAGGCGCCGGCGGGATCCGGCAGAACCCTCGCCGGGTCGATCTCCTCCCAGCCGTCGAACAGCCCGAACCACAGCAAAGGCGGCCCGTCCGCCTCGGCGGCGCTCGCCAGCGGCGCCAGCCTGGGCTCCAGCGCGTGTCCGGCCTCGTAGCCGACGAAGCCGGCCGCATTGCGCCCGCGCAACCGCTCCAGCGCCGGCCGGACCTCGCCGGCGCGGCGCGCCTCGACGATCGCGGCCGGCCGCCGGTAGAGCCGGGCACGGCCCTCGAATTCGAGCAATACGAACGGCTCGCCGGCTTGCCAGAAGCGCGCGTCTGGCCCATCTGCCGCGTCGTCAGGAGAGACTTGCTTGGTCACCAGCGTCTTCGACCTCTTCAAGATCGGGGTCGGCCCCTCGAGCTCGCACACGATGGGGCCGATGACGGCCGCGTGCCGCTTTGTCGAGGCGCTGTCGCAAAAAGCGCTGCTTGAGCGCACCGAACGGGTCCTCGCCGAGCTCTACGGATCGCTCGCCCTGACCGGCAAGGGCCATGCCACCGACCGGGCCGTCCTCCTCGGCCTGTCCGGCGAGCGGCCTGACCGCATGGACCCCGATGCGGCCGACGCCGTCGTCGAGGCGATCCGGAGCACCGGCCGGCTCCGCCTCGGCGGCCGCCGCGAGATCGGCTTCGACGAGCCGAACGACCTCAAGTTCCTCCAGCGCGAGCGCCTTCCGCACCACAGCAACGGCATGCGCTTCACCGCTTTCGACGGCGGCGGCGCAATCCTCGACTCCGCAATCTCCTATTCGGTCGGCGGCGGCGCGGTCGTCGACGAATCGGCGATCGCGGGCAACGCTCCGCCCGAAGGCCTTTGGGACATTCCCTACAATTATCGCTGCGCCGACGAATTGCTCGCGCTCGCCGAGCGCGAGGGCCTCACCATCGCCGACATCGCCCGGGCCAATGAGCGCGCCGCTCTGTCCGACGAGGAGATCGACCGTCGCCTCGAAGCGATCGTCGACGCCATGTCCGCCTGCATCGACCGCGGCATCGGCCGGGGCGGGATCCTGCCGGGCGGCCTCAACGTCAAGCGCCGGGCGCCGGGCCTCCACAAGCTGCTTCTCGACCGGGCCGAGCGCACCCTTTCGGATCCGCTCACCGTCCTCGACTGGGTCAATCTGTGGGCGCTTGCGGTGAACGAGGAGAATGCCGCCGGCGGACGGGTCGTCACCGCGCCTACCAACGGCGCCGCCGGGATCGTGCCGGCGATATTGCGCTATTACCAGCGCTTCACCCCCCATTCGAACGATTCGGGCGTCCGCACCTTCCTCCTCACCGCGGCCGCGGTCGGCTCGCTGTTCAAGGAGAATGCCTCAATCTCCGGCGCCGAGGTCGGCTGCCAGGGCGAGGTCGGGGTCGCCTGCTCGATGGCCGCGGCCGGCCTCACCGCCGCCCTGGGCGGCACCAACTGGCAGATCGAGAACGCCGCCGAGATCGGCATGGAGCATAATCTCGGCCTCACCTGCGATCCCGTCGGCGGCCTCGTCCAGGTCCCCTGCATCGAGCGCAACGCGGTCGGAGCGATCAAGGCGATCGAGGCGTCGCGACTCGCCCTGGTCGGCACCGGCGACCATCTCGTCAGCCTCGACCAGGTGATCGAGACGATGCGCAAGACCGGCCTCGACATGAACGTCCGCTACAAGGAGACGTCGCTCGGCGGCCTCGCCGTCAACGTGGTGGAATGCTGAAGGCGGGCGAGTGGCCATTGTTCCCCGGCGAAGGCCGGGGCCCAGCGGCACAGGCCCAGGAGACTGAATCCCGGCCTTCGCCGGGAAGCTGCTTCGCGGGGAGCGGGGCTGGATCCTCGCAATACCGATCGCTCTAAAACAGCCTAAACCGTCCGGTAACCAATGCGCTCAACGAGTCCCTAACCGCGCGGGCCTAATCCCCGGACCCATCTAGCTGCACTTTGCGCCGATGAGGAACTGGGACGATGAGGGCATTGAGCTGGCTTAGGGATCTCATTTCGAGCGAGCGCGGCAACGTGTTCGTGGTCGCGGCGGCGGTGATGCCGCTTCTGCTCGGCTCCGCCGCCTTCGCCGTCGACACCATCCAGCTC